>Ga0302120_10000456_pt1 | contig 18385 bp, 14 predicted proteins | sample AG5_Bottom_MG_FD_203118 | JGI IMG/M metagenome (GOLD analysis project Ga0302120, IMG submission 203118) | Marine microbial communities from Western Arctic Ocean, Canada - AG5_Bottom | ecosystem: Environmental > Aquatic > Marine > Oceanic | place: Canada: Western Arctic Ocean | collected 2017-10-01 | reverse complement strand
TGATGCTCAATGCAGAATAGAAGGGATTGAACAACCTATTGCCTCACTCCAGCAATGCACACTCCGCATACCAAGTGAAACGCAATCGTTTAGTTTTGCTGGCGTTCCATTACCCGAAATCGCAGGAGCACTAAGGGGCTGCCAGACGAAAGATGAACTGGTATTTCCATTCAATGTGAATGAAAAACAAGGAACTTTGACCCTTTCTAATTGCTCGTTTAGCAGAATCACTCCAGCAACCGTTGAGCATGTTTTAGAAGAATATGGGACTCCAAACGAAGCGCTACTTCGTACACAAATAAGAATGTCGCTGCAGCACAACTTTGACCGTGAAAACACGAATTTCATGATACATCAATTGTATAGTCATCTATTCCAAACTGTTGACCTTCCAATATCAAACCGAATTATCGCAAAAAACTATGAAGATCTATGCAAAAAGGAAATGGAATCAACTGGCGTAGAAGAGTTAACTAATGAAAAACAAGACTCGCTTAAAGCAAAAGCTGAACAAATGGTCAAAAGGCTCACGCTGAATGCTTGGCTACAGCGGACATTCAGATTGAGCCTTTCAGAAGAAGACATTGATAGACAGGCAGCAATCATCGCGGAAGAACGACGAGTTAGACCTTCTGAGATAAAAGAAGAGTTCTTAGCAGCAGACAAAATACAAGTACTAGGAAACATGGCATCCGAGCGAAAGATTTTTGAGCGGCTCAAAGGCAAAATGGTCTTTACTGACATGGTATGATTTCACTATGGATTACTTGACTGAAGCCGAACATACTAAACTGAGTGACGAACTTGCAAAATTAATTCCTGAACGTCTTGTCATTTCTGCGCGAATTGGCACTGCTCGCGAACTTGGTGACTTAAAAGAAAACGCAGATTACCATGCAGCCAAAGATGACCAGGCGCATAACGAACGCAAAATCAAGGACCTTGAAAAACGACTGTCAGAAGCGACCGTTGCAGATACCGAACATGTTCCAGACGACATGGTATTCCTTGGCACTATTGCCAAACTCAAGAACCTGACAAATAACAAAGAAAATTTGTACATGCTCGTAGGCGAATCTTCTGGGCGATTTGATATGGACTACTTAGAAGTAACAACAAATTCGGAACTCGGCATGGCAATTTTCAAAGCCCGTGCTGGCGATGTTGTTGGAGTAAATCTTCCAGCGGGTCGAACTGAATTTGAAATAGTTTCTATCGAAGAATGATACTTATTCCTCTACTACTTGGTGCCACTGCTCTGCAGCCTCTCCACACCTGGGAATATAACCAAGACACACATCCAGACAGACTGTTTGCAGAAGCCAAGTACGGAGGCGGTCTTATTTGTGGCGATGACCATTCTGCTATTGAGATAGAAACCGATTCATTACGTCCAAAAGAGGCTTTTACTATAAGTGCGTGGGTTGCTATCGAAGAGCCACTTCGCTGGGGTGGAATAATCGGCTGCGTTCAAGATAATGCTGAAACTGAATACGGTTGGGTTCTTGGATATAACCAATCGCAGTTTACGTTTGGTCTCTCGACCGAAGGTGCGGACGATGGAGACGGGCAGATAACGTATCTTGACTCGGGCAAGGCTGTGTACCAACATGGCAAATGGCACCATGTTGTCGCTTCGTACGATGGAAACACGCTTGCACTCTACGTTGATGGCATCTTATGCAACAGTACAGATGCGCAATCAGGCAATATCGCATACAGCGAACAGTCCACATTTGTGATTGGCGCATACAAAGATGATAACGAAGAACAACTCCTAGATGGCAGGCTTATTGAAGTGGGCATGTCGCACAATGCTTCTACTGCATCGGAAATTCAAGCAGCGTTTGAGAAAAAGAGAAGACTTACTACCTTACCGTCGTGGACAGATACAACGCTTGATTGGAAAGTTGCGCCCTACTTAAACTGGCCCACAACCACTTCCATGGTTGTCTCATTTGAAACAACCGTGCCTACTACTGCGAACGTTACAGTTACAAGTGAAGATGGCAAAGACACGCAACACGTACTGCAAACCGACACTGCAAATTTGCACCACTTTCAGCTTCAGAACCTGCAGCCCAACGCAAAATATTTTTATGCAATAACTGCCACAGATACAAACGGCATTGCACTAAAGAGCGAAACACTTTCTTTCAGAACGGCACCAGAAGAAAACGATTCCTTCACCTTTATTGCAATTGGTGATACGCAATCTCAAGCAGATGTTGTGAAAAGAGTGTCCGACCTCGCGTATATGCATAGGCCAAATCTTGTGGTACACGCTGGCGATCTTGTAAGCACTGGCACAGTTAAGAGCGACTGGACTAAGCATTTCTTCCCTGCAATGCAGCCCCTTATTGGCAGAGTTCCTCTCATGCCTGTGCTTGGCAATCATGAACAAGATGCGCAGCATTATTACGATTACATGGTATTGCCTGATCCTGAAATGTATTACTCATTTACATTCGGGAACGCTGAATTCTTCATGATCGATGGAAATAGGAACCTTGAAGAAGGCTCTGAGCAACTTGCCTGGCTTGAAAGTGCACTCAAAAAATCAAGTTCACTGTGGAAATTTGCCGTACTGCACCAGCCACCATACACATCAGATTCTAATGACTACGGAGATACGCACGCCACCACCTCTACTCGTGGTGATACAAACGTACAGCACATCATCGAACTGTTAGAGCAATACAACGTAGATATATGCTTCTCAGGGCATGTACACGACTACGAAAGAACCTTTCCGATTCTAGATGACCATGTTGTGCCTGTTGAAGATGGTGGAGTTGTCTATGTAACAACTGCTGGAGGCGGTGGTCACTTAGAAGATTTCGACCCTACGAACACGTGGTTTGGGCATAAGAAAGCGAACTACCATCACCTTGTGTACATAGCCATTCACGGAAACCATCTAGAGTTCCAAGCAATCGACGAGCACGGGCAACTCTTTGATGTTGCAGGCTGGTCAAAATAGTAAGGGTGTAGATTCGTATTGTCGCAATATGCGCCAATGCAGGAATTGAGATTATTGTTTCTTTGCCAAGCTATATCGAAGATATGTGCCTTGCGCACAAAGTTGCGCAACGCGGAATCCAGTCACGCCATCAAGCCAGCCAAACAACAAAATATAACTTCGGAAGAAAGTCCAGAAACCACGAGTGAACGCTTTAACTGTTGAGCCCTTGCGACCTTTAGCACTAATTTGCGCATACATAATCATTTTCTCTTTTGCATCTTCTATTGATGCAACGCTGTTGTGAATCATCGCATTTTTTAAACTACCGATTGCCCCATTCACAACAACTCGCTCATGGAGTTGGTCGTTTGTAAACTCGCCTTCTCCACGTTTGAATAAACGCAATACTTTATCTCGACCCCAATCCCCGAATCGCACTTTCTTCCCACAAAATGTTGTTACGCGTGGGATTTCATATCCCGCCTGCTCTGGTTGATGAAGGATTTTTTGTATTTCAAGTGCAAGATTCTCTGGAACTACTTCATCGGCATCTATAGAAAACACCCAATCACAGGTAGCTTTGCTCAACGAGATATTTTTCTGCGGACCAAACCCGTGCCACTCTTCAACATAAAAGGCGGCGTCGTACCGTGCGGCAATATCAGCAGTGCGGTCAGTGCTGCCATTGTCCACGATAATTATCTCGTCAGCAAAGGAAATGCTTTCCAGACATGCAGGCAAGTCCGCTTCCTCATTCTTTGTAATCAAAATTACGCTAATAGTAGGCATTGTGTCCTGTACGGTAGCAAAAAAAAAGACCCCTTGGTCCAAAATGGGCCAAGAGGTCTTGAAAGTTAATTTCTAAAAATCAATCCGCTACAATGATTTCGCCTTCCTGTCCAAAATTACAATGAGGTATACAGAAATATGGAATATTTGAAGCCGCATCACTTGGAACAACCCATGTAAATGTAGGACTTTGAACATCAAGAGGTGCGTCAAAAAGTCCATCAGCAGTGCAATTAGCACCAGAAGTAACGGTATGATTACCGCCAATTCTTGTCCAGATAATCGTGTCACCACGGCGTACATCTAAAATACTCGGTGTGAATACGGAACCATCTACTGTAACATTAAATGTTTCAGGTTCGCTACAAGGACCCCAAGCACCGATGACTTGAAGGAGATCCGATACATTTACAACTCCATTGCCATCTAGGTCTGTAGCACAGCCACTGCATGCGCCCCAATCGCCAATCATGGCTAACAAGTCGCTTACATCAGTATTTCCAGAACCATCAATATCAGTGGGGCAGTCGTTTCCAACACCACCACCAAGACCAAGGTTATCCCATACGATATTACGGTTCTCGTGCACTACACCAGCACCATCGAACCACTGAACGCTTAACTGTACATCAAGACCTTGTCCTGCTTCTACAGAAGCACTCAGCGCTCTATGACCTTCAGCAGTTCCAGCACCGATAGTTGCAATTGCATCATCTGGTGTTACAAACCATACGCCGTTCGTCATGTAAGCACCTGTAGTACCGTTAAAGCCTGCAGAGTCGAAGCCAAGTGTAATTGGAACGCCGTCCACAGAATTATCTGAACCGATTGTCACATATGAATCAAACACAAGGTCATCGCCAAGGATTGGGTCAAGTGCACGGTCATGCGCTAAGTCGCCACCGAACGCTGATTGATGCAGCGCAATACCTGTAGCCGAACCATCAAAATCGGCATTACTTAATCCACGAACTTGAAGAACGTCAGCATTTTCACCGAATACAGATACCATTCTTGTGTTTGGATCTGTACTTGGGAAGTAAAGGTCGTATGTTTCCATTGCTTGCCCGTCACTTCGTGACCAAGTCCGCAATTCGTAATTCAATTGATCAGCGCCAGCACCGCATGAAACATCTCCACAAGTTGTGTTGTCGCCATACCAGCTACCCGCACAATCTAGTTGCAAAGTAATAGAGCAATCAGTATCGATACAGCATGCACCTTCAGTACAGCCTGTAGAAGCGCAGTCTGAACCATCGCCAGCGTACGAACCGCCATTTGATGAACAGTCAGCACCGGTGTACACATAGCAGACACCACCAACACAACATGCACCTTCTGGATCAGAGCAATCTTCTGTAGCACACGTGGTACCGCCGCCCTGCCACGTTCCACCACCGCCTTGGCAAGTGGTTTGGTAGGTTTGAATACATTGGCTGCCAGAGATACAGCAAGCGCCGGCAGGTGCTTGGTTTTCACAAGTTAAGCAATTCAATGAATTCGAGAAATTTGTAATTGTGTTAATTGAACTGGTCACAAATGTGTTTGCACATTGAATAGATGGATACATCGTATTATAAGAAGGACTTTCAACATGCCCTGCACCCCAGCCGTGTCCAATTTCGTGGGCAGAAAGGTCTGTTGTACAACCGAAACTACCACAACAATCTGATTCCACTAGACCATATTGGTACCAGTAAGAACAAACAGATCCAAGCCAAGCCAGACCAATAGTACTGCCCTGCATGCTTTTACCGGTAAATAGATGCGCTAAATCGCGTGTGACTGATCCTTGGTTGTTTTGCCATTCCGTTGCAAATTCGTCAAGCATCGTATCTGCACTGGTTGAATTATATGGATCAGCTGAACTTGAACGAATAATTACTGCGGTGATTTCGTGTGTTATGTTTAGTTGCGTCTCGTATTGGTTATTGACACTATTAATTACTGAGTTAACTCGTGATTCCGTTTGGCTACCCCAATCTTGGTAATACTCGTAATCAGTATCGCAACCTAGTTGAGCGGTGCAGATTATGGTTCCACGGTCGTTTGTTGAGACTTGGTAGTCCGCTTGCATTTGTAAAACTCGGGCAACGTCCATATGGTCGTCAGCTGCACAAGTGCCTCCCGAGGCAATAATGTCTTCCGTTTTGTAGAACGCATATACATTTGACGCTGTGCCTTGTAACTTTTGGCCAACTGGTTCTATCCAGATTTCTTCACCGTTTGCAAGACTAATACGAGCATATAAACCGTCGATCATTAATGAGCCAGATACAAGGCTTCCTTCTAGCTCTGCAATTTTTCCTCGAAGAGTACGGACTGGACCAGCAGGAACTTCATACAGTTCACCAGTATCATCCGCCATGAACACTTGGTACTCATCCGCTCGAATAGAATGTGGCTCTAGTTCAAGGGTATACGTTGCATTGTCAATTGGAATTGATACGCGAATCGATTGCTCAGGATTTGAGTCAATCCGTAGTTTAGCATTCCAACTTTGACGCAAATTGAGCTCAGTGTTTATCGCTCGGTCAAGTGGACGTTCGACGCTTATCGTTTCTGCTGCTGAAGCATTCGCCGCTAGCGACAAAGTTAGGCAAGCAGTTGCTGTACAAAGAGTGGTAAGTCGTGAGTTAATCATTAATTTCTCCTGGTTGTTCCTCAAGCCCCACCATCGGGACTACATAGGCATACGGGCGCCACAATGAACGGTTGCGTTAAATATGCGCAACCAAAAATAAATCCCCTGCAATCACTCAAGGATACTCATTTCTGAAGCGTAATCCACTTTTAAATGCCATAAAAAGTGATTTTTCTCGCCGTTATGCACGATAACATCCCCCTTTTGGGGAAGATTCAAGCCATTTGAAATTGCTTGTAATTATTCCATATTTTTAGCCCTGTACCACATTCAGAATTTCCATAGGCACTATTCATAATGGGGAGTGTTGTTGCCGGTATTTCTTGCACAGGAATTCAGCGCACCTAAGGTTGCAACTTCTTGTAAGCGACCCCTTGACCAGTTCCTGAACCATGCTAAAATCTCCCTTCCAATTGGGGCGGTAGCTCAATTGGTTAGAGTACCGGCCTGTCGAGCCGGATGTTGCGGGTTCGATTCCCGTCCGCCTCGTTAAAAAACACGCCTTCTTGAATGGCGTGTTTTTTTATTCCTAGAGATTTTGGTACGCACTATTTACATTCGTACCAATTTGAGCCCGTCGACGCATCCGCAACAATTGGCACATGCAGGTCCATCGCCGATTCCATAACTGAAACTAGTAGCGCACGCACGGCATCCTCGTCCTCAATACGTGCCTCGATAACCAGCTCATCGTGTATCTGGAGGAGTAAGCGAGCGGTCGGAAATGACTCGGCAAGTGCACGTTGCACATTATTCATTGCCACTTTGATCAAATCCGCAGCGCTCCCCTGCACAACGCTATTTATCGCAATACGCTCTGCAAGTGATCTTTGCTGTCCATTTGAAGAATGGATACTTCTAATTTGCCTTCGACGCTGTTTAATTGTTTCAACATAGCCAAGTGCCTTTGCTTGCTCTACGCACGTAGCCAAAAAAGTATCGATACCAGTGAATCGTAATTTATAATCGTCAATAATCTGCTGCGCTCGTTCGGTTGAGCATTGCAGTTGCCTAGCTAATCCCCACTGCGTGATTCCATAGACAATTCCAAAATTTACAGCCTTTGCAGCTGAACGTTGCTCATCGGATACTTCTTCTATCGCAGTGCCAAACACTTCAGATGCAACTGCCTTATGAATATCTTGTCCATCTCGAAACGCTTGAATTAATGCTTCGTCGTTACTTAGGTGCGCAAGCATGCGTAACTCTACTTGAGAGTAATCAGCTGCAACGAACACGTATCCGGCTTCTGGGATAAATGCTTTTCGAATTTCCCTACCAATATCTGAGCGAATCGGAATGTTCTGCAAATTCGGGTCGCTGCTACTTAAACGACCAGTTGAGGTGCCCGTTTGATTAAACGATGCATGTATTCGACCAGTTTCTGCGTGGATGACTTGTTCCAAAGACACCAAGTACGTATTCACGAGCTTCGTTAACTTGCGGTATTCAAGAAGTAACTGTGGCAGTAATGAATCTACATCCGGGTCACTAGCTAATTTTTCAAGAACCTCGACGTTCGTAGAGTGAAAAGACTTTCCCTTTTTAACAGGTGTAATTCCTAGGCCCGGGGAGTCATTAAACAACACTTCAGAGAGTTGCTTTGGTGAATCTGGATTAAATGAATAGGGTGATGCCTTTTCAATTTCTATAACTAACTCATCAATTCGACTTGAAATATTGCTTCGTTGCTTCTGTAATTCTGCAGGGTCAACTTTGATACCTGAAATGCGCATTTCAGCAAGCACTCGAACTAATGGCATTTCGATTTCATCGTACAATTTTCGCAAGTCGCCCTCAGCATTCAAGCGAGGTTCAAATGTATTCCAAAGTTGCAGTGTAATATCTACATCTTCAACTGCATATGGGCACGCATCGATCAAGGGCACTTGATCAAACGTAAGCTGATCCTTGCCCGAACCAATGAGTTCTTTGATTGATATACATTCGTAGTCAAGAGTGCCAAGCGCAACCGCATCCATTGAATATCCTGAGCGTGAGGCGTCAATAATCCACGCAGCTATCAAAGTGTCATGAATTGGGCCAAGCATTTTGACGCCTGCTCTTTCAAGAACAACAAGGTCGTACTTTATATTATGCCCAACTTTTGCAATCGATTCGTCTTCTAACACACTTCTGAGTGATTCAATAACTTCACTAGAAGTCAAGCAGTCTTCTTTGCATTTTGTTGGAATGTATACACCGCTCCCTTCTTCTAAAGCAATCGAAACACCACACAGTTGTGCAGTCATAGGATTTAAGCCAGTAGTTTCAGTATCAATCGCGAGCAGTTTTACGTTTGTGCATTTCTTTGCGAACGCGTCAAGTTTTTTCTTTGTCGTAATCAGTTCGTACCCTGCTTTGTACGCTGGGTGATCGCGATCTGGTCCCATGTCGAACAAGCCTCCAAGCACAGGCTTACTTTTTGGCACTTTCTTAATGTCAACAGCATCGGGTTTTACTTCCAGTATAGAAGCACCGCTTGCCATTCTTTTTAACTCAGTCGGAAAAGTGTTAAAACCAAGTTCTTTACATAAACGAATTGCTTCTGTTACATCCCAGGATGAGGGTGTAGATTTTGCCTTTTCAAAATCGAAAGCAAAAGTAACATCCTCAATGAGCGTAACAAGTTCCCTGCTAACACCAAGTTGATCTTTACCCGCTACTAAATTTTCTTTACGCTTTCCCTTGATAGATTCTATATTTTCATAGATGCCATCGATTGAACCGAATTCCATAATCAGTTTTGCTGCTGTCTTGGGACCAATTCCAACAACTCCGGGTATGTTGTCGCTGGTGTCGCCCATGAGTGCAAGGATGTCACCAACCATGCTTGGCGCCACTCCCATATCTGGCGTTTTGAACACATCGTCAGGTGAGACCGTTGCTCCTTTATGCGCATCGAAGAGTTCTACTCTGTCGTCAATGAGCTGCGTTAAATCTTTATCGCGAGAAATTATTCGAATGTTCACGTCGGGCTGATCTTTTCTTGTCCGCTTTACTAATGTAGCAATCACATCATCAGCTTCAACAATTGGCTCTCCAAGAACTGGAATATCAAGCGCTTCAAGAATTTCAATACAGCGTTCGACTTGGCTTCCAAAATCATCCGGTGCTGGCTCTCTATTAGCCTTATATTCGGGGTCAATTTTGCTTCGAAATGTTTCTTCATCACCAGCGATATCAATAACGACCGCTAAATAATCAGGGTTTTCTTCCCGAATTAACTTCAAGAGCATCGCTGTAAAACCATAGACCATGTTCGTTGGCTCACCCGTTGCAGGGCTACTCATCGCATTGCGAATTGCATAATATGCTCGAAAAAATTGAGCATGTCCATCAATAATGTAGAACGAAGACATTATTCGTTTGCCAATCTTCGGAAGACTGATTCTGTAGCACTACCAAGTTCTAATGACCGCCTTGCCATTACAGTTTTAGCAACTGTAATACATTTATCAACGGCGTACTTTCGTGTACCTGCATCGGTTATCCAAGAAAATCTAGGTGTAGGTGTAGGCACAGGCATTGAACTTGCAAGCATTGAACCCGTTCCAACAACTGAACCAGTCATAATGCGAGTGCCTATCGCAAACTTTACATGGTCACCAACAAAACAACCCACGAATTGATTATTCGTTCGATGCCTTTTACCATCTAAACCTTTTACGATGACATCTGCATAGGTATTGAGCAAATTAGAATTAATTGTACCTGCTCCAAAATTAACCCACTCGCCAATAACACTATCGCCTAAATGGCCGTCGTGCGATTTGTTTGTATATGCTTGGAAAATAGTTCCACCAACTTCACCGCCAATTTTGCACCACGGTCCAATGGAAGTGTTTGCTTTTATACATGCGTTGTCAACAATGGTCACATGCTTTCCAATCCAACACGGTCCACATAACACAGCGCCTGGTCGGACGGTTGCGCCCTCTTCAATTCGAATAGCCCCCGCGCTTGCGTCCATTGTCACATTCGGGCATATTGTTACCGTTGGGTGAACATCTATTCGGTGCTCACCAAATGTAGTCGCGCCGTGCGCATGCGTATACTGTTCTGCTTCTTTTAAATCTTCAACTAATAACTGTGGCAAATGGCTAAGCACATCCCAGGGCGAATTGATCTCGGGATGATCATGGGATGTAACGGTGCCGTCAGCAATATGTCGCAAACCAGTCCGCTCTGCAATCATTTCCGCTCGAGTTGCATCGCTACAAAGAAAACCCGCAGGGCTTGAACCCCGCCGCTTGGTGAGCCTCTCTAGAGTCGTTAGCCCACCAGTTCGTTGCTCAAATGTCGCTCTCAAATCACATAGAGGAGCCATGCTATCGTTTGCATTGTCTTGAATGTTCCACTGTGTCATATGACCATTATCTCCATGTTGCTCTTCTACCTGTTGGTGAATGGAATCTCCATACACCTATTGTGGCTAAAAAACACCACCCAAGTGGTACGGCAAGAATGCCTGTGTAGATCGATGTACCTAAAAGTTTTCCAAAATCGGCGATTCCACCACCAGAAACGGGTGGATTCCATGGCATTACACCACGAATGATAAGCACGAGAGCTTCAGTTGCCCCAGTTACGATGACAGCGGCAACCGCAAGTAAGGCAATCGTGAATACTCGCCTGCGGAATACCACATTCCGTACTTTTAAGACGAGCAATGTAGTGACAACTAAGCCTAGGGCATGAGGACCAATCACATGCGCACCCCCAACAAGTTCTCCGTTTCCTGGAGCTAGGTCAACGATTGCACCGAGCAAAAGTGCAACAAGTAACGCCATTTTCTCAGGCGCAAACAAGGCAATAAAAACAATCAAGCACGGCATTGCTTCGGGTGTGATGGAACCAATAGAGCGCAACGTAAAAATGCTTCCGAAACTTGAATCGAACGCTAAAGCCAAAATTGTAGCTACGACAACAACTATTGCTCTCATTTGGCACTCTCCCCTGTACCGAGGACTACAACTCTTGCAACGTCTCGCGCTGTTCGACGAGGAGTAATAACTACTCGCTGCCGCAAAGGCGCTTCATCGAGTTGCAACACACTCTCTACGATTCCCACAGTAAAGCCAGCTGCAACACTAGGCCAAGAGGGGTCGTCGAGAACTACTAAGTCAAATTTTTGTACACCACTCGTTGCAGGTACATCAGCATACATAGAAGCAGAGCCATCGCTTTGCAAAATAATTTCTGCTAGCAAAGGTGCCCTGCCTTGTTGCGGGCGCGCGGGAAGAATAGCTGCACGAGTTAATCCTGTTTCCTTATGCGTAATGGGGTGCAATTCAATACGAGTTGACCCAATCCGAGCGACCCTACCAACAATGTCTTTCCCTACTACAGCAATATCACCAACCAGTATCCTCTCGGATGCACCTGAAATTAATTTCAACTCAATCGTGCCGCTCACTTTTTGAAGTTGCTTTCCCGTAATATCTATTGGAATAATAAGTGGCGGCTGTGGATTTCTCAGGGCAGACTCGGGCAAATTTTGCAAAATGCGTAATTGATCTGCTAACTCAGTTGCTCGCAACATTTGTGCTGCATGCAGTTGCCTGAAATGGTCCCGCTCCATTTCAGCAAGAGCATTTCTCTCCACTTCATCTTCAATCATGCCCGGTACATCCGCAGGCGATCGAACCCAGCTTGTCACTAGGGTGCCAATATGAGAAACTGGTGTAACAGGTACACGGACAAGGTCTGCAATATCTGAAGTCCAACGCAACCAAGAAGCTGGAAAGACAGCCAAAAGGAGCGTAATGCCAATTGCGATGGGTAGTACATTGACTCGGCTACGAGATATTTTGAAATTACTCAAAGTTCACCATCAAAAGGACAAATTGATTAATCGTCCATATCTGATTCTAGAGTGGCTTTCCAAAGTTCGAGATTATCAAGATAAATCTGCGTTCCTTTAGCAACACAAGTAAGCGGTTCTTCAGCAACTGAAACATCTAAGCCTGTTTCTTTGGCCATCAATTCTGCAATGCCTCGAAGCAAAGCGCCGCCACCAGCGATGCAAATACCATTCTCAACCAAATCTGCTGATAGTTCGGGTTCAGCACGCTCAAGTGTCCTCTTAACAACATCAATAATTTGGCTGATTGGTTCTTGCAATGCTTCGCGAATTTCTTCGCTTTTTACAGTAACTTTTGTTGGCATACCGTTTGATGCATCTCGTCCACGGACATCTACCGTTGTCTCTTTTGCTAAAGGAGCAGCTGAACCAGCTTCAATTTTAATTCGTTCTGCAGTTTGCTCGCCAATAGTTAACCCGTAATTTTTCTTCATGTAGTTGATGATTGATTCGTCAAGGTCGTCGCCTGCAACGCGAATAGATTCGCAAGTTGCAATATCGCCCAGAGACATAATCGCTACTTCAGTAGTACCGCCACCGATATCAACAATCATAGATGCAGTCGGTTCGGTAATAGGTAAACCTGCTCCAATTCCAGCAGCCATAGGTTCTTCAACAAGGTACACTCGCCGTGCGCCAGCACGCTCGGCTGATTCCAGTACTGCACGTTTTTCTACCGCTGTTATTCCAGATGGAACTGCGATTACAACGCGAGGGCCAATAACTCTTCCGCGACCGCTCACTTTGCGAATAAAATAACTCAGCATTGCTTCAGTAATTTCAAAGTCGCTAATGACGCCATCTTTCAGGGGGCGGACAGCAGTGATGGATCCTGGTGTTTTACCAAGCATTTCTTTTGCACTGAAGCCAACAGCGTTTCCATTATTTAATACTCTGTTTGTGCCCCTGCGAACAGCAACCACAGAAGGTTCGTTTAAGACTATTCCTTCGCCCCGTACGCATACAAGCGTGTTACATGTTCCAAGGTCAATCCCCATATCAACGCTAAACCAACTTAGTAATTTATCAAACACTTATGCTTGCTCCTCATCGCGACATCCTTAGTTCGACCAATTCGAACGTACTTCTTGAATGATACGGTAAATTGAAGACACCCATGTGGGCTTATTGTTGATCAATAAGCACGAGGGGGCCACCCTCAGACCGATCGTCAAGTTTGGAGTGCTCAGTATTCACCAAAACCATCCAAGCAACACCACCTGCAAGCAGCAAAGTTGCCACAACAAGCAAGACTGTGAAGACGTCGGGGGGGGATTTTCGGTTCAATACGGCAGTATCAGCAACGCTCATAATCAATTACGTCCTTTTACTGCGTACACCGAAGAACCTGGGACAACAAGACCGTGTGTCGCGTCTTCAAGTGTCACTTTGCCAATAGAACGATTGATGTCAACCTGCACCACTTGAAGCCTGCCGAGGAATGTGCCGTCTTGGCCTACAGTCATAATCCAACCTTCTTGAACTCCATCCCGAGCGCCAGCGTTAATTTCAACTAGCACCTCGTCGTTGTTACGCGACACTGTCAAAACAATGGATGAAAGCGCTCTGTCTGGAGCAACTCCTGTTGCTACTGTCGCAACTGTATCGAGTTCGCCGTATTCGGAAACATATAAGTTAAGTCTCACTCGAATTTCATCGAGTTGGTCTTCCATTTGTTTCCGCTCTTCTTTTGCTTTGCGTTCAGCTCGTATGGCGCCGTCAGCTTCTAATTTTTTATCTTCAAGTACATCTTCAATTTCATTGATTTGTGTCTGCAAAACAACAATGTCGTCTCGCAAATTGTAATTTTCTTCAACGAATCGTTGCTTAAGCTCACTATTCACTTCGCTTGCGCTTGTAAGAGCATTTAAGGAAGCTTCTTTCTGGCTAAGTTGGGCGCTGAGCTGGTCGATTTTTGCTTGCAATGAACCAAGGTTTGAACGAGTGCCCGCTTGTTCGCTGCGAAGAGTACCAATAGTAGAATCGCGATTGTCAATTTCGTTTTGCATTTGAGCGCGTTGTGACATCAATGTTGTCTCGGCGTCTTGAGCGCGAATCATTGCCACCTTGTGTAGATCGTCAGCTGCTCTAAATTTCGCTCTGTAACTATTTTCGTTAGTTGTATAGGTCGCAACCAGTGGAACCATGCCAACTGCAAGCAGAGTAACGAGAACGATGAAAATTTTAGTTAAAATATGCACGAGTAAACCTCTTAAAAACAGCAGGATTAGGGGAGACATGACGGCTAGCAAACAGTGAGCATAACCATACCCCTTCATCCACTCAGTATGAGAGGCATTTGTACCCCGATTGAGTCAAATTGTCAATCGACTTCAACGAGTGAATCGGGGTTATTGATGCGTAAAACCGCTCCCGCCGCAGAAATCTGAACAATTGGGTCAGAATCATCCATCATCAGAGCCAGTGGACCCAAACTTAATCGATTGCCTTGCGCTCCAAGGGCTGTTGCACATTGCGAACGAAGGTTCGCGGAATCACTTGATGTGAACCGCAGCACAGGTTCAAGTGGCATTCTATCTGGGGAAATTTCAGCAAGTGCGGTGGCTGCAACCAAACGAATCTCATCTGGATACCTACCTTTTGTAAGGAGAATACTTTCAAGAGTAGAAATAACTTCTACATCTTCGAGCCTGCCAGCAATTTGGCAAGCAATGCCCGTGACTTCTGCTTCTTGTGCAGAACTAAAAATTGCCGCACGAACTACTTCTAATTCTTCAGTATCTCCAAGTAAAATCAAAGCTTCTGCCATTTGCAAATTAATTAACCTTCTGCGTATTGGAGAAATTGAACTTGATTCTGTTTTCAAAGCTTCTCGAATCATATGTTTCGCAGATTGGTTGCCCATTTTTCCCAGCACCATTGCTGCGTTGCCGCGCAACTCTGGATTGTCGCTTTGTAACATTTCTCCAAGTGGGTTTAAATCAACACGTCCACCACACTTGTATATGGAATACATCGCAGCAGCCTGTACTGAAGTTGAAACATCAAGGAGCAAAGGTTCTAACAAAATAGAAGTCGAACACAAGTGGCGGTCCCCTACCATCATTGTCGCGACAAATCGAACACCACGGTTTACATCGCCCAACCCTAACCGGACAGCTTTTTCTAACACTGGAATCGGGGCGTATCGAAGTGCTTCGATAGCATTTGCTCTATACCTTGGATTTGTCGAATCTGTGGCTTGTGCAAGAACTGAAAGCGCACTTTGTTCAACTGTAGAGCCATCAACAACCATAGCCGATTGGTTTCCCCTCTGCAACGAAGTAGCAGTCGGGTTTTTCGAACTCCATGGGTCTTCACTGGCACGATCTATTGGATCTGGGCCACAAGAAACAACCATACAAAGAACACATATGCTACTACCTACTACCTTCATTGTTTTTTACTCCTTTTGAAACAAGAACCTAGCATGAGCAGGATACCCACAAACAAGCATACCCATGCGACCGCATCACCAATAAATCGGCTCAGTGGCAACTGTTCACCCGAATGCAACTGTACAAAGAGTGATCCACTCTCAAGAATTGGCAAGGAATCTTGTACTTGGCCGTGGTAATTAATGAGGCAACTTACGCCAGTGTTAGCAACTCGAACCATTGGTGTCATATTTTCAATACAACGCATTTGCGCCTCACGCACATGCTGAGCATGTGCACTTGCGTCGCTGCCGAACCAGCCATCGTTACTTAAATTTATGAGTGCCCCTGCTTTTCGCTCTCCGTTTTTCCACACCAAATTGCGGACTACACTCGGGACCGTATCTTCAAAACAGATTGGTGTTGCGAATGTCAATGTTGCATCGGCATTGCGTACTCTGGTCGATGGAATTGCAAAACGGTGTGTTGTACCTCCTGCCTGCAAATCAAAAAGCATCGCTGTACCAAACATATCCCGCACCCAGTTTTTCAATGACGAAAAATCTTCTACATATGGAATACGCTCGCCAAATGGAGTAAGGAATGATTTGTCGTACCGCTCTGTACTACCGTCCGGGTACACAAGAACAGCAGAATTAAACTGTTCTTTTGGATCGACTCGTAAAAATTCGGTGTCCTCGACAACAGTAATGTCTTCCCATGTTTGAGAACCTACAAGAATGGGGATATCTAATTCTTGTGCAAGCACGCGAATTTGCGAAGACCAAAACCAAAATGGCGTGAAGTGTTCGTCCCAGGGAGCAAATTCAAATCTTGAAACTTCAAACCCACTTCCAGGCACCATTGTTTCTGGCCACACTACGAGCGACGGCTTCTCTGGAGCGTTGCTGATTGCCTCTCTTGTCTGGTCAATAGCACCAAATACATCTCGCCTTTGCTTTTCCCAAGTCCATGCAACTTTATTGCTTTGCGAGACATTTGTTTGAATAACAAGCACCGTAGTAACCGACCGCTGTGCGTTCAACAAATGATTTCCATACGGCACTGCAACAACGTAGAAACTTACCAGGGCTACACCCGCAATTGTGTACCAGCGTTGGCTTCGAAAAGTAGCGACTACAGCTGCGATTGTTACCACAAGGAAACTCACTGCCCAAACACTTCCATACATCGCAATATTTGCAAGTGGAGATTCCACCGCACCAGTTCCTGCTAAATACCACGGATACCCATCAAAAATTACGATACCACGAAGGCATTCAAGTGCAACCCAAAGTACTGGCGCAGTAATGACTACTGAAATCGGAATGTTTTTTGTTTTGCGTAACAAAAAGACAAAAAGTGGCGCCCACAGGGACATGTACAAAGCGAGCGCAAGCCAGCCCAAAAAAGTAACTTCAGAAATCCACGAATGCAACACGAGCCACAATGGGAATTGCGTGCTAAAAATAACTATGCAAGCACGACGAGTTGTACTTGCATGCAGTGCAATATAGATAAGCAATGCCGGTCCAAGAACTGCAGCAATCGCAGAACCAATTGGAGCAGTTGACAACCAAGTGCAAAACGCTGATGCTATAGCCAACGCAAACAAATTCTTTGTTTTCATTATTTACCCGCGTAGTCGATAAAACTGGAAATTTCACTACGCAATTCTTCACGCGGAACAACACAGTCTACAAATCCACACTCAAGTAAAAACTCTGAACGCTGGAAGCCTTCAGGAAGTTCCTGTTTAATTGTTTGCTGAATAACGCGAGGGCCAGCGAAACCAATCAATGCTTTTGGTTCTGCAAGGATAATATCGCCAAGCATTGCGAAACTTGCTGTGACACCCCCGGTTGTTGGATCTGTTAAGACTGAGATAAACAAACCACCCATGTCATCGAATCTCGCAAGGGCTGCTGCAGTTTTAGCCATTTGCATGAGCGAAAGTCCAGACTCCATCATTCTCGCTCCACCAGAAGCGGAAACTATAATGAGTGGTAAATCTTGTTCCATAGCACGTTCTGTAGCGCGCTTAATTTTCTCGCCTACAACACTCCCCATGGAACCACCTAGAAAGGCAAAGTCCATCACACCTAAGACTACTTTTCTACCTTTGATAAAGGCGTAACCTGTGTGCATTGCATCTTTAGAATTCGTTTTCTTTTGAGATGCTTCAATGCGGGTTTTGTATGACTTTAAGTCTACAAATTCAAGTGGGTCTAAGGGAGCAAGATTCTCGTCAAAAGGCTCAAACGTTCCAGGGTCAACCATTTGTTCGATGCGTTGCCTTGCATTGACACGAAAGTGCCGTTGGCATTCGGGGCAAACCAAAAGATTATTTTCAACAGAGCGTTTGAATAAAATTGCACTACAAGAATCGCATCGCATCCAAAGACCTTCTGGAATTGATCGCCTTTTTGCTGGTGACGTGGCTTCGTCTGCCCACTCTGTTTGCTCTTTGTGTTTCATATTTGACTTACTCATCAATACGGAATGTATCGGTTAATGGCCCCGAAGTCCCGTAATCGCTGTTGCATAATCATCAGAACCAAAAATTGCTGAAGCCGCAACAAGGACATCGCAGCCTGCACTTCTGCACGATTCGCACGTTGCTGCTCCTACTCCACCATCCATTTGAAGGCGCTGGTCAGGGCGGAGACGTTCTGCGATAACTTCTACTTTCGAGAGTACCTCTGGAATAAACGCTTGGCCAGAAAAACCGGGATTCACGCTCA
>Ga0302120_10000455_pt1 | contig 18397 bp, 14 predicted proteins | sample AG5_Bottom_MG_FD_203118 | JGI IMG/M metagenome (GOLD analysis project Ga0302120, IMG submission 203118) | Marine microbial communities from Western Arctic Ocean, Canada - AG5_Bottom | ecosystem: Environmental > Aquatic > Marine > Oceanic | place: Canada: Western Arctic Ocean | collected 2017-10-01 | reverse complement strand
TCTAGTTTATTACGATCTGTTGGCTTGAATAACATAACGACTTGAATTCCACTCTTACTTATATAATTAGTATATATAATAAGAAACAAACAATTCAACCGAATAATTAATGCAATATAATGAACAAATATGGTTATCGGAACCAATACCTAATCGGCCAGCCTGCTCCACTTTTCTGGTCCATCTAAACAGCTTATTTGGGGTTCGGGATTTTTAGGTAATCTGAGGCTGGAATTTTCACTATCCCTTTCAGAAACATTGCATCACGCATATCCTGTGGCAGATCTTGAATAGCTTGATTCACAGCGTCGTAGACCTGATCTACATCCAGTGTCAGCGAGGTGATAAGAGGCAGTACCGGCGTGCTAGGTGTTGTCCTCTCCAATACCCTCAGCTTTGATGAAAACGCATCATGTCGCTCGATCAGCATCCATGTCACGGCATCAATTGCAGCAATGTCAGCTTGCCCGTTCGCGACCATGTTGGCAGATTTTACATGCCCATGAGATTCAACTCTGTTGGTAAAGCTGACCCCGCGGTCTGCTGCATAATTTAAAGGCGCTGCAAATCCAGATTGGGAGCTTTCCATATTATAAGCAAATGTTGCTTCGGCGTAGTCCTTCAAAGTTTGGCGTGGATCATTTTTTCGCACCACAATTGCACTGAAGTAATGGCCCGGCGGACAGTCAGGCAAGCCATAATCTGGCGTACCAACAAGCTGAACTTTGCCGTGTAAGACATTGCGATATGGCATACCGCAGGTTTGACTTAAAACTAAACCTGGGTCCAACCAACTGCTCAGGCCTTCTGCATCCTGAGATAGGGTTTCTGGCGCTTTAATGCCTTTGTCGTTCAGATTTTTGCGGATGAGATCCCATAAATACGCGATGGCATCGTTTAATTCAGGGCGAGCATACATTGGTAAGCTGGCAATCATGGGGATTTCCCCAGCAGTAATCATACAGGAAGTTCCACGACAGTTTTTCTACAACAGCAGGAAGACGTGATCGCCAAATCAGTTTTTGAAAGAGCCTCCGTGAGAAGGCCTTGCAACACCCTGCATTCAGTTTCTTCATTACGATTTTTCAGACATTCAACTATTCCATGCAAAGCCCAAACGTTTTTTCTGTGTTGGGCACAGCGGGGCACAGTATCGTTTAGCCCCAAATCAGAGCGGTACACGTCTTCCGCTTCTTTATAATGGCCTTGCTCTAACAATAAAGCCCCCAGTGCATGACGCGGTGGGTGCATCCATGGCCATGGTTCAGAATAATGCAGATCATCGCAGCGCTGAACACTCTCGCGTAGGTGCGCATATGCTGCCTCATAGTTCCCTTTGTGGTATTCCAACTCTCCCAGCAGCATCTTTTCTCCCACAGCCAGCGTTTTGAGTGCGGGGTTATTGAATAATTTTCTGCTGGGGGAAATGCGCTTCAGAGAGTTGTAAAAGGCCTCTTTCTCTTGTTCGGCTTTATCAAAATTCTTCAATGCGGCATGGGCTATCGTTTTGCCGTAATGGTGCATGCTGGTCGAAACACAATAAAGTTCTGGGCGTTCCGGCATCAGTGCGTCAACGATTTCCTGCCATTTCCCAAACCGCACAAGCACATGTATTTTCATGGCAAAATACCCCTCCATCGTCCCTGCGATGAAAGGCTTGCCTTGCAGACCGATGACATCCGGGGGAAGATTTTCACATATCTCTTTTGCGGCAGCCATGGATGGTTCGAACTGACCAAGCAACATGCAGGTATACATCATCAGATGCAGGTCATGGCACCGCGCTGTTGTATAGTAGTTATAGGGCCCTGCATAAGACAGGTACTTGCGATTGACCCGAATGGCAGTCTCGCTGACAATTTTTGCCTTTTCATACTCTCCACACAAAACATAGATATGGCCAGGCATATGGTGAATGTGCCCAGCATCCGGACAAAGACCGGCAAGGCGATTGGCAGACGTTATTGCATGTTCTGGTTCTGTCGACATTTCCATCAAGTGGATGTGAAAGTGCAATATGGCGGGATGCTGTTCTTTATCGTGTTGGTCGGCCAGCTCAATGGCATATTCACAAACGCAGATAGCCTCATATGTGTCAGCACCTTTAGGGGGTAACGAGGTCTTTACATCCCACATGTTCCAGGGTGTACGGGTCATCATCGCCTCGACGAATAAAGCCGTCACATCCTGATTATCTGGGAAATCAACATTCACCTGACGCATGGCAGTTGCATAGGCATCATCCCAACTACCAAATTCTAACTCAGACACTATATGAGCCTTTTGCACACGCTGCGAGAGTGCGTTGATCAGAGCCTTTTCAAGCGGCGTGGCACTTTCTGACAGCGAGAGAGATTCGTCTATGTGACCACGGCAAAAAGACGTACATGCCACTGCTTCTGCTTGGCTGAAATCACCCCATGGCATATTGTAGAAAGGACCTGCTGCATAGGCGACCCCCCAATGTAGCATTGCGCAGCACGGATCATACTCCAACGCCTTCTTAAAACAGGCAAGTCCTTCTTCCTGATTAAAGCCAAAACACCAATTGAGCCCTTGATCGAACAAGCGCTGCGTATCTGGGGAAGTGGCACTTACTTTGAAACTGTTCGAACCCAGATCAAAACTGAGCATGTCATATGCCATTACTAACTCCTAATGACTAACTTCAAGACAACAACTCTTTAAGGCTCTTCACAAGCGCGCCAGAGGCATTTTCTTCAAGCTTATGGCGACCGGAAGCAACCACCTGCTCTCCTGCCACAAACACATCTTTCACCGGGTTGTGGTTTATACCAAAGGTCCAGCGGTTAATGAGTTGTTCGGGCTTAGCCGTCGCTAGTAGCGGATGGCTAGTATCAAGGGTAATAAAGTCAGCCCGGGCACCTACCTCTAAACCAGTATTGATGTTACAGGCAGCATTACCACCGGCAGCACTCGCTTGGTAAATAAAGTCACCGACGCTAGGTTGGTCACTACTATAGACTCGATTACGTTGCTGATCACGCAGGCGCTGACCGTATTCCAAGGTACGTAACTCTTCGGCTACCGATACACACACATGGCTATCGGAACCGATACCTAATCGGCCACCCTGCGCCACTAGGTCTGTGATAGGGAAAATACCATCGCCCAAATTAGCTTCAGTGCTAGGACACAAACCCACTACGGCTTGGCTGTTGACAATAGTCTTTACCTCTTGCTCATTCACATGGGTAGCATGGATCAAACACCAACGAGCATCAAAGCCAACTTCGTTAGCCAACCACTCCACAGGACGCTGACCACTCCAGGCAATGCAGTCATTAACTTCTTTCATTTGCTCAGCAATATGAATATGTACTGGCCAATCTTGCGGTAAGCTAGTTAATGCGGTTTTAATTTGGGATTTTGTGACAGCTCGCAGTGAGTGGAAACACAAACCTTGATTATGCTTAAGCTCATCCATGTTTTTACCAAGCTGCTCTTGCAAGCGCAAGTATGCGTCTAGGTCGTGGATAAAGCGCGCTTGTCCAGGATTTGGGGCTTGGCCACCAAAACCTGAGTGACTATAAAGTACGGGTAATAAGGTTTGACCAATCCCCGTATCAACAGCTGCTTGGCGCACTTGTAAGGCCATTTCTGCTGGATTGTCATAAGCTTGGCCACTTTGCTGGTGATGCAAATAATGGAATTCAGCCACTTGGGTGTAACCGGCTTTAAGCATCTCAATATAGAGGTAAGTAGCAATTTTTCGCACTTGATCAGGAGTTAACTTAGCCACTAGACCGTACATAAGGTCTCGCCAGCTCCAAAAGCTGTCTTTGGGATCTAAACACACCTCTGCTAAGCCTGCCATGGCACGCTGAAACGCGTGTGAGTGTAGATTGACCATGCCCGGCAACACTGGGCCATTTAATGACTGACACCCTTGGCTAGTTTGATCCGCTTGGATTTGACTAATAACCCCGTTGGTAACGGATATTTTTACGTTGTTAGCCCAGCCTGAAGCCGTTAAAGCTTGGTCGGCAAAGTAAAATTTGTTCATCATTAGCGATCTCGTGATAGTATGGATTTAACTTGTATAGACATTACATGAGTTGGCATAGTCAAGTCAAGATTGTATACTCCAAGCAGAACTCAGATCTATGGACCTATTGTGAATATACGCCAATCAGATACCATTCAAAGCTTACTCAATGTGCTGCCAGACACTAACGCGCCTATTTATGCCCGTCTGAAAAGCGCTATCTTGGAGAATATCGATTCGTCAACGTGGATACCAGAGCAACGTCTGCCATCCGAAGCTGAAATGGTTAATGCACTAGGGGTAAGCCGCATGACCGTCAATAGAGCGTTGCGAGAACTGACTGCAGATGGTGTGCTTATCCGCCAACAAGGTGTAGGTACATTTGTAGCACCTATCGCACCAGAAAAAGCCCACTCATCGTTATTTGAAGTGCATAATATTGCTCAAGAAATTTCTGACCGAGGCCACAAACACTCAACTATAATTGTTGAATTACAATCAGTTAAGGCTAACACAGACCAAGCTCTAAGACTGGGTGTACGCACGGGCGAACTCATATTTAAATCAACTTTAATCCACTTTGAAGACCAACACCCTATTCAACTAGAACAGCGGATCGTCAATGCCTTACTCGCACCAAACTATGTTGAACAAGACTTTACACAACTCACTCCCTTCGCCTATTTAAATAAAGTAGCACCCATTACAGAGGGAGAGCATTTAGTGGAAGCAGTTATTCCAAATGCTACAGAGGCAGAGCAACTGGCTATCAGTACAACCCAAGCCTGCCTTCAAATTAAACGCCGAACCTGGTCTGGTCAGAAGATTGTTACTAGCGCTAGGTTGCTATCACCTGGTCATTTATTTCAATTATTTGGTCATTTCGGCCGTCCCTAATTAATACATTTTACTTGCCAGATTATTGAAATGGGCGTATGTTTTACTACTTGTATATACATGTAAGGAAAGACACTCATGCTTAGCGCCGAAAACCTCAAAGAACGCCGCACACGCAGCGGAGATATTAAAGCACCTACCGGCACCAAAATCAGCACCAAAAGCTGGATGACTGAAGCGCCCCTGCGCATGCTGATGAACAACCTAGACCCCGAAGTAGCGGAAAATCCGAATGAGCTCGTGGTGTACGGTGGTATTGGCCGCGCTGCTAGAGACTGGGCAAGTTATGATCAAATAATCTCCTCTTTGACTGCGCTTGAAGAAGACGAAACACTGTTAGTGCAGTCTGGCAAGCCTGTAGGGGTATTTAAAACCCACAGCAACGCTCCAAGAGTGCTAATCGCCAATTCAAATCTGGTACCTCACTGGGCAACATGGGATCACTTTAACGAATTGGATGCCAAAGGCTTAGCTATGTACGGCCAAATGACCGCAGGCAGCTGGATCTATATTGGCAGCCAAGGCATCGTCCAAGGCACCTACGAAACCTTTGTTGAAGCTGGGCGGCAACACTTTAATGGCAGCCTTAAAGGCCGCTGGATCTTAACCGCAGGCTTAGGCGGCATGGGCGGTGCACAACCATTGGCGGCAAGCTTAGCAGGTGCGTGCTCTCTTAATATTGAGTGCCAGCAAAGTCGTATCGACCTACGCTTACAAACCCACTACTTGGATGAACAAGCCACAGACATTGACGATGCTTTGGCACGCATCGAACGCTATACTCAGGCTGGAGAAGCCAAGTCTATTGGTTTACTGGGCAATGCAGCAGACATTTTGCCCGAACTAGTACGACGCGGCATTAAACCAGACTTAGTTACCGACCAAACCTCTGCCCACGACCCCTTGAATGGTTACTTACCGCAAAACATGGAGTGGGAAACTTACCGCCAAAATGCTGTTGATAACCCTGCAGCAACCATCAAGGCTGCCAAAGCTTCAATGGCTGTGCATGTTAAAGCCATGTTAGCCTTCCACCAGCAAGGCATTCCTACAGTGGATTATGGCAACAATATTCGCCAGGTGGCCCTAGAAGAAGGAGTAAAGAACGCCTTCGACTTCCCAGGTTTTGTTCCTGCCTATATCCGCCCCCTATTTTGCCGCGGCGTTGGCCCATTTCGCTGGGTGGCACTGTCCGGCGACAAGGAAGATATTTACCGCACTGACGCCAAGGTTAAAGAGCTCATTCCAGATGATGCCCACCTGCATAACTGGCTCAATATGGCTCGCGAACGCATTCAGTTCCAAGGTTTACCAGCCCGTATTTGCTGGGTTGGCCTTGGCCAGCGCGCCAAACTAGGTTTAGCATTTAATGAAATGGTACGCAGTGGCGAACTAAAGGCGCCCATCGTCATTGGTCGTGACCACTTAGATTCTGGTTCCGTTGCCAGCCCAAACCGAGAAACAGAAGGTATGCAAGACGGATCAGACGCAGTGTCTGACTGGCCTTTACTGAACGCCTTGCTCAACACTGCTTCTGGTGCCACTTGGGTGTCATTACACCATGGCGGCGGTGTAGGCATGGGTTTTTCCCAACATTCGGGCATGGTTATTGTTTGTGACGGCACTGACGAGGCTGCTATACGTATCGCTCGCGTATTGCACAACGACCCAGCCACGGGAGTGATGCGTCATGCAGACGCAGGCTACGACATTGCTATAGATTGCGCCCAAGAACAAGGCTTAAACCTTCCCATGATCAAACAGAACCAAAAACACTGAGGCACGTTATGTACACGTTTGAAATACAACCAGGTTTTATCTCACTAGCCCAATTACGCCAGGTGGCACGCCGCCGTATATGCGTATCTATGGCTAGCGATGCTCTGCCGGCTATTCACAAAAGTCAGCAACTCGTTAATCAGGTGATTGAAGAAGGTAGAACAGTATACGGAATCAACACCGGTTTTGGATTATTGGCCAACACCAAAATAGAAGTGGAAGACCTAGAAGAGCTACAGCGTTCCATTGTGTTATCCCATGCCGCTGGTATTGGCCAATTGATGGACGACGCCACCGTGCGTTTAGCCATGGTACTTAAGGTTAATAGTTTGGCGCGTGGTTTTTCAGGCATCCGCTTAAGCGTAATCGAAGCATTGATCACCCTCATTAATACGGAAGTATTTCCCTGTATTCCAGAAAAAGGCTCAGTGGGAGCTTCTGGCGACTTAGCCCCTTTAGCTCACATGAGTGCGGTTTTATTAGGCGAAGGTCAGGCTCGCTGCCGCGGTGAAATCATCTCCGGTCAAGCGGCATTAAAAATTGCTGGCTTAAGTCCTGTGATATTAGCTCCCAAAGAAGGCCTTGCCTTACTCAATGGTACTCAAGTCTCTACCGCCTTTGCTCTACAAGGGTTATTCAATGCTGAAGACTTATGGGCTTCAGCCACGGTATGCGGCGCACTCTCTGTAGAAGCTGCCTTAGGTAGTCGCAGTCCATTTGATGCTCGCATCCATCAAGTGCGGGGCCACAAGGGTCAAATAGACTCAGCCACGGCCTATCGCCATCTACTCACCCAAAGCAGTGAAATAGGCATTTCACACGACCACTGCCACAAGGTACAAGACCCTTATTCTTTGCGCTGCCAGCCTCAAGTTATGGGAGCTTGTTTAGAACAGATTCGCCATGCCGCCGGCGTATTACAGGTGGAATCTAATGCTGTGTCTGATAACCCCTTAGTATTTGCCGACCAGGGAGACATTATCTCTGGTGGTAACTTCCATGCCGAACCAGTAGCAATGGTGGCAGACAACCTAGCCTTGGCTATTGCCGAAATAGGTAGTTTGTCTGAGCGCCGCATGGCTCTTTTAATCGATTCAGCCCTAAGCCAGCTGCCGCCTTTCTTGGTAAACAATGGTGGGGTTAATTCAGGTTTTATGATTGCACAAGTGACTGCTGCAGCCTTAGCCAGTGAAAATAAAAGCTTGGCTCACCCAGCTAGTGTCGACAGTATCCCTACTTCTGCCAACCAAGAAGATCACGTATCTATGGCTACTTTTGCTGCACGGCGATTACGGGATATGAGCGAAAACACCCGCGGTATTTTAGCAGTAGAAATTCTAGCTTCGGTGCAGGGCTTGGATTTTCGCACAGGCTTAAGCACTAGCCCATTGCTAGAACAGGCCCGCTCTGGATTACGAACACAAGTCCCTTTTTACGACAAAGACCGCTACTTTGCCGCGGATATCGCCGCTGCCAATGCGCTATTGATCACCGCTTGCCATAATGACATGATGCCAGCTGGCACCCTGCCAAGCTGTATTTTGTAATAGATCGTTCTCACTAAGAAGAACAAAACAGGACTAAAAAATGCCCTCTTTTGATACCGTTTATGTTGGCTTCCATGCCGCCACTATGGAGCCTAGCAGTGATTATGGCACCATTAAGGATGCCGCTATCGCTGTAGAAAACGGCCGTATTACATGGATTGGCCCTGCCTGTGATCTACCTAACCACACAGCAGCCATGGTTAACTTGGGTGGCGGCTGGATTACGCCAGGCTTAGTTGATTGCCACACCCATTTAGTATTTGGTGGAGATCGCAGCGCAGAGTATGAAATGCGCTTGCAGGGCGCAAGTTACGAAGCTATTTCCAAAGCCGGTGGAGGTATTGTCTCTACCGTGTCGGATACCCGAAAAGCCAATGTTGAAGAATTGTTGACGAGTGCCAAAAAACGCCTACAAGCGTTAATGGCAGACGGTGTTACTTGCGTAGAAGTGAAGTCTGGGTACGGCTTAGACCTAGCCACAGAAGAAAAAATGTTACGTGTGGCTCGTACATTAGGTGAGCAATTACCAGTAACACTGCGAACCACATGCTTGGCAGCCCATGCCCTGCCTCCAGAATACCAAGGCCAGTCTGATGCCTACATTGATTTGGTATGTGACCAAATCATCCCCTCCATGGCTAAATCGGGCCTAGCCGATGCCGTAGATGGTTTCTGTGAAGGCATTGCCTTTTCACTAGCACAAATTGAGCGAGTATTTAAAACTGCCATAACCCATAACTTGCCTGTGAAACTCCATGCTGAACAGCTCTCTAACCTAGGGGGTTCTGGCCTTGCCGCACGCTACAAGGCGTTATCTAGCGATCACCTGGAATACTTAAGCGATACGGATGCCATTGCCATGGCTGATGCAGGCACTGTGGCAGTGATTTTACCTGGCGCCTTTTTTTGCCTTAAAGAAACCAAACTTCCACCCATTGAACGTTTGCGCGAGTTAGGCGTACCAATAGCTATTGCCAGTGACTGCAATCCAGGCTCGGCGCCAGTTTTGTCGTTGCGCTTAATGATGAGCATGGCCTGTACTTTATTCGGTCTTACACCACTGGAAGCCTTGCAAGGGGTTACTCGCCATGGTGCTCAGGCGCTTGGTTTGGGCCAAAGTCATGGTCTACTTAAAGTAGGCTATGTTGCTGATTTTGTATGTTGGGACATTCAACAGCCAGCAGAGCTGAGTTATTGGCTGGGCGGACAGCTAGTGAAACATCGCGTTGTTGCTGGAAAAATGACATGAGCGCAGTAAAGATAATTGCGCCAAACGACTTTATTACTATGCCTTGGCGTAATGGTTTAGGCTCAACCACTGAGGTATTAAAGCACCAGTCTGAAGATGTGTTCCAGTGGCGCTTAAGCATGGCCGATGTTGCACACGATGGCGCCTTCTCAGACTTTTCTGGTTACGATCGTTGTTTGATTTTAATCAACGGAGCAGGGTTGACCCTGACAGACGAAAAATGTCAAAAATGGACTCTCACCAGGCAGCTTGATGAAGCACATTTTAAAGGTGAAGACCACATCGATGCACGTTTGCATGATGGACCAATTCGAGATTTTAACCTTATCACTAGACGCCAGAAATGCAGTTCAAAAGTCTTCACTAGTCAGCAACGTGCCAATCAAACTATTCATTTAGATGGCGACTTATTTTTGCTTTTTAATGTTCAGGGGGACGCCAGTTTCAAACTCAACAACAACAATCGTGAAGTGTTAGACGAACAACATTTAATGCACCTAGACCCTAGTTCTGGAAGCAGTTGTGACTGTTCTGGTGCAGCTTGGATAGGTATACTTATTACCTACTTTTAGTCCCTATTAATAGTTTTTAAAGCGATAGGCATTACTTTTAATTAGGCTAGGCCAAGTACTTATACTAGATTAACTCAGGAGTAATGCATGCAACTCAACCAAGTGATTAACCTCGATAATCACCCTATCCACGAAAAACAGTATGAGCAAGTCTGTAAACATCAATTTGATAATGAAGGGGTGTTAGTTCTCAAACAGTTCCTCACTCCCATTGCTCGTGCTGCAATTATTGAAGAAGGGAAACATAAGCAGACTGCTGCTTTCTATACCAATTCTGGTCACAATGTATACCTTACCCAAAAGGACCCAGCTTTTGATAATGAGCACCCTCGCAATCAATGGGTGCAGTCTTCAAAAGGTTGTATTACGGATGACCAAATTGCGTTAGATTCGCCCTTGAGAGTCCTTTACGATGCAGCGGAGCTACGCTCATTCTTGGCATCCATATTGGGTGAGGGTAAACTTTATCCCTATGCAGACCCACTCTCTTCAATTAACTTACATTACGCCAGCGAAGGCCAAGAGCTTGGTTGGCACTTTGACAATTCATCATTTGCCATCACATTATTGGTTCAAAGCCCTAAAGCTGGGGGACAGTTTGAGTATGTTGCTAAATTGAGGGAGGCTAGCCGAGGAGACATGAACTACCCAGGCGTTGGCAAGGTATTAAAGGGAGAAACAAAGGCACAGGCACTTGCAATGTCTGCTGGAGACTTAGTGCTATTTAGGGGAAGAGATGCACTCCACCGTGTTACACCCACCCAAGGGGATACCACGCGGATGCTAGTGGTGCTGGCATACAATGCAGAAGCTAATGTGGCACTGTCAGAATCGGCTCGGATGACCTTTTACGGGCGTTTAGAATAACAGTCAGGAAATAAACGAAAGGAGACTTGAACAGGCCTGCGCTTTTACCAAAAAGCACAGGCCTGTTTGTTGAGGTCAATTAATGTTACGCAAACCACCAACGTTCTATTGCTTTACCACCATCAAGCTCCCAGTTTGCTGCTACTGTGCCATGAGCTAGCTTTTTGCTCAACGCATGCACGTTATTGGCAAACATAGGGACCAATGCACCACCATCATCGTGAACTAAGGCTTGGCATTCGTAGTAGATCTCACGGCGTTTGGCTAAATCAACTTCAGCACGCCCTAAAATAACCAACTTATTAAAACGTTCTACAGAAGCACCTGTGCGCCATGCAGTGTCGTTCCATTCGCCATCTGCCATATAAGCTGCAGTGAACATCCAATCTTCCGTAGGACGACCACCCCAGTAGCATGCACTCCATGGCTTCTTGTTCCAAACGTTAGACCAATAACCATCTTTAGGTTCACGCACTACTTCAATATTAAGGCCCGATTTGGCCGCTGATTCCTTAATTAACAAAGCTGCATCTACTGCGCCGGCGAAGGCGGCATCAGAAGCAGACAACTGCACACTAGAACCATCATAACCCGCTTTCTTAAGGTGGTAAGCCGCTTTATCTGGGTCATACGCGCGTTGAGCAAGGTCACTATTATGGTAAGGATTAGCCGTAGAAATCGGGGTGTCATTACCAATAGCACCGTGGCCTGATAAGATTTTTTCAACCAACTCTTCGCGATCTACAGACAGCTTACACGCCATGCGGAAATCGTAATTATCAAACGGTGAAGCATCACAACGCATAGGGAAGGTGTAATGCAAGGTACCTGTGGTTTCCAAAATATCCAAGGTAGGATTACGCGCCAACAAGTGCACAGTCTTAGGGTCTGCTCGACCAATGGCGTCAACATCACCATTCATTATAGCATTTTGGCGGGCTACGGTATCCAGTATGCTTAGCAGCTCTACTTCATCAAAATGGGCCGCATCTTGCTTCCAATAATCCGGATTACGGTAGAATTTAGCACGTACACCTGGCTCGTAGCTTTCCATAATATAGCCACCGGTACCAATACCGGAAGCCCAATCTAACTGGCCATCACGCACGGGTAAAATGGGGAAGTGATAATCACTCACAATGAAGGCAAAGTCAGCATTAGCATTAGCTAGAGTAAACACCACATCGCCACCATTAACAGAAATGTTAGTGACATCTGCTAGTAAAGCTTTACCCGCAGACTTTGTATCTTCACCCATATGATGGCGGAATGAACCCACTACATCGGCAGGCGTGAGCGCTTTACCGTCATGAAAAGTGACCCCTGGGCGAATTTTAAAGGTCCAGGTTCTAGCATCGGCAGAAGCACCATACTCAACTGCAAGTTCTGGAATTAACTGACCCTCTTTGCTGACCTCTGTAAGGTGGTTAGCATAGGCAAACAGTACGTTTTGTGACATACCATTTTCATGAGTACCTGGGTCTAATGAATCTGTGGTAGAACCATGGCCCATAGCCAACCTGAATTTCCCGCCTTTTTTTGGCGCACTAGCCATTGCATTTCCAGTCATGGCCATCGCTGTAGGTAAGATGATACCTGCAGCAAGACTAGTCGTGACAAACTGTCTACGACCCATGTCCGCAGTAAGCGGGTTGGCAAATTGATCGGTGTGAATTTTCGACATTATTTTTATTCTCCAATTAATTACTAATTAATTTAACTAACTATGGCAGTTTACTGCTGAGTTAAACGTTAACCGATGGTTTCCATAACAACTGGCGGCCTATCGATTACGACATAAAATAGCTAGGTTAGACAAGTTAACACAAAAAAATGTGCCTGTTAATGACCATTAGCTATATTTGAATGTTTATTAAAAAACAGCTAACTCAGCTATAATTTTCCTTGCCAGTAACTATAGTTAGGATGTTAATATAAAAGAAAAAGGCTACTTTTCAAATTTAGCTCACGGAGTAACGATTCACGTGCATCCCATTTTTATTACCATTATCCAACGATTAGGCTTGGGTTTTCTTACTTTGTTTGTCGTCTCAATTATTATCTTTAGTGCCATAGAGTTTTTACCCGGTGACTTTGGTGAAGCCGTACTAGGCCAAGCGGCATTGCCAGAGACTGTGGAGGCCTTTCGTCGCGAACTAGGCTTAAATAAACCCCCAATTGAGCGTTATTTGAGCTGGGTGGGCAATGTGCTCAGTGGCGATTTAGGCAATTCATTCTCGGGCCGCAACGCATCGGGTGTAGACCGTTCTCGCGAAGTATGGAGTTTGATACAGCCACGCCTTGCTAACACCTTGTTTCTAGCCTCAATGACTGCGCTTGTCGCAGTGCCGCTAGCTCTAGTCTTGGGTATTACTGCTGCACTATACCGTAACACTCCGTATGACCGCGTAATTAACGCAACTACCCTTACTACCATTTCTTTTCCAGAGTTTTTTGTGGCTTACATTTTGATTTTAATATTTGCCACTTACCTCAAAGTATTTCCCTCGTTAGCCAATATTTCTGACAGCACACCCCTATTAGAGAAAATATACCGATCGGCCTTACCCGCCTTAGCTCTCACTTTAGTGATCGTTGCTCACATGATGCGCATGACCCGAGCTGCCATCATTAACTTGTTAGCCAGTCCCTATATTGAAATGGCGCAACTCAAAGGCACCTCGAAAGCCAAAGTAATTTTACACCATGCCCTGCCCAATGCTTGGGCACCCATCGTTAACGTGATTGCATTTAACTTAGCCTACTTAGTGGTGGGTGTGGTGGTAGTTGAAGTGGTGTTTGTATACCCAGGCCTAGGCCAACTTATGGTGGATGCGGTATCAAGCCGAGACATACCTGTAGTGCAAGCCTGCGCACTGATCTTTGCCGGCACCTATATTTTACTCAACTTATTTGCTGACGTTATTTCCATTATTACTAATCCAAGGCTGTTACATCCACGATGAACACACCAACCACACCCAACGGGGGTTATTCCGCAGCTAATGAAGTAACCTTGGTAAAAGCAAGAAGAAGCGTGTTGCAGAATGTTTGGCGTACGCTAAAAACAGCACCACCCACGGCTTGGTTTGGCATGATCGTCATCTGCCTATACTTAATCGTTGCTTTGTTTGCACCATTGTTTGCTCCCCATGGTCAATCACAAGTTTTCCCCATGGCCTATGCGCCCTGGAGCGATGAGTTTCTTTTAGGCACCGATGCCTTGGGCCGTGATGTATTTAGCCGACTGATCTATGGTGCACGCAATACCATTGGCATTGCAGTAGCCACTACCTTATTGGCATTTTTTATTGGTGGTAGTTTAGGCCTTATGGCCGCTATTAGCCGTAATTGGTTAGACCAAGTATTAAGCCGCTTTGTTGATGTGCTTATGGCTATTCCAAGCCTTATTTTTGCCCTAATGCTGCTTTCAATTTTTGGTTCTAGCGCAACTAATTTGATATTTATTATTGCCGTATTAGATGCCACTCGGGTATTCCGTCTTACTCGTGCAGTCGCCTTAAACGTGGTTGTTATGGACTATGTGGAAGCTGCTAAACTGCGCGGTGAAGGCTTAATGTGGATTATGCGCCGAGAAATTTTACCCAATATTATGCCTCCCTTGGTAGCCGAGTTTGGTCTACGCTTTTGTTTTGTATTCTTAACCATTGCCGCCCTTTCCTTCTTGGGTGTAGGCATTCAACCACCTACAGCAGACTGGGGTTCCATGGTGCGAGAGAATGCAGGCCTCATTCAATTTGCTGAATATGACTTAACTGCCGCCTTAACTCCTATGATCCCTGCTGCTGCGATCGCCCTATTAACAGTAGCAGTGAACTTTGTAGTGGATTGGTTTTTACATCAAACAAGTGGACTTCACGATGAGCACTAATGACGTTTTACTCACTATGCGTGATGTGCGCATCGATGGTTACAGCGATGATCGCTGGCACCACATTATTAAAGGTGTAGATGTCACCTTAAAGCGTGGTGAAATACTGGGTTTGATTGGTGAGTCAGGAGCAGGTAAATCTACCTTAGGGCTAGCTGCCATGGGTTTTGCCCGCCCTGGCTGTAAAATTGTAGGTGGCTCGATAGAGTTTGACGGCATTGACCTGTTAAAGCTAAACCATGCAAAACTTAGAAGCTTGCATGGTTCCCGCATAGCTTATGTAGCGCAATCAGCAGCAGCTTCCTTTAACCCCGCCCATCGCCTAATCAACCAAACCATAGAATCCACCGTATCCCACGGTATTGCAGACTCAGAGACCGCCAAGAAAGATGCAATTGAACTTTATAGAGACCTGCAACTTCCAGACCCCGAAAATATCGGCCAAAGATACCCTCACCAAGTATCTGGTGGCCAGTTACAGCGCATAATGACCGCTATGGCTATGTCGTCAAGGCCAGACCTAATCATCTTTGACGAGCCTACCACAGCCCTAGACGTCACTACCCAAGTGGAAGTGCTCACCGCCATGCGTGCCATTGTGGAAAAGTACAACACAGCAGCCATATACATTACCCATGATTTAGCGGTGGTTGCACAAATGGCCGACGCCATCAAAGTGCTACGCTATGGTGAGACCGTTGAAGATGCACCTACACGGCAAATGATGTCGGACCCTCAAGAAGCTTATACCCAATCCCTTTGGGCTGTTCGTTCCATAGAAAAACCACCACAGCCAGCCATCGATACCATTCTAGAAATAAACCAAGTACATGCCAGCTATGGCAAAAGTGTAAAAGTACTTAAGGATATCAGTATCAAAGTGCCCCGTGGGCAAACGATAGCTGTTGTGGGTGAGTCAGGTTCAGGCAAATCCACCGCCGCACGAGTAATCACTGGTTTATTACCTCAATTAGAAGGCGAGATCACCTTTAATGGCAGTGCCTTGCCAGCAGCACTCAAAAACCGCTCCAAAAAGCAATTACAATCGATCCAAATGATATATCAAATGGCGGATACCGCCATGAACCCTCGCCACACGGTAAGGGACATTATTGGTAGACCTTTAAGCTTTTACTTGGGTTTAACGGGCCAGGCTCAAGACCAAAGAATCATGCAGTTATTGCACCTTATTGAATTGGATGAGAGCTTTTTAGATCGTTATCCAAGTGAATTGTCTGGCGGCCAAAAACAACGTATTTGTATTGCACGTGCCTTAGCTGCAGAGCCTGAACTCATTATCTGCGATGAGGTCACATCGGCCTTAGACCAAATTGTACAAGAAGGCATTCTTAAACTACTGTTACGTTTACAAAAAGAACTGGGCATTACCTACATTTTCATTACCCACGACATCGCTACAGTGCGAGCCATCGCTGATCAAGTAGTGGTAATGTTCCAAGGTAAAGTGGTAGAGCAAGGAGGTAAAGAAGAGATTTTTACCGCACCTTACCCTGAATACACCGAGCTGCTACTGTCGTCTGTACCTGAGATGGATCCAGATTGGTTAACTCAACTGCAACAGCAACGCGCTGCTGCAGGCGCCTAAACTAAGGCTGCACGGCGTTACAATACAGCACTTCTTCACTGATCAACCGGCTACCCTGTGCGATTACTATTATGCATTCCATCCTGACAAGTAAGTTGTGTTTAAAGTCTGGCTAATTGCACTAACATCCGGTTCTTCGCCATTGAGATGGGGGCGTTAGTATAGCCACAACCTTTATCGGCAAAGTGTTCTACATATCATTTCTGGCTGAATTATTGGCAAGTTATTTCTGCCTGATATATCTGATCAAGCATTATGTAGTTGTTTGATCTTAGTGTGCTGAAGGATATTCTTAAGATAAGATTGTGTATTCGGCCTTATTTAAGTCAACCGGTGAAGGGACCTATGAGCAATCTGAATGTATTATTTTTGTTTAGTGATGAACACCGACGTGACGCCCTAAGTTGTGATGGCCATTCATTAGTACAGACGCCAAACCTCGATCGGCTGGCGCAACAGGGAACTCGGTTTTTAAATGCCTATACCACATCGCCCATCTGTGTGCCTGCAAGGGCTTCAATGGCAAGTGGAGAGTATGTTCATAAAACACGCTGCTGGTCTAATGCTCAAGCTTATCAAGGTGAGCCAAAAAGTTGGGGACACCAACTTCAATCACAGGGTCATCGAGTAGACTCCATTGGGAAACTTCACTATAGAGGAAATGCATTCGACAACGGTTTTGATGAAGAAATCCTTCCGATGTATATTCGTAATGGCGTCGGTTGGACAAAAGGCCTGTTACGAGACCACGAAGGCGTACTCGATTGCTCATCCTACGCTAAAGAAATCGGTCCTGGAGATGATCAGTACACTCAATATGACCTAGGCGTCACCCGTAACGCTTGTGACTGGTTACACAACAAGGAAAATCAAGACTCTGATAAACCCTGGGCGCTATTCGTTTCCTGGCTCCGACCCCATTATCCACTGACATGTCCTAAAGAATTTTATGACCTATATCCATTAGAAAAAATGGACCAGGCTCGTTTTTTAAGTGATGACGAGCGCCCGTCCCATCCAGTATTACAGGCAGTGAGGAAAAACTTCGACTATGAAAAACATTTCACTCCCGAAACAAAAAAAGTAGCTCGTGCTTCATATTACGGATTGTGCAGTTTTCTTGATTACCAAGTGGGTCAGGTACTCGCTGCGTTAGAAACTTCAGGCCAGGCTGGAAACACCTTAATCATTTATACTAGTGATCATGGTGACCACAATGGGGATCGTGGCCTCTGGACTAAAATGACAATGTATGATGAATCATCCTCAATCCCCATGATCATTTCTGGGCCAGGCATCCCAAAGCAAAAAACAGTGACTACCCTGACCTCACTGGTAGATATTTATCCAACAATTCTTGAAGCCACTGGTGCTAAGCATGACAATAAGCAGCGCCCTGGAATTGCACTACAAACCATTGCAAACAGTGATGACCTAGAACGTGATATTCTTTCCGAATATCACGACGGGGGATCCCCAACAGGCATGTTTATGCTGCGTACAGGTGAGTGGAAATACAATTACTACCCAGGGTACCCGTCAGAGCTTTACCACATTGCCGAAGATAAGAACGAGCTGTTAAACCTTGCTGAGTCTGCAGACTATCAGCAGGTACTGCAAGACTGCCACCAAAGAATGCTCGAATTGGTAGACCCAGAAACAGAAAACAAACAAGCGTTTGCAGATCAAGCTGAAGCTATTGAAAGACTAGGCGGTGTGGAAGCGATTCTTAATTCAGACGAGTTCGACTGCACCCCAGTGCAAAGCTAGAGAAACCTCACTAGTTGTTTATCGCAAACTGCATGCACGAAGCCGTTTGAATACGTAGAGTTAAATGGCAGGTGAATGGCACAAAAATCCCGATGCATAAATAGCAGCTCGTGGGTTGATTATCTCTTTTAAAGCAGAATATTATCTGTCGAATGAGCAAATGAGCAAATGAGCAAATGAGCAAATGTTAAAAGTAGAACGGTTCTTTG
>Ga0302120_10000454_pt1 | contig 18399 bp, 17 predicted proteins | sample AG5_Bottom_MG_FD_203118 | JGI IMG/M metagenome (GOLD analysis project Ga0302120, IMG submission 203118) | Marine microbial communities from Western Arctic Ocean, Canada - AG5_Bottom | ecosystem: Environmental > Aquatic > Marine > Oceanic | place: Canada: Western Arctic Ocean | collected 2017-10-01 | reverse complement strand
TCAGCTTTCACTCGGTGGGGCTGAGCCGGTGATCTCCGAAAGCGTTGGCCCTACTTTTTCGGCCACGGGAAGCAGCACCTCGGCGTCGAATTCATACGCCTTGAGGGCACTTTCTCCCAGGATTGCCCGAATTTCGGCTTCGGGGTAGTCGACAAAGGTCTCCTGCATGTAGCTCCGGGTATTGGGCCAGGTGCCTTCCAAGTGCGGATAGTCCGAGCCCCACAACACCTTGTCGAGACCGATCCGGTGCCGCTCCTCGCCCTCGTGCCCAGGCATAAAGGAAGCCCCGATATAGCATTGGCGCTGGAAGTACTCGGTGGGCGTCAGGGAAAGACCGCTGGAGAAATGCTGGAAGAAGGGAAGATTCGCCTTGAACTCGAAAACCCGCAGGCGCTCGAGGATCCAGGCGGTGCCGGTCTCGGTGAGAATCAATTTGAGTTCCGGGTGCCGCTCGAAGGCTCCCGACCAGAGCAGCGCGGTAAAGGCGCGCTGGGCCCACATATCGACTTCGCTGATGTACATGGCGGTCGCACTGGGCAAGTCGCCGTAATCCGGCGACCAGCCCGAATGGGCCTGGAGCGGGAGACCCAACTCTACGCAGGTCGCCCAGAGCGGCTCGTAGCGCGGATGATGATAGAACGGAAAATCACCGGTGCTGGTGGGCAACAGCACGCCCCCCCAGAGCCCCCTCTCCCGGGCGGCCCGCACTTCTTGGCAGGTCACCTCGATGTCGTCGATGTTGATCAGGATCACCCCGGCGTGTCGGCCGGGATTTTCGTTACAGAAATCGGCTAGCCAGCGGTTGTAGGCACGAATACCCGCCAAGTTGTGCTCGGGATCCACCGGGTTGCGGTATTGCAGCAGGCCGGCGCCGAAGGGCGCCATTTGCGGAAAGATCACTTCGCCCACAACCCCATCGGCCTCGAGTTCCTCGAGGCGGACCGCCATGTCCCACTCACCCGGGCGCGGCGCGAACGGGCTTTCGCCATCGCTGAGCATGGCAAAGAGCGTGGCGTCCTCGATCTCGCCGGGGGCCTGCTTCATCAGGGCCTGGTACTGGCCCGCATCCCCGGTCTTGGCCGCTAGATCGTCCATGGCCTCCTGGTCAAAGAATGTCCCCGTCCGGGCGATCAATTCCTTGACGTACGTGACCCACCATTCCTGGGCGGCCGCGTGCATGGCCTTGGGGATGTACTCGTTATAGATGGAGGGCAGCGCACCGGCATGGCAGTCAGCGCTGACGATTAGGACATTGGACATGGGCAACCTTTGCGAATAGAGAAGCGAACAGGGTGGCAGCCTCAGCAGAAATTACCAGGGGTCCGCCCTGGACTCGACGGACCGGTCTCCACGGGAATATTCCCCCTTGGCCGCCCCGCAAACTCATTGCCGGCGGCCGTTGCGGCGCGCCGCCCGGCGCTTTCCCCGCTTCAGTTCCCGGCGCAGATCCGCGGTGTAGAACTGACAATTACCAAAGGGCACGCCGAGGATCTTGTAACTCCCCCGGTCGATGGCCGACTGGGAGGGAAGCGCATATTCGCCGGCCAGCAATGGCGCAACGAAAGCCATTTGTTGTTCGCTTCGCGGCCAGATCGAACAGATCGCTTTCATGACCCCAATCACAAAGAGATCGTGGCGCCGAGGATGCATGACGCCGCGGTAGAGATCGAGATCCGGTGGCGCGCACCCCAGGAGTTCGTCCGTCAGAAAAGGCAACGTAAACCGGTACCCCGTGGCGGCGATGATGACATCGACATCATCCCGCTGGCCATCCTCGAATTCGACGCGATCGCCTTGCAACGCCCGAACGCCGGGGCGCGGGATGACCTGGCCCGCGGCGAGCCGATCAAAGAGGTGGTTGTTCATGACGAAACGTTTTTCGAAGGGATTGCCCGGGGGCGGCGGAAGCCCCAGGGATTCGGGTGCCGGAAACGCGGCGAGCATCCGCCGGGCGACCCGGGGAAAGAGAGCCTTGAACGCCGCATCGCGCAACACCCGGGGCAACCAGGCCAAGGGCCCGGCCAGGGGCTCCGACGGATGCGGGACCCGGGCTTCGATCTTGGGCACGAAGTTCTGGCCCGAGCGGGCCGAGAGCAGAACCTTGGATGCGGCGCCCGGACCCGACAACTCCACCGCCAATTCGCACGCGGTATTTCCCAGGCCCATCACGAGCACCCTCTTCCCCCGGCAATCCACGGGATCCCCCGGATCCATGTACTCCCGGGAGTGGATCACCGAGCCCGCGAACTCGCCGGGAAGATCCGGCCACTGGGGATCCCAGAGATTGCCCGACGCCACCACCAGAGCGCTGTGCTCCACCCGCTCGCCTCCGGCGAGTTCGAGGGTATAGCCCCCGGACTCACGGGGCCGCGCGGCCTGGACCCGACTGGCGAAGCGGATGCGCGGGTAAAGATCGAAGTGCCTCGCATACCCGTCAAAATATTCGGCCATCTGTTCGTGGCTCGGAAAACCGGGGTACGTCTGGGGGAGCGGGAAATCCGAATACCGGCAGATCTGTTTGTGGGTATTCACGGCCAGGGATCGATAGGCCACCGACGTGCCGCTCGAGTTGCCCAAAACCCATTGACCGCCCACGCGATCCCCCGCCTCGTAGGCGGTATAGGGCACCCCATGCGCGGCCAAAGCCTTGCAGGCCACCAGGCCACTGGGCCCGGCACCCACCACCGCCACCGAGGGCTTCGTCCCAGCCTGATTCATCATCTCTCTCAACTCAAGTCTCACAACTCAAGCAAACACGAACGCAAACATCCGCGCAAAATTTCCGGCGCGAAGAGCAGCCCACTCGGCGGCCGCAGCTTCCGAGGAAATATCGCGAAGGCTCGACGAAGCGGAAGAGCGGCGGAGCAGTGCATATTCGGCGGCTCTCAGTTCAAGGGCCCTCAGTCTAAGGGCCCTCATCAATGGCGCCGGGTGCCTCGGCTTCCGAGAGCAGCGCCACCATGCGTCGCAGGGTTTCGAGTTGGGTCGCCGTATCCCCCGGGCGGCCCACCGTCGCGCCAATATTGAGTTTGCGAATCAGTTGCCTCGGCGGCCGAGAAGGGCTGCTCAAGGGCTTCATCACCGACACCAGTACGCTCGGAATGCCCGCTTCTTCGAGGCCACGGCTGATCAGACTCACGGTCTGATGGCAGACGGGTCACGAAGGAACAAGCAGCGCGGCTTCCACCGAGTCCGACTTGAAGCGGGCCACCAGTTCGGGAATCAAGGCCTCGATCAAGGGGGTCACATTGGGCTGAAGGCCCATGACGACCTGGGTATCTGGAGCGATGGACCCGATCTCGCCCGCATCTTGCATCTCCTGCAAGCGATCCAGGGGCAAGTTGCAGTTGATGTCCTCTTCGGCAAAACGGTGGTCGTAGCCCGCGTGGTCGATGCGCAGCTTCGTGCGATCCACGTCCAGGGGGATCGTGTTGATTCGCGGAGGCGTCGCATCGAAACTCGGAAACGGGCTGAAGGGTTCCTGCTCCCCCTCGATGGAGTAGCCCCCGGTGGTCACCAGGCCAAAACGCGTTTCCCTGGCCGGCTTGGAAAGCCGGGCAAAGGGATCCCCCTTGCCACTGAACCAGGGGTAGATCCCAAAGGCCTCCTTGGCCTTGCCCTCGGCCATAAAGGGCTTGGCGGCCTCCACCCAGTCGGAAAATTTCGGCTGCCAGGCCGGCAGCGCGCTTCGGTCATTCATACTTCGCTTCCTCCATCTTGTGGTTCCTCGGCGCGTCCATCCCTTGATGCCACAGCGCCATTCCTCAGCCCGGTCCCTCAGCGCGATCGCTGCCCGTCAGCAAAAAAAATCGCCGCCCAGCGACCCTTTTGCATTCTCAATAACCCGGGGGCGCTACAAAGCCACCCATCTCGTCGGCCATGAGCCGAGCAAAATCGATGCAGGTGTAGTCATCGTATTCGGCCCCAACGGCCTGGAGCCCGATGGGCAGACCTTCCCGGGATGCCCCGGTGGGAAATACCGTGCTGGGCAGATAGGCCACGGTGGTCAGGCCCGCCCAGAAGAGCTGTTGGAAATAGGGCTGGGGGGAACCGTCCACCGCGAGGGTGCGCTCTTCCATGGGGCGATGATCGTGTTCGAACGCCGGCGTAGCCGTCTGGGGGCAGAGCAGGATGTCCCAGTCCTGGAAGAAGTCGCGCCAGGCCATGCGCAGCATTTCCCGCCGATTGTTGTAGCGAAGCCAATCCCCGTGTTTCTGAACCGCCGCCCGGGCCATCACGGCTTCGGTGCTGCGGTCTTGAGGGTCGAGGCCCGCCACCTGAGCCTCCATGGCGGACAGAACCTCGCTTGGCAAACCGGCGGCCATCACCCCATTCAGCATATAGAGATAGGTTTCGTGGCTGCTTGCAATGTCGAAGGCGGGACGCGCGGTATCGGAAACGTGCGCGCCGAGGGCGGCCAGGCGATCGCCCACTTGCGAAACCCGGTCGGCCACCTCGGTGGCCACCGGCGCCATGGGGTCCGTGGGCCAGAGCGCGACGCGATAATCCGAAAGCTTCGTGTGCCGGGGGGGCGGGAGTTCCAGCTTCCAGCCGCGCTCCACCAGGGGCTCGGGACCCGAAATGATCTCGAGGGAAAGCGCCAGGTCCTCGGCACTACGCGCCAGGGGCCCGACCACGCCAATGTCCGGTGTAGCCAGCATGCCGGGCAGGGAATGCCCCTGCTGGGGCACGATGTTCCAAGTGGGTTTGTGCCCGTAGACGCCACAAAAATGCGCGGGGTTGCGGATGGACCCGCCGATATCCGAACCGCTTTCCAGGGCGCAGAACCCGGCCGCCAACGCCGCGGCGGAGCCGCCCGAAGAGCCTCCCGGACCGCGTTCCGTGTTCCAGGGGTTGCACGTGGTGCCGTAGATTTCGTTGTAGCTCTGAAAATCAGCGAGTTGCAGCGGCACGTTGGTCTTTCCCATGAAGTGCGCGCCCGCGGCCTTGAAGCGTTTGACCGTCTCGGAGTCTTGCTTCGCAATGTTGTCCTTGAAGGCGGGCACCCCCCAAGTCGTGGGCAGCCCGGCAATGTCGTAGGCCTCTTTGATCGTCATGGGTACGCCGTGCAGCGGGCCATATACGTTTCCTTGAGCCAGGGCTTGATCCGCAGCGTCCGCCGCCTGGCGCGCCCGCTCGAAATCGCGCACCACCACCGCATTGAGTTCTCCATCCAAGCGCTCGATGCGATCGATATAGAGATCCGTCAATTCACGGGAACTGATCACTTTGGTGCGGATGCGCTCGGCCAACTCACTCGCGGACAAAAATTCAATGGGCATGGTTCCCTTTCCTCATCCTTGGCGATAGCACCCGGGCGGGACAGAGCGCCCGTGGATCCCGGCTCCCAGCACCCGGGAATAATGACACAGAAACCTCCACCGAGTTGGCCGCCGCGCCCGGGCGCCGCGCCAGAAATCCCGACCCTCCCCGGACCCAAGGCCTCCCCGAAGCCAGACGAAGCAAGCTTTGGTTCCCCAGGCGCGGAGTCTTATACTCTTCGGATCCCGAACCGAACGCGACAACAGGAGGTCCTTCGTGCCCACCGCACAAAACATTCGACGTACCCGGCTTATGACCCTTCTCGCCCTCGGCTCCCTCGCCGTAGCCTGTACGGATTTCGTGCCGCCGGAACCCGCCCAGGAACCCGACCCCACCGACCCCATGGCGGATCTGCGCATCAATGAAATCCAGGTCATCGGGTCGCACAACAGCTACAAAACCCAGCCCTCGCCCCTGCTCCAGGCCGGCATCGAGGCCGTCTATGCCACTCAGCCGCCGAACTCCGGTGTGCCCGATCCCGAAGGATTGGTCTACAGCCACCCTTCCCTGGCCGAGCAATTCGGTTCTCAGGGCATCCGGCAGATCGAACTCGATGTGTTCGTGGATCGGGTGGGCGGGAAATTCGCGGCTCCCTTTGGGCCCTCGACCGCGCTCAACCTTCAACTGATCTTTCCCGCCCAGCTTCCGCCGGAACTCATGATCGGACCGGATTTTGATCCGCTCGGGGTCATGGCCGAACCCGGTCCCAAGGTCTTTCATATCCAGGACATCGATTTTCGCAGCAGTTGTTTGATGTTCGCCGATTGTCTGGCACAGATCGCCGCTTGGTCGAACGATAATTCGAATCATTCGCCGATTTTCATCTTGCTGGAACTCAAGGACGACATCATCGACGTCGACGTATCCGCCCTGGGTGTCGCCTTTGCCGTCCCCGACCCCTGGACCCTGGCGGACGTCCTCGAACTCGAGGACCTGATCCGCAGCGCCTTTCACGACACGCGGATGATCCAGCCCAATGACGTGCGCAATGGCCACCCCACCCTCCTCGAGGGCATTCAAGCCGAGGGCTGGCCCCGGGTCGCCGAATCCCGGGGCAAGGTCTTTTTCGGGCTGGATAACGAAGGCGCTATTCGCAACGACTACGTGAACCAGTACCCCGGCCTGGATGGCGCGCTGATTTTTACCAGTTCGCCCCCGGGCAGCCCCGAGGCCGGCTTTCGCAAGGTGAACGATCCCGGCGCCTCGAATCCCAGTATCCCGGAGTTGGTGGCGAACGGGTACATGGTCCGAACCCGAGCCGATGCCGATACGGTCGAGTCCCGGGGCGACGACCCGACCCGGCGCGATGCCGCCCTGGCCAGCGGCGCGCAGTTCATCAGCACCGACTACCGCACCCCCAACACCGACTTCAGCAGCTACCAGGTGGTTTTCCCCGACCTCCCGGCCAGCACCGTGGCCCGCTGCAACCCAATTCTGTTCCTCGACCACTGCACGTCCGAAGACATCGACCCCTAGTCGCCGACGTTCGCGGTGGTTCCGGGCAGCCGCCGCATGGCCCTGGCACGCTTGATCTCGCGGGTCCATGCGAACCCGGCGGCCGAGGGGGATCGGGGCTAGGGTGCTTCCCATGTCCGAAGAAAAGCCCCAAGCAGAAAACGAACCGCCGCCCTGGCGGGCCATCTTTGATGCATTCCCCTATCACCAATACCTCGGCGTCGAAATCCTGGAAGCGCGCCCCGGCCATGCGCGGATCGCAATCCCCACCGGCCCGAAAGTGGACGGTGGCGTCGCGGGAAGCGTGCACGGCGGCATTCTCGCCTCACTGGTGGACATCGTCATGCTCGAAGCGGTGATCCCGACTTTAGGAGAAGGCGATCAGCCCGGGGGCACCATCGACCTGGGAATCACCTACCTGCGCCCGGCCACGGGGTCGAGAATCACCTTCGAAGCCGATGTCGTGCGAAGGGGCCGGGAAATCGTCAGCACGGAAGTGAGTATCCGCGACGACCAGGACCGACTCTGTGCCCGGGGCCGGGTGCTCTACAAGGTCAGGCGAGTGGTTTGAGAACGCCGAGATCTGGGCCCTTCGGACAACCGAGGCGCCCTCCCCACCGGCCGTGCTTCGCGAACCCGGCCCAATCCCTAGCCCCGGCGCCGACCGGCCTGTAGCTTAAGCCCCGTATGCCGGACCCGAGGCCAAAGACCCGGACCCAGCGCCTGACGGACCTCGCCGTCCTCGCGCTTTTCCTCTGTCTCGTGATTTGGAAACTCGCCCCCGCCTGGGAGCAAGATCCGGGGCGCGCCGTCCCCACCCAGGCCATCGAAATCGGCCAGCCACTTGCCCAGAGCCAGGAAGCTCTACGGCGCGCCGACCTGACCTTCTATACATGGCTCACAGCGCGCAATGCCCGGGTGCTCACGACCAGCCCCATGAGCCTCTTCGAGGCCGAAAACTGCGCGCCCACCGCGCACTCCCTGGCGCTTTCGGCCCCGGGCATCACGCTTGGCCTCTACGGAATCCCCGCCCTGGCGATCAGCGGCAATCCCATCCTGACCTACAACTTCGTCGTGGCCGCGATGCTTCTTTTCGCGGCTTTCGCCCTCTACCTCCTGATTGTCGAGTGGACGGGAAGCGTTGCAGCCGGGATCACCGCCGGACTTCTCTACGGCCTGCACGCCGTGCGCATCGACCTTTTGCTCTGGGTCGCCGAAGTGGACACCACTTGGACAATCCTTGCATTGCTTCTGGCCCGTCGGCTCTTCGCCCGTGGACGCAACCGGGACGCGGTTCTGCTGGCCGCCGTCTGTTGCCTCCAGATGGTCACAAGCTTCTACAGCTTCCTCGCGTCGGCCCTTCTGGGCGTTTGCTTCGGGGTCTGGCTGCTCAAAACCTATGGCCTAAAGAACGTTCAGCCACGCCAACTCGCGGCGCTCGCCGCTTTCCTCGGCCTCTTTGCCACGCTCTTCTTCGCTCCCTACTTTGAATTGCGGGACGCCGGAGAACTTTTCCAAAGGGACTTCCAGGTCCCGATGCCACTCAGCGCCTACTTACCCGGCCAACCCCACTTCCTCGGCCTCACGCTTTGGATCCTGGTCGGGGTCGCGCTGATCCGGGGCAAGAAGGGATTGCGCGCCTCGCTCCAAGGAGATCCGCGCGGGGTGCTCGCCCTCTCAGCCGGGATAACGACCCTTGTCGCTGCGGGCTGGAGTCTCAACTATCAATTCAAGGCAATTTGGGAGGACGCGCCTTTCTCTCTACCCGATTTCTTCCAACTCCTCGCCGCTCTGGTCCCCGGACTTCAGAACATCCGGGTGATCTCCCTGATCGCAGCCGGGGTAGACGCTGCGGCCTGCATCCTCGCGGGCATCGGCGCAGCGGCCTTGATTCACCAAGCCGGGCGCTGGAAGAACGTCGCCGGGGTGGCCATCGTGGCTTTCGCGCTGCTCGACATCATGGGCCCACGCTTACCAGGATTCACCGCATCCGGCCGCGTGGAGGGGATCGACATCCAACCGGAGCACGAGCGCATCGCATTCTCCGAGGAACTGGGGCGCCTCGCCTCGCCGGGGCCGATTTTCGAACTGCCCTTCGATCACGGCGGGGGCACGTCCGTGGCCTTCGGGCCCGAAAGGGTGCTCCTCTCCTTTTATCATCGCCGAAAGACCTCGGCGTGCTACAGCGCATTCCCGCCCCGGAGCCGAGAGACCTTGGCCGACAGCGTTCGGCCTCCTTTGGATCGGAAGGGGATCCAGCAACTTCAACGCATGGGCTTCCAAACCCTGGTCCTCCATGAACCGAACCGCCCGGGCAATCTTTACACGGCGGGACTGAAGCGCCTGGCCAACGAACCGGCCCCCCTGATCGAGGCGCTGCTGGACTCCCCGAACCGGGTCGCCTACTCGATTATTGCCCGGCCGGAGCCAGGGGATGCGCCGAACTCCGTCCACTGACATGGATAACCTGACGTGGACAATCATGGACAACACCCCAGGCCATACTCGGCGGGTGCAGCACCTTGGAATTGCCCGGTGACCCGGGATCGGTCCGGGCCCACCGAGCACGAAATCGCCATGCCCGGGCCACATCCGAGGGACGATGCCCTAGTCTTGGCCGGGAAATTTGCTTCGTCCAACGAATCCAACAGGGGGTAGGAAATGCGCTCAGTTCTCCTCGCAGCAGTCGCCGCGCTCGTCATCGTCGCCGTCTACCTCCTCACTGTTCCCGAGACCCCGCCACCCGAAGCTGGGGCGACGTCTGCAGCGGCGGATGCCCCGGATCCCGGTGAAGCCCGCATCGGGGATATCGACGACGAGCGCATCCAGAACGCCGCCTCCGAACCGGGCAACTGGCTGGCTTACGGACGCACCTACGAAGAACAACGCTTCTCGCCCCTGACTCAAATCAATAAGGCCAGCGTTTCCGAACTTAGCCTGGCCTGGTCCAAGGACATGGGGACCAACCGCGCCCAAGAATCCACGCCCATTGTTGTCGACGGCATCCTGTTCCTGACCAGCAGTTGGAGCAAGGTCTTCGCCATCGATGCCGTCACGGGCGAGACCCTCTGGTCCTATGACCCCGAGGTCCCCGGAGCGTGGGCGCGCAAAACCTGTTGCGATGTGGTCAACCGAGGGGTCGCGGTCTACAAGGGTCGGGTCTACGTGGCGAGCCTGGACGGCTTCTTGATCGCCCTCGACGCGGCTTCGGGCAAAGAAATCTGGCAGGTGGATACCCTCATCGATCGCAACCGGCCCTATTCGATTACCGGTGCGCCCCGGGCGGCGCGCGGGAAGATTTTTATCGGCAACGGCGGCGCTGACCTGGGAGTCCGCGGCTATATGACGGCCTACGATGCCGAAACCGGCGAGCAGGTCTGGCGCTTCTACACCGTGCCCGGCGACCCCTCTCTGCCGTTTGAGCAACCTGAACTCGAACTGGCTGCTCAGACCTGGAAGGGCGGCGAGTGGTGGAAGATCGGCGGGGGCGGGACCGTGTGGAACTCCATCGTCTACGACCCGGATTTCAATCAGCTCTACTTGGGTGTTGGCAACGGAGCCCCCTGGACCCGAGCGATCCGGTCACCGGGCGGCGGAGACAACCTCTTTCTCTCCTCCATCGTCGCCCTGGACGCCGATACCGGCGCCTTGAAATGGTATTACCAGACCACGCCCGGAGACAACTGGGATTACACCGCAGTCCAGGACATGGCCCTGGCCGACATGGAAGTCGACGGCAAGCTTCGCAAGGTCCTACTCCAGGCACCGAAGAACGGGTTCTTCTACGTCCTGGACCGCAGCAACGGCGAACTGCTCCGCGCCCACCCGTACGCGCCCATGAACTGGGCCACCCACGTCGACATGGAAACAGGTCGGCCCGTGGAGAACCCCGAAATGGATTACTCGGAGAAGGAAAAGTGGGTATTGCCCGGCCCCCTGGGCGGCCACAACTGGCAGGCCATGTCGGTGGATGCCGAAGCGGGGCTCGTCTTCATTCCCGTTCAGCAAAACTCCTTGATCTACGGCCTGTCCGAGGAATTCAAGAAGACAGGGCTCTACAAGCACAACCCCGGGCGCTGGAACCTAGGCATCGAAATGGGGCGGGTCGTGCAACACTTCGTGAACAACCTCGGCACCTGGCCCCTGCCCAAGGGCTTCCTCCGAGCCTTCAACCCCCTCACGGGCGAAATCGCATGGGATGTCGAGATTCCCCATTACTGGAACGGGGGCATCCTCGGCACGGCGGGCGGCCTCGTCTTCCAGGGAGACGCCCTGGGAATGTTCAAGGCCTACGACAAGGATTCGGGCGAGTTGCTCTGGGAATTCAACACCTACACTTCCATGCTGGCTCCGCCGATCACGTACCAAATTGACGGCGTGCAATATGTCTCCATCCTCACCGGCAGCGGCGGAGGCGATCTCTTCGGCGGAGCGCCGCTCCCTCCGGTCCCGAATCCCGCGACCCTGACCTACAACAACTACGGGCGTCTGCTCGTCTTCAAACTGGGCGGTGAAGCCGAACTCGAAATCCCCAAGGCAAGGGACATGACAATTCCCGTTCAGGTCATGGCCGGCTTGAGCGATCCCCAGATCGCCTATGGGGAGGGCCAGTTTCATGAATACTGCGCGGTCTGCCATGGCTTGGCGGCTCGCTCGGGAGGAACCATCTCCGACCTGCGCCAGATGAATGAAGGCACCCACCAGATGTTCGACCAGATCCTCTTGGAGGGCGCCTATGCGAGCAAGGGCATGGCATCGTTTCATGACGTCCTGACACCGGAGGACGCCGTCTTGATCCACGAATACATTCGGGCTCGGGCCCATGAGGATCGCGAGGTTGCCCTGGGTAACCAGGAACAACCGCGCTTTACCTGGATGGACAGCCTCGAGGACTGAAGCGCCCAGCCCCGCCCGGGCGAGCCCGGCGAGCCGTGTTCAGCCCCCGGGCGCCGACGGTGGTTTGGCGGGTAGATTCGGTTTCCCGACCGCCATGAACTCAAACTTCGACCGCCGGACTTCCTCGCCCGGAGAAATGCGATTGCCCCACTCCTCCTCCTCCTGGAAAACCGGGGCCTCGTCCGGGCTGGCCAGGGGCGCACGTGTACGGCGAGCATCCAGCACTTCGCCCTCGTCCATTCGGTCGAGAGCTTCTTGGGCAGCTTCGGCTTCCGCTTCACTCCAGGGCATGGTGTAGGCGCGCGGCGCCCCCGACGCGAGCCCCGCGGAATCCAGCGCCCTCACCCAATAGTCGAGCGAACCCGGCAGCCCGCTTGCCTTGTCGGGTTCGTCGATACTGATCCAGAGGACTCGAAAACTCTCGGGCAGCGGGTCGGGAGTGGGCCAGCCCATAAGCCCGCGATAGCCGTGCCAGGCCCCGAAATACAGCAGCGAAACCAGCACGATCACCAGCGTCTTCACACGGGCGCTGTAGCGGGTGGCCAGGCTCATGTTCAAGAGCAGGGCCGCAACGGTTACGTACGCAAGGGTAAGGACAAGGGCAGACGCGATCACGAAGCATCCTTTGCCACCCGGACAACCAGGCTTTTGGGTAGTTCATTGGTGCCGAGCACCTCGCCAGCCTCTCCGATGGTAAAGCGAAGCGCGGTCTGCTCGTCCCCGGTGCCTTCGAGGTTTCGCCGACCGTAATAGACAAGAGAGACCTCGGGGTTCAGCTTTTCGACCTTGATGTCGACGGGCAGAGGCTCCCTGTAGTGCGCCTTGTAATGGAGCACGTTCACCACGTACTCGCCGGGCTGCAAAGCCCGAAGGGTGACGGTTTCCTGGTTGATCGGATTGGATACCGCCACGCCGTCGAGCACCACGCGATCGGCAAAAAGTCCACGATCATCGCGATCCAGATGCATCAATGCCGTATCGCGATTGTTGTACCAAAGAATATCGCCACGCGGGCCTTCAACGATGGTATCCACGTCATCCGGATGACGATCCGGCCAGCGAATCGTGATCAGGATTTCGGCCTTTGGATCCGTCTTGCCGTCCTTGCTGGGGTCCTGCATCAAGAGCAGCGAGGCGATGAACATCAGGGCAAAGCCCAGCAAAACATTGAACAGCACATCGGTGAAGGCGTCCTGGGATCCCGCCTGTCGCTCGACCCTATGTCGCATCCGAACCCAGGTGAACGTCCACGAAGACCGTGAGGCGGTTCACAAAATCGGCCAAGGATGCATCGAGCAGGTAATACTGTCCCTTGAGCAGCGTACTGGTCACCAGACCGGCCAGGGTCGTATAGAGCGCCACAGACATACCGGCGCTCATGGAGCCCAACAACTCTTTCATGAGTTCGGGGTCAAACGAGGCGATTTGACCCACGGGCATCAACATCAGGATAAATCCCACCACGGTGCCCACCAATCCCAACTTGAGGAGCACATCGCTGACGAAATGACCCAGGGCGTGGCGATTATTCAGCTCGTCCCCCAGCACCTGGAGCAGCGCCGAAGAATTTCCCTCGCCCTTTCCCCGGACATTGGCCACCAGACGAGCAAGGGGACCATCGCCCAGGGGCGGCCACTCTTCGCCCGCAGCGGTGGCCACCTCCAGCGAGACCATTCTCCGGCGGTCTCCCGACAGCCCGTGCGCGAGCCAGAGCCAATGGAGGGTCGCGGCGAGGTAGACCGCGAGAATCAGGTACGAGATATAGCTCTTGTCGCCCTCAAGCCCGGTCCGAAGCAGACCCAGTTCCGCCAGCAAGTAGAAGCCGAACGCAATCAGCAGCGTGATGATCAGCGCTCGGAGCGTCAGATGGCTGGCATGGGGGCGAGGCACGGTCGCGCAAGCTTATGCGACATCGCCCAGGCGATCCAGCGAGAAGCAGGGCTGCCTAGAGGCGATACACCCGGGTCGCGGTGCCATGGAAAAGAGCATTTTTCTCATCTTCCGAAAAATCCTGAACGATTTTCTTGAGCCCGTTCCAGAGCACCGGGTAGGAGATCGAAAGCTTGTCCACCGGAAAATTGCTCTCGAACATGCAGCGCTCGGGGGTGAAGCACTCGATCATGTGCAGGTAGTATCGGCTCTGAGTGGCCACAAATTCGTCCGAGGTCGGCGGGAGTTCTCGCCCCATCCAACCGAACCCGTTGTCGGGCATCGCGAGCCCGCCCAGCTTGGCCACCACGTTGGGGCACTCGGCGATTTCAGCCACGTCCTTCTTCCACTGCTGGAAGATCTCTTCGCGCTTGTCCGCATAGCGGCCCACCCCCAGCGGGGTCCCGAAGTGGTCCAGAACCAGTTGGGTGTCCGGTACCGCCCGGGCCAGCTTGGCGAAATCCGAATTCTGGTGGTGATAGTGCCAGGTGTCATAGCTATGGCCGAGTCTGCCCAGCAGGGAGACGCCCAGGCGAAACTCGGGATCGTCATAGAGGCCGGCGGGAGAGCGGCCGGGGATCATCAGGGCGGGTTCATCGTCCGCCGCCCCGGCATGGCGAATGCCCCGAAAGAGTCCGCGGCTGCGCTCGACGTGGGCCGCTAGCACTTCCCCCAGTGCATCGCCCAGGCGAAGGTCCGCGTGGGAAACCAATGCGGCGATCTCGGGTTGGCCCTGCCCCCCCGCCTTGCTGGCCTCGGCTTGTTCCACCACGAAGTCGACTTCGCCCAGGGAACGTCTCTCCTTGGGGCCGTCCTCTAGGTATTCCGCAGCGCATTCCATGAACACGGTCTTGACCACATTGTGCCCGGTGTCGGTATCGAGCCAGAGGTCCTCGAGCAAGTAGGGACCGAAGCCGATTCGACGCCACAAATGGTGGTGGGGGTCGACAATGGCTCGATGGGGATCGATGGCTTCTTCCTTCACGAGATTGTGCCACGCAGTGGGATCCGCAATTTCATTGGACATCAGACTCTGTCCTCCATCACCTATTCCTGGGGTTTTCGGAAATGCCGTGCCTCACGGACTTCCCTTTTCCTGGCTTCCCTACTCACTGACTTCCCGTCTCACGGACTTCCAATCTCACGCACTTTCGTCGCCCCTTTTCCTCGATGCGCCCCCGGCCAGGTTCTCGGTGGCGGCGATGGTCCTGCCACTAGCCGCCACCTGGGCCTTGCGGGCTTCGCTCCATTGATCGACTTCTTCTTTGGGGACACCGTAGGCGAGTCCCCGCCCCACGCCCGGCCGGGCCCGAACCCGCTCGACCCAAGCCTCCAGGTGAGGAATTCCAACAATCGGAATCTTGCTCCACTTCCAGCCGCGCACCCAGGGATAGAGGGCGATATCCGCCAGGGTGAACTGATCGCCGCAAACGAAGTCGCGTCCGTCCAGGCGTCGGCTCAGGACCCCCATCAAGCGCTGGGCCTCGGTGGCGAAGCGTTTGAGGGGATGGGCCTTCTCGGCGGGATCTACATCGTCCATGTAGCGCGTGTAGCTGAGCTTGTTTCCAAAGACCGGCCCCACGTTGGCCGCCTGCCAATACACCCATTGGAGCACATCAAAACGTGGCTCGAGTTCCCGGGGCAGCAACGGACTGGGGAATTTTTCGCCCAGGTATTCCAGGATCGCGCAACTCTCCATCAGACAGAAACCGCCATCCTCCAGAGCCGGGATCTTCTGGTTCGGCCCCACCCGGGTGAAGGCGGGCTCGAACTGTTCCCCCTTCATGATATTGATGTATTCCACCTCGAGATCCGGCAGCGGATGCCCGGCCTCACGCAGTTCCTCGAGCATGATCGACACCTTCCAACCGTTGGGCGTCGGCGCGGTGAGAAGCCGCATGGAATTTCCTCCATCGATCTTCGCCTGTATTCGGGCCCAGCCTGAAAGCTAGGGATTCGGTCGGCTAACCGGCTTTTCCAGGGTTCCGAAGATCCAATCGTAAAGCATGGTCAGGGTGGCGTAGTTGCCCGAGCCCATGTCCACGTGGTGCGCCGCGTGAATCGAAGTGATGTAGTCCACCACCTTGAAAGGGAAATAGGGCAAGTTCACATAAGTGTGATTGAGGGTGTTGAGCTGGGTAAACAAGAGCGTGGCCAACACCACGGAGAAAACACTCAAGGGAGCACCGCCGGCCAGAGCGATCGCCGGAATCGACCAGAGAAAGAGCATCAACCCGATGAAGGTCTCCAGGGGGTGAACGTAGAGCGCGTCGATATATGTGGGCTTCAGGGCCTGGTGGTGAAGAGAGTGCACCTTGCGCAGAGCCTTGCCATGAAAAATAAATCGGTGGGTCAGGTAATAGAAAAAATCAAAGAGCAGGAGAACCGCGACGACGTCCACCGCGTGTCGCCACAGGGGCCGGGAATCCAGGCTGATCGCGAAGGGAAGAACCAGAATATAAAAGGCCAGGTTCGTATAGAGACCTGTCTGGTTGCTCGCCTTGACGGCCTTCTTGAAACGGGCCCGAGCCAACTTCGGGCGATCGGCCTCCCGGTTCAGCTCTCGCATCTTCTGGAAAGCAGGAATCAGGAAGATCAACCGGCGACCGACGACAGTCAGAACAACTAGGCTGACAAAAAACACTCCCGCGGCTTTCCAATCGTAAATCATGCCCCAGTTTCCCATGTTTCGACTCGGAGAGCGACCCCTCGGTTCAGCCTTTCGGTCCAGTCTTGCTTTCCAGCCTTGCTTTCCATCGCAAAATGCTCCCGGGCCCCTTCCCGATCAGAGTCGCCGCAGAATCGCACCCTGGGAGTTGAAAAAGAATCCCCCGCAGCCAATCAGTGCATTCCGAGCCCCAGCCACCTGACGCTCGCCCGCATCGCCGCGTAACTGCATGACGGCTTCGCGGATATGTCCTGAACCCCGGGTGGCCCCCTCGGAGAGCGAACCACCATGGGGATTGAGAGGAATGCGCCCGTCGATCATCACGCAACCCGCCTGAGGGTCCCAGTGTTCTTCAAGGAAGCGCCCTGCCCCGCCCGGCGGACACCACCCGAAATTCTCGATCCAACCCAGGGTGATGATGCTGAAACCGTCGTAGGGGAAGAAAATGTCCATGTCCTCGAGCCAGAGGTCACTCTTGGCCCGCAGGGATTCAACCACCACGTGCTGGCCGTGCCGACGCAAGCTGGGCAGTTGGTCCTCGTCGTTCGTCCCCACCAGGCCCGTTGTGGCGGCGTGAACGACCACCGGGTTCCGTGTCTTTTCCCGAGCGCACTCGGTCCGGGTCAGCACGAAGGCATCGGCACCATCCACCGGAATATCCATATCAAGCAGGCACAGGGGTTCCCGGATCATCCGCGCCTGCAAGTACCCCTCCATGCTCAGGGGGGCCTTCATCACCGCCAGGGGGTTTCGCGCCGCACCCGCCCGGGCGTTGAGCGCAACCCGGCCAAAGTCTTCCCGCCGGGCGTCGTATTCGTGGATGTAGCGGCTGGCCCAGGCCGCATAGGCGGCGGCCGCATTCACGGACTCGGGGGACGGCATCACGCCCAGAGTGTGATGCCGACGGAAGGGATCCTCGGCCGCCGAACGCGAGTTCCACGGCAGCCGGGTATAGGCGAAGTAAAGCAACACGGTGCTACAGGATCCCGAGAAGATCGCGTTCATGGCGTCCACAAGGGCGAATACCGCCACCGGCATGGGGCTCGAGAAATGAGTCACCTGGGGGAGACCCAGGGCAGCGCTCATTTCATTGGGGTTGGGTCCGCCGGGTTCGGCAGCGCCCACGATGCCATCGATATCGCCGGGTTCGAAGCCAGCGTCGCGAATCGCGCGGATCGAGGCGTCACACGCCAGCGCCTTGGCGGACCGGCCGCCGGAATCCCGATGAAATCCCGTGGAGCCCAGACCCACAATGGCAATTTCGTCCCGGATCGGGTTGCGCGCCATCAGGAACCTTCCAGGGGCCGAAACACGGGAAACGGCGCGCCGAAGCGGTCCACCCAGCCGAGTTCCACCGGCAGTCCGATCCGGATCGCATCCCGTGGGCAGTCGATGACTGTGCTGGTAAAGCGGAGTCCCTCCTGCTCTTCCAGTTCGACCGCCACAACGGGGTGCGGCGCCGTTGTGTAATCGACCCCGGGCGCGGGCGGCCCCTGGTGGAGAAACATGGCCAAGTGAATCACGCCCCGGCCGCTCACTTCAGTGGGCGTCAGAGACGCGCACCAACAACTCGGGCAGACCGGCTTTGGTGGGTGATGAAAACGTTCACACGCGTCGCAGCGGTTGAACAGCAAGCGCTCATCCAGCCAGCCCCGGTAGAAATGCTTGCTGTCGTGATCGATCCGCAGATACGGGAAACGTTCGACCAGGGCTGCGTCGTCCACGCCTTCGCTCAAGACGCCTCCAATGCAATTGCGCGGCGGACGGGGTTCATGCGGATTCGGACCGCCGGGCTTCGAGCCCCCACGCAATGCCGTTGGCCACTAGCCGTTCAAAGGCCTCGGTCTCCCAAGGGCCGCGAAAGCTCAGCGGGGTCACGCCTTCGGGGTCCACGCTCGAATCCACGAAGGGCTGAATGTTCGTCTGTGGCGTATGGCAGTGCCCCAGCCCTAGGTACACCACGGCTCCGGCGCCGTGGCTGCGCTCGTAGCCGAGCACCCGGGTTCGACCATCCGAGCCCACTGACGTGTCCTCGCCGTAGGTAAATCCGAAGCTGCGAGGGGCCGGGTCATCGACCGCTAGATCCGAAGTCGAGAGCAGCACCCGGCTTTGGTCTGGGGCCTGGAGTT
>Ga0302120_10000452_pt1 | contig 18421 bp, 14 predicted proteins | sample AG5_Bottom_MG_FD_203118 | JGI IMG/M metagenome (GOLD analysis project Ga0302120, IMG submission 203118) | Marine microbial communities from Western Arctic Ocean, Canada - AG5_Bottom | ecosystem: Environmental > Aquatic > Marine > Oceanic | place: Canada: Western Arctic Ocean | collected 2017-10-01 | reverse complement strand
CCAACACACCGCCCATCAAGGTCGACCACGTGGTAATGGGATATGCGCTGCAAACCTGCGGCCAAGCGATTTTCGGCGCACGTCATGCTGGCCTATCGGCTGGTATTCCCGAAGAGGTGCCGATGCTGACTTTGTCACGAATCTGTGGCAGTGGGATTCAGGCGATAATCTCTAGTTCACAGATGATACAACTAGGGGAGGCCAATACAGTCGTCGCTGGCGGCATGGAGAACCTCAGCCAGGCCCCTCACGTCCTGCGCGATATACGTGACACCTACAGGTTGGGACGACCGCCAAAGGCCGGAGAAGAACTAACCAAGGATATGGAGGATTATCTTTTCACCAATCTTCTCGATGGCATGTGCGGCTCATTCATGGCACAGACCAGCGATGAGTTATGCCGTCGAAAGGGAATCACCAGGGAAGAAACCGACGCTTTTGCCGCTCTCAGTCATACCCGTACCGCCGCCAGCATAGATAGTGGGAAATGGGCTAAGGAAATCGTCGCCATTGACAATGGCGAGCGCATGGTGACCCATGAGGATGAAGACCACGTAGTGCGCGGCACAACCCCTGAAACCCTCTCCCAACTGCGCACCGCTTTCGGTGAAGACAGTCTAGTGACCGCTGGAAATGCCTCGGGAGTTGTCGATGGTGCGGCGGTGGTGGTCATCAAATCAAAGGCTCAGGCCGAGGCTGACGGCGATAGAGCACTGGCGCGTATTGTCAGTTGGGGAATCGTCGGCCTTGAGCCGGCGATAATGGCTTACGGGCCTGTACCCAGTAGTCGTTTAGCGCTCGAGAAGGCCGGCCTTGAGGTCGAGGACATCGACCGTTGGGAAATCAATGAGGCCTTCGCCGGTCAGGCCGTAGCCTGTATCAAGGACTTGGGATTGGATATTGAGAAAGTCAATGTCAACGGAGGTGCGGTCGGTATCGGTCATCCACTGGCTGCCACCGGTAGTAGACTGGTTCTTACTTTGGCGCACGAACTGCGTCGCAGCAATGGTCGCTATGGTGTTGCTACCGCCTGTATCGGTGGGGGGCAAGGTATTGCCATGGTAATCGAAAACGAAGTCCACAATAAATCGAATTGACGTTTGCCCTGCGGTGGTTTTCGCGGGGTTTATTTGATGTAGTAATGTGAAATCGTTAGCCTATGTCCGAAGCAACAACGATTGGCGCAATTATCGGTGGAGTAATATTTTTAATAATGATTATTTGGTTTTTCTCAACCTATAACCGACTTATTCGTTTGCGAGAAAACGTCAATCAAGCATGGTCTAATATCGACGTACTTCTGACCCAGAGATATGAGATGCTACCAAATTTGGTAAAGATGGTCAAGAGTTATGCCACACACGAGAAAGAGTTGTTTGAGAAATTCGCCGCTGCTCGCCAGATGGCAGCCGGTGCCCTTCAGCAGGGCGATGTCAAAGGAGTGAGTCAGGCTGAGTCGATGCTGACCGGAGTTATGCCGAAGATTTTCGCCCTGTCCGAGTCATACCCGGAACTGAAGGCCAACGAGAATTATCTGAAGTTGCAGGATGAGACCGTCTCAATCGAGAACCAAGTTTCCGACCGCCGTGAATTTTTCAACGCCAGTGCGACCAATTGGAATGCCGCAATCGCCATGATTCCAACCAACATCGTCGCCAGTTTCATGAGCGCCGCCCGCCGAGATCTATTCGAGGTCGAGAGCGCAGCAATGCGTTCAGCAGTACAACTAGACCTATGATTTGCTCAAAGTGAGCCGAGAATCCCAGCGGTTGCTAACCATGCACCCAGCATCGAACCTAGATTTGTCAGCGCCGTCACCATCAGTACTCGCCCGGCACGGTTATTCCAGAACACTGCAGTCTCACCCATTGGAATAAGGCCGAAGAAAATCTTGGTCGAGGTACCTTCATCTACCCTGAATGAGAGAAAGTTATGCAGGTCTTCGGCTGTTGGTTCTGCGATTTTCATCTGCACATAACCAGCGAACCAACCTGCGGCCAAGGTGGGATTCAGTGAAGTTATCGGGCTGGCAAGAGCAGCGGTCAGTATCGCTAGTGGATGGCCACCGGCGAGCAGGCAGAACAGCGCCGCAATTCCGGCATTGAGGGCTAACCACATCGCCGCCACCTCAAGCAGACCCTCAGTATCTCCCTTCCACAGGAGGTATCCTAGAAGTCCTAAGATTGCCACAGGCATCCCCCAGGAAATTGCCTTCCAAACCACCCTTGGTTTTGGTTCCAGCGCCAATTCAGCCAGTACCGTTTCATCGATTCGAACTTTGGAATCAGTGCCATCCTCGCTCGGTACAACGAGATTTTGCCTAATTCCCTGCAAGTGACCTGCTCCTACCACTGCTAGAACCCTTTTGTCCTCGCGCAGTGCATCGATTTTTCCCGCTAGGAAAGTATCCCGCTCATCGACAAGGACTTCACCTGCACCGGGTGCTATTTCACGTAATTCATCCATCATCGCCGAAAGCAGGTCTTTATCCTCAAGCATCTGCTTGAGTTCGGGAATATCCTCTTCATCCTCGTCGGCCAGCATTCCGGCTAGCAATCTGAACTTCTCGCGGAATTTCATTTTCCGCCACGCTCGGCGGAGTGTAGTCTGGACATCTCTGTCAACAAGTTCGACTTGGATTCCCCTCTCCTCGGCCATTTTTATCGCTGCCAATAGTTCCGCTCCCGGTTGTTCACCCTCATTGAGTCCCAATTTTCGCTGCTCGGCCGCCAGCATGCTCTGCAGGAGTACCAAAGGTGCTTTTCCTTCCTTGATGACCTTCAGCAGTCCTTCTTTGTCGAGACGTCGGTCTTCAGCCAATGCCTGATATCGGCTGTTGCAGAGTTCGACCGCGACGATATCGGGATGATAGGAGTCGATGTGATGACGTACCGCTTCGACCGAATCGGATGAGATGTGGGCGGTGCCGATGATTCTCAGATTGTCATCGATATCGAGTATCGGTGAAGAATAGGTCGGCGTAGTTGGGGATACAACTTCATCGGCATCGTTCATTTTCTCACCTCCTTAATTCTTCCAATGTCTTTAGCAGATCGAAATGCTCTTCTACGTCGTGAACCCGCAGTATGTCGATTCCCTCATAGCTGGCAAAAGCCGCTACTGCTAAGGTTCCAGCCAAGCGTTGAGATGCTTCTCCTCGACCAAGTAAATCCTTGAAAAGTGACTTTCTACTGACCCCCAAGAGTACCGAGAAATCATCTTTGCCACGTAGTGGCGAGGTATTTCGCAGCAGTTCGAGATTATGTTGTAATCTCTTGCCAAAGCCGATACCCGGGTCTAGACAAATCAACTCTGGGGAGTGTCCGCGCCCAACAAGTAGTTGTGCGCTCGCAAGTAGTGATTCAGTCACCTCTTGCACCACATCATCGTACTCGGGGTTATCCTGCATCTGGCCTGGTATTCCTTCCATATGCATGATGCAAACTCCGCAGCCAGTGTTTAGAACCAACTCGACCATCTCCGTATCGCGCAGGCCTGAAACGTCATTGATTAGGTCGGCGCCAGCATCTAGAGCCGCCTGTGCGACCGCAACATTCCGAGTATCGATGGAAATCAGTGCTTCCGGTCTCGCCTCGCGTAGTCCTGAAACGACCGGAATAACCCGGCGTAACTCCTCTTCAGTGCTTACCTTAGATGCACCTGGGCGGGTCGATTCACCGCCTATATCAATCCAATCAGCGCCGGAAGTTAAGGACTTAATGCATAGTTCTATAGATTCATTTGTTGTTTCCGTTCTACTTGAGGAGTAGAATGAATCAGGTGTACAGTTGATGACCGCCATTATCCGTGGCAATCCCTTTCTCAATGGTTTCAAGGCGGCGGCAATTCTCGCCTTTCGGCTCTCAGCGAAGGGCTGTGAACCGGCCATGTAAGTGCTCTTTCGATGGCATCCTTTATGATATGTGCAACGCGGTTAACTGTGCATGACCGATGAGGCGTTGCCAAATCGAGGCGATTCAGAATTATCTGCAGGCTCTTATCAGGGCTCGCATGAGGATACTGCTGAAGCGGTTGCTCTATTGCCGACTTCGGAACAATTGGAGATTGCTGAAAGCATCCTTGATCGGCTGAAACCATCCGACCGGCAGAATATCGGCTCGATGATTCATTCCCGTGGTCAGTTGGCAGGAATCATTCTCGCCGCGCTGGGGATTTTCTGGTGGCTCTCAGTATTGAATCTAGACGTGAATAGCGACTACAATCAATATACATCTCTAATCAGCGGGTTATCCTTCGTTACGGTATCATGGTTCTTACCGATTCTAATTTTCTTCGGCTCATTGCTCAATGCAATCGGCCGCCATCGCGGCCAGCCGGGGCCGAGCATGTTCGCCGGCATCCTATTCCTGTTGTGCCTATTCTTCACCGCTGAACCGGTGGTGCGTTCCCTGGCAGAGGGTGGTGGCCTCAGTATCGGCCTGTGGCAGACCCTCAGGTTGCTGATATTGGGTAGTGGTGTATTCTTCGCAGCCAATTTGTTCATTGAAGCATTTCTGCTCGATTGGGTGAAGAAATTGGAGGAAGCCTATTTCGGCATCGAAATATCACCGCTTGAGGAACAAGAGGTAAAGGTCGAGTCTATTTCAGAGCAAGATGAAGCCGAAGATAACCCGTTGCCCTGATATGTGCGACGATTCTCGGCTCGGTTATGACCGGCGCTAGAATTGCTGTACTGCGACTCGGTCATCGCAAGGGCAGAGACCCGCGAATAACCACCCATTTGGCATTGGTCGCCCGTGCTTTTGGAGCCGATGAATTCTATTTGGCCGGTGATGAGGATGATGAGTTGTTTGCAACTTTGAGCGCGGTCGGCGAGCGCTTCGGCGCGCCTTTGAAAACGGAGTATGTGAAGAGCCCGATGGCTTTCATCAAGCGCTGGACCCAGAGAGACGCCGGAGATGGTGAAGCCGGAACCGCAGCCCACCTGACCATGTATGGTGAGAGATTCCGTGACGCCATTCCTACTATTCCCCGTCTGCGACCCCTGTTGGTGGTAGTAGGAGGTACAAAGGTTCCTGCGGGAGTGTTTGAGTACTGCCAATTCAATATAGCCATTGGCAATCAACCGCATAGTGAGGTGGCAGCATTGGCATTGTTTCTCGATGAATGGGGTGGTGATATCGATATCTCCGACCGTTTTAAAGACGGACGCTTGGAAATTGTTCCTAGCAAGGATGGCAAGGTCGTCATCGACCATGATGAGAAAGTCTAGGTTGCTCCAAATATAAGCTATCGTTACCTCAGGTAACGACTAGATTCGACCCTAAGCATTATTGAGCCTAGAGAATGCGAAAATACGATGCAAGGTGTGGCCAGCGCTGGTACTACGAATGTCCACGGCAACATTCCTCCCACCTTGAAGGGAACATATGGGTTGGTCGATGCGGCTGAAGGATTGCTATTGCCAGGTGAATTGGATGAAGGTGCAGCCGGCGCAGGTGTCCTTCTATTGGCCGATGGTGGTCGTTATGAGGGCGAATTATTCGGTGCTATGGGAATTGCCGAGGGAGAACTGGTATTTACCACCGGGATGACTGGTTTTCAAGAGAGCCTGTCCGACCCATCTTTCGCTGGCCAGGTACTCACATTCACCTACCCCCTAATCGGAAATTACGGGGTGCAATTGGGCTGTAGTGAGTCATCTGCAGTATGGCCTCGGGGAGTTGTGGTTCGCCACGCCATGGAAGATCCCGACCACCGTGATTCAGTAGGCAATATCGATTCCCTACTACGCCTGCATGGGGTCTGCGGAATTCAGGCTGTTGACACCAGAGCGATAACCCGTAGGGTCCGAGAATTCGGTACCCTTCTCTGTGTTTTCGGTCCTTTGGCCAAAGAGGAGGTGATGCTCGCCCAACTTGAAAAGATGCTTCCACCGGATCTCGAGGACTTGGTCGATGAGGTCAGTATAGACGAGCCGGTAATCCTCAATCGGGGAGTGGTAAACAGTGATGGTCAACCATTGGCACGACTCGGGGTCTTGGATTGTGGAATAAAATATAATATCTTGCGAGAACTATGCCGACGCTTCGAGGTCGTCTGGGCTCCACCCGATATCGGCTACAGCCGCCTGAAAAAGGAATTCGCCATTGACGCGATGTTCTGCTCCAACGGCCCTGGGGATCCGGCTCACCCCGGTAAAGCGACGCAGGCACGTCTTGCATTGGCTGCTGCTGTTGCTGATGGAATGCCGACGATGGGGATATGTCTAGGACACCAACTGCTCGGCTTAGCCAGCGGCCTTCAAACCTACAAGATGCGCTATGGTCATCGCGGTGCCAATCAGCCGGTACTCGACCTAGCGACGAGAAAAATTCTCATCACCTCGCAGAACCATGGTTTTGCTGTCGCCGACCCCGAGCATGGAATGCTCGCCCAGCATCCTAGTGGTTCCTGTAGTGAAGAGCAGGACAACATCATCGGTGCTGAGGTCAAAGTTAGTTTCATCAACTCCAACGACCAGACTGTAGAAGGTTTGGAAATAGTTGGAAAACCAGCATTCAGCATTCAATTCCACCCCGAAGCCTGCCCCGGCCCTCACGATGCCTCGCCACTCTTCGACTACTTTGCCGCGATGGTCTCCACCCATCTAGGAGGTGAATCCTAATGCCTCGCCGCACCGATATCCAGCGGGTCATGATTTTGGGCTCGGGTCCAATAAAAATCGGCCAAGCTGCAGAATTTGACTTCTCTGGTAGTCAGGCGTGTCGTGCCCTGCGCGAAGATGGTTTTGAGGTGATTTTAGTCAATTCCAATCCGGCGACCATCCAAAACGACCCTGAGATGGCAGACCGGGTCTACATCGAGCCATTACTACCCGATGTAGTCAGAGGGATACTGGAGGTCGAAATGCCCGACGCCTTGCTGGCTGGAATGGGTGGCCAGACCGCTCTCAATATAGCCAGCGAATTGGCGCATGATGGTACATTGGAGCGACTGGGAATTGAACTGATTGGCTCCGACCTAGAAGCTATCGACAAGGCCGAGGACCGTAACCTGTTCAAGCAGGTATGCGAATCAATTGGACTACCGGTGCCTCATGCTATCGCCTGTGAGAGTATCGATGAAGTCTTGGTAGCGGCTGAAGAACTGGGAAATTGGCCACTTCTAGTTAGGCCAGCCTTCACTCTTGGGGGATTAGGTGGTGGAACGGTATGGAATACCGGGGAGTTGGTTGAGGTCTCTAGTCTGGGACTGCGCAACTCGCGTATCAATCAAGTTCTCATCGAAGAATCGATTCTCGGTTGGCAGGAACATGAATATGAGGTCATGCGTGATTCAAACGACAATTGCATCATCGTCTGTACGATGGAGAATATAGATCCAATGGGGGTGCATACAGGCGAGAGTATCGTTGTCGCTCCACAACAGAGTCTGTCCGACCGTGACCACCAGCACCTGCGCGATTGTTCTCTGGCACTGATTCGTGAATTGAACATCAGTGGTGGTTGTAACGTCCAGTTCGCAGTCAATCAATCGACAGGTGAAATACGGGTGATTGAAGTTAATCCTCGGGTATCACGCTCCTCGGCGCTGGCCAGTAAGGCAACCGGATATCCAATAGCCAGAATGGCGGCAAAAATTGCCGTCGGATACACCCTCGATGAATTACCCAATCCGATTACAGGGCATGGGACGACCGCGGCTTTCGAGCCCACATTGGACTATTGTGTGGTGAAGATACCCCGCTGGCCATTCGACAAATTCCGTACCGCTGATCGTACATTGGGAACTTCGATGAAGTCGACCGGCGAAGTGATGGCCATCGGCCGTTGCTTTGAAGAGGCATTTCTCAAGGCGTGGGCTTCACTCGAAGTCGGCCACCCTCACCCCCGACCATTGACCCGCGCCGATGAATCCGAGGGAGAGGGGATGTCTGAACGTGCACATGAGCCATTGGCTGAGCGAACCATGGTCGAATGGCTGGAAGTCGCCACCGACCGTCGTATGTCGGCCGTCATCGAGGCATTTCGTCGCGGCTGGCAAGTCGAAAGGGTACATGAGGTGACGAGGATGACGCGTTGGTTCCTACATCGCTTCGCCAATATCGTCGCTGCCGAGGCCGAAGTAGTAGATTGTAATGCGGCCAGTCCGATGTTGGTTGGTGAGGATGATCTGTGGCGTTGGAAGGCGTTGGGTATGAGCGATGCATACATCTGTGATGCCCTCGCTGGCTTCCCAGCAACTGGTTTTAACTCCTTATCCAGCGAATATTCCGAGACTGCGGTGATGCAGCGTCGGCATCTCTTCGGCATCCATCCACGCTACCGCATGGTCGATTCCTGCGCAGCAGAATTCGCTGCCGCCACCCCTTATTATTACTCGACTTACGAAGGTCGTCAGGAGCGCGGCATCGACTTGATTCCGGAACTTGAACAGAGACATAAGGAGCGAGTCGTAGTACTGGGAAGCGGTCCGATAAGAATTGGCCAGGGGATAGAATTCGACTATTGCTGTGTGCATGCAGTAATGGCGATTCGTGAATCAGGTCGCGATGCCATCATCATCAACAATAATCCCGAGACCGTATCGACAGATTTCGATACCAGCGACCGACTCTACTTCGAACCGATAAATATCGAGTGCGTAACCGAGGTGCTATTACGAGAACAGGCACATGGAATCCTCTTGCAATTCGGTGGCCAGACCGCCCTCAATCTTGCCTTGCCTCTCGATGAGAGGATTCCAACCCTCAGAGAACTCGGCTTACAGACACGCATTTTCGGTACATCACCCAAAGCGATCGATGAGGCCAGTGACCGCGAGCGTTTCGGTGAGTTCGCTAGTGCCGCTGGATTGCAAATCCCCAACGGAGCGACTGGAAAAACCGCCGACGATGTGCGCCGGGCCGCCGCTGAAATCGGCTTTCCGATTCTCATCCGACCTTCTTATGTCCTCGGCGGGCGAGGGATGGAGATTCTGACCAATGAACAGCAATTATCCGCATATCTTACCGAAGCCTACATCGCCCCGAACAAACCTCTGCTCGTCGACGAGTATCTCGGTCATGCCACCGAACTAGACGTTGATGCTGTCTGCGATGGTGATCAGGTATTGATTGGGGCTATAATGGAACATCTTGAGGAAGCCGGAATTCACTCAGGCGATTCGACCTGCTTCATACCGCCACAAAATATTGGTGAGGAAATGCTTACTCGGGTCCGTAAGCAGACTGAGATTATCGGCTTGGGGTTGAAAATCGTCGGTTGTTTCAATATTCAATTCGCTTTACAGGGTGAGCGACTATACGTTCTTGAGGTCAACCCACGTTCAAGTCGAACAGTTCCATTCGTCGCCAAGTCGTCGGGTATACCCCTGGCGAGAATCGCCACCCGTCTGACCCTCGGCGAGAAATTGTGCGACCTCAATATTCCTTCACCGAATCGTGAATTGGTATGCGTAAAGGCCCCGGTATTCCCGTTCATCAAATTGCGCGGCCTAGACCCAGCCCCAGGCCCGGAGATGAAATCGACCGGAGAGGTCATGGGTTCTGACGTAACTGCTGAGGTGGCCTACTTGAAGGCTAGAATGGCAACAGAAATCCCAGTCAATACCACTGGTGGAGTTTATCTCACGGTTCGTGATGAAGATAAGGATGGCTTGATTCCAGTCGCCTTACAGTTGGGAGAACTTGGATTGAAAATCTACGCAACACCGGGAACCGCACATGTTCTGCGAGACGGTGGGGTAGATTGCGAGATAGCCTACCGCATTGCTGAAGGCAAATCTCCCGATGCACTCGGGCTGATGCGTCGTGGTGAGATTCAGTTCATCGTCAATGTTCCGACAATCTCGGGCGGGGCGGTTAGAGATGGCAATATGATGCGACGCCTTGCGGTTGAGATGAACATCCCATTCGTTACTACAATGAACGGGGCGCGTATGGAGGTGGCGGCGATTCGCGCTGCTGGACTGGGCCCGACTACCCCTCAACGCCTGCTTGTTGAATATCTGGACGGTCGCGGGATTTGAGGACACACGTGAAACACTCGCATCCACCATCCAGAAAGTAATACTGTTCTACTCGGTGTATCAAGTATCAAGGAGAGAAACTCCCGATTATCGACTAGTGACTAGAAGAACTTTGGAGACCGCCTTGCGGGTCTTCAGCAGGCGTCGTAAGCATCGATGATATACTTGGTATTGGGTGAGGTCCAGGCTAATTCCGACAGTCCTTCTTCACCTTCTGAAGAGTAGATCAGTACAACATCTTCTACCCTGACATTGCCACTGCTCGAGCGCGCGAGAATAGTCTTGCGCTTCAGCACCTTACCAGTGCCATGAGGGTCGTAAATCGTGTCGAGAGCCTCGGAAAGGAACCACTCGGGCTTATCCCCATCGGCTCCCTCAAAGGTCTTCGTCGCTTTCTTGCCGCCCCCGAACACCCCTGATTTCTTCCCCTTGGCTTTGCTCTTGGAAGTTGTAGGCGCTTGGCCTTTACTCGCACCAGCCTTGCCCTTACTGGCAGTGGCGGCACTTCTCCCCTTGGCAGAAGATTTGGCAGCCATTCCCAATTCAGCGCGAATCTCTTTTTCGATATCGGGGCGAATATCCTCTTCGATACTCTTGCGCAGTTCATCGACATCGAGTTTCTCAAGTTTCTTCTTCGCCGCCTTGTGGTCTTTCTTCAATTGCTTGAGCTTCTTCTCAAAGGTCTCGATTTCACTGACGAAATGTGCTGCTACCTGGATGATTGATGCTTCCATCGAGGCTTCAAGTTGTATCGAAAGAACCTCATTTGACAAATCGCGCCATTTCCTCCATTGCATCAAAGTATTAGCATGAATATCAGAACCACATTTCGGACAGAAAGAGCGAGTAGGTGGCTTGAGCACTGGAACCGCCCGCATCGCCTCTGCATCGATATTTTCGTGCTCACCACTGGCTACGGTGTGAATCTGGGTGCTGGCATCCAATCCAATCGACATCGCTTCTCGATACATCTTCTGTCCGAGATTGAGTTTACCAGAATCGAGTAGGCTCCATGCCGGTGTGGGTCGAGTTACCGTACGTACCGCGTGCTTAGCAGCTGCCGACTCTCCGAAAGAATAGAATTCCTCGAAGATGTTACTCTTCCCTCCTCCTTCGTCTTCATCATCGAAGTCCTCTTCCCCCTCGGCGGATGCGGCGATACCCATGGAAATCGGGTTTGCGCCTTCCTCGACCTTGGCAATCATGTCGAATTTCTCGGCCATCGAAAGGTCATCGCGTTGGCGGATTACCTCCTTTAGTTGGCTTAGGTCATGACCGGTGGCGGTAATGGCTCCCTCGGTGGTGAAATCATGCCCGCAACCGAGGCAGAACTTGGCTGTCGCCTCGACCGAGGCCTCACACTTCGGACAAAATACGCCTCCCATCGATTCGCAAGTGAATCAATATGTATTCAAGTCCTACGGTCAAATGAAGTGGAATTACCTCAACATTGAGGGGGTAGTGATAATTCGGAGAACCATAATTCACGCATCGACAACCGTCTTGAGTAGTGAAACTACATCATTGCGCGGTAGTTCGACCAGCAAACTGGCCATTTTTGGGCCATAGTGCTGGTCAAGGAAAATCCAGTACAGAAAAACAAAGGCTTGACGTAATCCTATTTCATGTTCTGCTGCTACATCACAGATTGCACTGTTTATCGAGTCGATATCCCACTCACATTGCGCCAAAGCAGGCTCAAGGTCAGACAGGTATAGCCGCGCCTGTGAATTTATGTTTTCCAACGCTGCGGCCGAAGGTTGTGACTGAAGGCGTAATCTGAAGCCATCAGGAAAGTGTTCAGAACCGACCCATACCCTGATGCATGCTAGGCGCTTTGACAATGTGGCACTGGCCTCTGGCGAAGTAAGATGACCCGAGGAGTGCAGCGAGGCCCAAATGTCTTCATCGCGCTCACGGATTTGTGCTAGCATTGCCAGATGGCGAAAAGTCACTGCGGTGGCAGATAGGTCGGGATGCGCACCATGTTTCACCTGGGAAAGGCGAATCTGCGCTCGGTCGACCTCCCAAGCAACTTGCTGTCGGCGATTCAGGTCGCCAGCCATTTCATCACCTTCTTGTGCGATGCGCCCGAGCAAGCGTTCGTATTCGTCGGCTAATTCTATCAGGGCATCGCCGGTATCGAAATCGATATGGCGATTTGTCTTGTTGCGGGCGATGAGAAAGCGAAGAATCTCAGGTGGCACCAATCGCAGAGCGTCGAGTGGCCCGATGGTGACACCAGTGCTGCTAGACATTGCCCCCATCCCTTTCAGTTGAATCCACTCGTAGGTCAAGGGCAAAGGAGCTTCGTATTCAAGCAGGGCTGACAATTCTCTCCCGGTATCATAGGAACCGCCCGCAGCCCCGTGGTCTTTGCCGAAGGGTTCGCAGGTCACCTTTAGCCAGGACCATTTGGCCGGCCAGTCTAATCGCCAAGGTAACTTTCCGTGAAAAACTCCAGTTTGGCTGAGGTCGCAAGAACCCTCTACGCCCAAGGAATCGAGCCAGTGAATCACCGGCCAATCATGACCGGTGACAACGACGCCATCCATGCTTCCATCACTGCCGACGGGATTGAAGGGAAACCATTCATCATCCAATTCACGCCCACTGACCCGCTCGATAATATCCCGTGCCTGTTCCCTCTTGTCGATGAAAGTGCGAATTGCTGGGTTGAACTTACCCTCAATATAGGACTGATAATTATCGACCAGCCTCGGCTCGACACCGATCTGTTTCAGCGCCGCAACGAATGGTGAGAGAAAGTACTCACCATAATTTCCATTCCCACTCGGTTTTCCACTTGCATCAGGGGCCGGTATGGTGCCAATGGGATGGCCGATGTAATTCTCATATTCGGCTGATAGGAAATCATATACCTTGCGAAGTGGGTCTGCAGTGTCGATGATAAAAATCATCTCGACATCCATCCCGGCATCAACCGCAGCCCTTGTCAGCATTTCGCCGGTTAATATTTCGCGAATATGCCCGATATGGAATATTCCGCTGGGGGTAATGCCGGTTGATATCACATGGGTTGAACCGCGCCCTGCGAGCCGGGTTGCTGTGAAATCGGCCCAGTGCAGAATCTCACGTCCTAAACCATTACCGCGCGAATAAGCCCCCGCAGTGGCACATCCGCGATTTCATTAAGAGTGGTCTTGTTGAGTAATACCGCACACAAGACGAGATTTGCACCATTCTCTTTCAGGTGCTCGATACACTGGGTCATTGTATGACCTGTCGATAGGACATCGTCTACAACCATCACCGTCTTGCCGTTTACATTGCCATACTTATTAGATAGTGCACCTTTCTTCTCTTCCTGATTAAGACTTCGATATATAGAAACCTCACAGTTTAGTTGAGCGGCGATTTCTTGGGCGAAAAGAATCCCGTTGAGGCTGATTCCGACCACAGTGTCGATATCGTCGCCGCATTCCTCAATGGCAACATCGGCAAAGATGTGGCCGATGGCGGCGATTCTTGTCGGTCTTACGCCAATTGTACGCCAGCCGATTCGCATATCAGTAGGGCGATCGGAGGTGCCTTCGGTAGAACTCGATAATAACCATCCAACGGTATCTTGGGAGAGCGACATTTCATCGGAAATCTGTACCGTTGACAGTCCCGCCTTCCTCATCCCTGCAACTGTGCTTCGTAGTTCGTCAACGCTCAGAGCCATGTTATCGATATTCTCGTCGTCTGCGATGCCTATGAAACCTACGGAAGTGATGTGGTCAAAAGCCGCTAATGTTGAGGGGCTTTATCTGCGCAGGGGTTATACGAGAGCGGCCGCCGCCAAAACCCGTGACCGACTTCGATTACGAGGCTTTACTCGACCGAGCCCGAAAGAACATCCCCGAGGAGATTAGTAATCGGGCACGGTGGACTCTGCCTGAACCCAATATCATGATTGAAGGCCAAAATACTATTTTTCGCAATTTTTCCGAAGTGGTCTCAAAGATGGATCGTGATGATAATCACGTATTCCAATACATGCAGAATGAACTGGGCACTTCAGGAAGCAGAGAAGGGCCACGAGCCCGTTTCAAAGGGAGAATCCCACCCAAGCGACTGAAGAAGTGCTTGGTCAGTTATGTCAATGCATTCATCAAATGTCATCAGTGTGGCGCTCCCGATACCCACTTCCAACGTCAAGACAGAACCACCTTGCTGAAGTGTCAGGCCTGTGGTGCCACTAGGCCAGTCAAACTTTAAGGAAGTCCACTGGACTCCGCTGAAGGCCACGAAGATTCGAATTCGGGATTGTCCTTCGGTGGGTTTCGCGCAGTAACTCCTTTAATGAAGCAAGTGTACGAACATATATGATAGGACTACCGACGGATGCCCTGCCACTAATACGAGGTGTGCAACTAGTGATTTCAGGATACAGCGGATATTCAAAGGGAAAGCGTCGTGAAACCGATTTGGCGGTGCGGCAGGAAATCATTCGCGCAATCGGGCGGGTGCAGACCCACATGACCAATGTCCACGACCAATCGTATCGCGATGGCAACATCAAAATCACCCGAGCCTGTAAACAGGCGACGGAAGAAGGCGACCAATTCCGCAACGAGGTCGACAAGGCTGAGACCGGTGGAGACCACCCACTTTTTTCCAACCAGAAGACCACATCCAAGAAGGACTTGAAGAAACTCATCAAGCACGACCACGATGTCATTGAGATGATAACCAAAGCCGTTAATCTCGCTAATAGTTGTGAGCATGGGCATTCCGCCGACGGTGAGGAAGCCGAGGTCATCCGTCTGGCGCGTCAATGCCAGCAGATGCTTTCCAGTTGCCGAGGCTTCTTCGGTGCCCGCTCAAGCCTTCTGAAAGGCATGAAGAGGACGTGAGTAGATGGCACAACACCGATGGCGAGACAGCCCCGAAGTGATTGCAAGATTAATCGATAAAGACAGTGTTAATACCTGGTCGAGCAAGGATATAGTCATCAAACCCAATGAGGCCTGCGCAATCATCCAAGAGGGCAAAGTCAAGGATATCTTGACCGAGACGGTGTTGAAGAAACAGGTCGGTGGCTTCGGACGCTGGCTTGGTGGAAAGCTTGGCTTGGGAGCGGTCGATAACAAGTTGCTGTTTGCCATCACTGGCCCGGTTAATCTAAGCATGCCAATCCGGGGCCAATTGGCCAACGGTGAAGCAGTGCAGGGGCTGGGAACTCTGCGGATTCAAATCCAGCGCGACCACATTCCAAAACTTCTCAACCTGTTCACTAGCGGTCCAAGAGAGATAACCAAGTCTTGGTTATCGAGCCAATTACAACGAGAATTCGATGAGCGGGTAGTCCGCCCACTCCTCTCCTCGGTTGCTGATGCAACAGAAATGCGCCAGTTCGCATTTCAAGAGAGGTTTGAGATGAGTGCCGAGGTCGAGATGCGAAATATCTGCGAAATGTGGGGTCTGTCTCTGCTCAAGGCGTTTTGCTCGACCGAAGCAACCGACCTTGAAAAGGCCGAGGCACTCAGCGCTAAGATTGCCGCTCAGACTGCTCAGGGTGAGGCTATTACCGATGCCGAAATCTCCGGATTGGATCGCCACGAATCGGTCATGGTTCGTCGTATCGAATCAGAATATGCTCAGGCCAAGGCACAAGCGCGCGGCCAAGTTTCAGTTGAATTGGAATCTGAATTGAAAGGACTGCGCGCTGAGGAAGCGCGCTGGGAAGCCGAGTTGAATGTCGAGCGTCAACGTGTAGAATTGGTTCAGTCCGAACGTCAACACAAGTCCGATGTGACTCAATCCGATCGCCAACAGAAGTCCGACGTCGCGATGGGAATGTTTGAACAGGTACAGGATGCCAAGCGCGAGCGCATGGCACAGCAATCTGATTCGGTGCTTGATCGGCAAAAGCAGGCCGACGATATCCAATCCGAGATGATGCGGATGGCGGCAGAGAACGGCGCCTTGACTCCAGAGGTCATGCAGTCATTCCTCGAGAATCAGTCGAAGCAGAAGCAGGCCGACCAGACTATGGCTGAGTCGACCTCAGCCACCGGAAGCCAAAATGTTGGAAGCACCGCCTCTCCACCACCCGCTACCACAAAGACATGTGAATGCGGCCAGGTCGTCGCCGATGGCTGGCTAGCCTGCCCATCTTGCGGTGCCACCCTGTAACTCAGTGGTCGGTCTGTCAGTTTTCACTCCTGTGACGTAAGAGTCATCTACGGATGCTATACTTATCAGCATCGAGGATAATTGGCGCATCATTCTCAGCATCAGTGGGCACTGTGGTAATGTTGAATACGCCGACTCATCAGCCGTCATTCATGGCTGGAATTGGCGAGGTTGCACTGTCGCAACTCAATTCCCTGAGAGCAACCAGCGGCAAAGCCGAAACCACAGGCCTATCCGACTCGGTAATTGCTGATTTTGCCACCCATGACCCAACCTTGGTTCGAGCCATAGGAGAGGCCATTGACTATCAAAAGGAGATTATCGCGGAGTTCGGCACCGAGTTTTTGCTGCAGGATGAGGCCGCTCTGGTCAAGTCAATGCAATCCGACTTGATTAACTTCTATCCACAAGAAACCATCAATCCCTACGTGGCGATTGCCGGAAGAGGACCGTGGGTCATCACTGCACACGGCGCGGTACTGCACGACAATGGTGGTTATGGAATGCTGGCTTCAGGACATGGCCCTGAATCGATAATCGCGGCACTCTCAAAGAATTGGGTGATGGCAAATGTGATGACCGCATCCTTCAGTCAACTGCGTCTCACCAAGCGTCTCAAGCAAGAGTTGGGGCAGTCTCGAGGCGAATGCCCCTTTACCAAGTTCATCTGTATGAATTCCGGTTCAGAAGCTGTGACAGTAAGCCTACGAATTTCGGATGTGAACTCGAAGAAAATGACCGACCCAGGTGGCCGCCATGAGGGAAAGCCGGTCAAATTACTGGCGCTGGAGAAGGCCTTTCACGGTCGCACTGACCGCCCGGCGCAGATTTCTCATTCCTGCCTCAAAAGTTACAATGATAATCTCAATACCTTCAGTCAACGCGACAATCTCCTTTTGGTTCCCTCAGATGATGTTGAGGCTCTGAGAGCGGCATTTGCCCGCGCCGATGCCGAGGGTTTCTTCATCGAACTGATGGCTATCGAGCCGGTTCAAGGAGAGGGTAATCCCGGTAAATGTGTTGAGAGAGAGTTCTATGATGAGGCTCGCCGTCTAACATTGGAACACGGCAGCATGCTACTCGTAGACTCCATTCAAGCGGGGTTGCGAGGTCAAGGTTGCCTTTCGATAATCGATTACCAAGGGTTTCAGGATGCTGAGGCACCGGATTTAGAGACTTGGTCAAAAGCCCTCAATGCTGGACAATATCCTCTTTCAGTTTTAGGGATGACACCTAGGGCTGCCGGAAATTACGTCGTCGGAATCTATGGTAATACCATGACCACCAACCCGCGGGCGTTGGAGACAGCGATTGCGGTAATCGACCGCATCACACCACAGATACGTCAGAACATCCGGGAGAAGGGAGTTGAATTTGTCGAGAAACTAGAGGCATTGGCAGAAGAACTTCCTGGAACCATAACCAAGGTACAGGGAACCGGATTGCTGGTATCGGCTGAATTCGACCCTGAGCGCTTCACAGTGGTTGGTGATGACAAACTCGAGGTGTGGTGCCGACGACATGGCCTTGGAGTAATTCACGGCGGCGAAAATGCTCTGCGCTATACCCCTCACTTTGAGATTACCAGCAAGGAGATCGACTTAATCATCGACATCACTCGTCAAGCGGTTCTAGCATTTTCATAGCCGGGTTCATCTAGGCGAGAAATCGAGCAGGACTTTACCGCGGTTCTTTCGGTCGTGGATATATTTCTGCGCCTGTGCGACCTCTTCGTAGCGAAACACCTTGTCTACAATCGGCGAAATCTTCCCTTCCTGCAGTAACTTCGCTAGTTCAACCAGATGAGTGCGCATCACATCTTCATCTTCCCAGGTTCCCATGTGGACACCGAAGACCGACTTGTTTGAATTCATCATCCGCAAAGGGTCGAATTTGGGCATTCCTCGCATCATCTTCAAGGCGGCCATCAGCGAGCGTTTTTCTCCCGAAACCGCCGAAGATGCGCCGAAACAATACACCCTGCCACCTGAGCGCAAGGCCTTGTAAGAGCGCATCAGGTGTTTTCCACCGACCGGGTCGAGGGCGTGATGGACACCTTTACCATCGGTTAACTCCTTGCAGACAGCGACGAAATCCTCAGTATTCTTGTCGACGAATCTCATCCCTAGGGATTCGACGAATTTACGCTTTCCCGCTGAGGCGGTGCCGATGATTTTTCCAGCGCCAAGAGCGCTGGCCAACTGGGCTACCGCAGTACCCACTCCGCCGGCCGCATGGTGTATCAACACTGTATCGCCGACTTGGAAATTTCCAAGATGCGATA
>Ga0302120_10000449_pt1 | contig 18469 bp, 19 predicted proteins | sample AG5_Bottom_MG_FD_203118 | JGI IMG/M metagenome (GOLD analysis project Ga0302120, IMG submission 203118) | Marine microbial communities from Western Arctic Ocean, Canada - AG5_Bottom | ecosystem: Environmental > Aquatic > Marine > Oceanic | place: Canada: Western Arctic Ocean | collected 2017-10-01 | reverse complement strand
TCGTCTGCTACCCGAAGAACCCCTCATCGCCGCGGAGGAAGCACTGCTCGCATTGGACGGCAATGATGTCGAGGCTGCGGCCCGCCTGATCTCAGAAGCGCATGTTCTGGAACGCGATTCAGTGGTCATCGACTACGTCAAGGGCGTCGTCGCCGCACGCCGCGGCGACCTCGGCGAGGCCGAGCGATTGTTCGATGCCGTGCTCGACGTCGATGTCAATCACGTGCGCGCCCGTCTGAACCGCTGCACGACACGCATGCTCAAGCAGGACCACCACGCTGCACTCGACGATGTTCACCAGTTGCTCGAATGCCATCCCGACCTCGACCTTGCGCGCCTGCGGCGCGGTGAGATTCTCATGTCATTGGGTGAGTGGGCCGAAGCGCAGAAGGAGTTCGAGGACGTTCTCTCACGCCGCGAATCGAACCCCCACGCACTCATCCAGTTCGGTGCATGCCTCATCGCACAGGAACGTCTCACAGAAGCGGAGCAACCACTCAACGAGGCCATCCGCCTCGATGGGGAATCTGCTGAGGGCTGGTACCAACGTGGCCTGCTCTACCTCGAATTCGCTCAGGTCGAGAGCGCACTCTCCGATTTCCAGACGGCCGCGGCCCGGGACACACACCACATGAACGCACTCCTACGCATCGCGGCCATCCACCACGAGAACGAGGACTGGGAGTCCGCTGAGATCGCTTGGCGTGCCGTGCTCAATGTCGAGCCCGACAGCCGCATCGCCCGCCGCCGCATCCAAGAGGCGTTTGATGGACAGACCAGCGAAAAGAAAGCCGCCGTTCTGACGACGGGTGAGTCCTCGGAAGAAGTCCCGGAAGCAGCCCCGGAAGAGGCACCTGCAGAAGCACCCGCAGAAGCGGAAGTAAGCGCCGAAGAGACGGATCAGGACATCCCGGATTTTGAATTCGGATTCGGCGACCTCTGAGCGAGAGATTCAAGCGGCCGACCACCCCCCCGTCGCCACATGACCAGAGGACTCGAGCCCGGAGACGCCGGACTGCCATTCGATTTGCCCAACGCCAATCCGACCCAAGGTGGGGATAATCTCAGCCTCTTGAGCGCGACCACCGACGTCGGCACAGTCGTCTTGTTCACCTGCAATCATTGCCCCTATGTGATCGGCAATGAGGTCCGTATCGAGGAGATGGCGGCCAAGGCACGCGCAGCTGGCATCGGATTCGTCGGCATCAACTCCAACGACCCTGTGAAATACGTCAACGATGATTGGGATCACATGTGTGACCGTGCGCAGAAGATGTCGTATGCCTACCTGCATGATGCAAGCCAAACCGTCGCTTCGGCTTGGGGCGCGGAGCGCACGCCCGAATTCTACCTACTCGACGCCTCGGGCACCATCACCTATCGCGGGCGCCTTGATGATTCACCCAAGGACCCCGCCTATGCGACGACGAGCGAACTCTCAGACGCCATCGATGCGTTGCTCGCAGCAGAGACGCCGGCCGTTGCTCGTACCGACAGCATCGGCTGCTCGGTCAAGTGGATTGCCTGAAGCAGCCTGGATCAGTACTGCTCGAGGACGAGCTCTGTGGTCGTGCTCGCGATCTCCGCGGGTGCAGCGAGCCACATGCGGTCGAGCAACTCTCGCAGGCTGACCGTGTCGTCGACGTGCACCACGGCGACCAAATCGGCTTCACCACTGATCTCGTAGACGGACTCGACACCTTCCCAGTTGGCGAATTCACCGGCAAGCGTGCCGATCTCAGCGCCAGGGCCGACCTTCATGCGCACAAGTGCGGTGAGGCCGATACCGGTTTCACGAATTGTATAGCCACGGATGATGCCGTCTTCTTCGAGACGACGCACCCGCGTGCGGATGGTCCGCTCGGACACACCGACGACTTTGGCGAGTTCCACGTAGGACTGTCGGCTGTTGCTTCGTAGGGCACTCAGAATCGACCGGTCGGTCTCGTCAACGCTCGCCATATCCGCGCGCTCCAACATCTATGGTATGAACCCTGCGATGGGCTGAATACGTCATTCAGAGGGGAGTGAATTTCCTGAAAGCGGAAGGATTCCATCCGCAGAACAGCCCCCTGCGCAATCGTTCCCTTGAAAGGGGGTCGATGGTTCGCATGGCCTGTGACGACCGGAGCGGCCTTCACCGACCTGCGGCTGCAGGAGTTCCTCGATTCGGTCTCCGCGCTCTCCTTGAATCGCTCTCACAAGGAGTGGTACAATGTCGAGGTGGCCGCCGCCATCGATGGTTGCATGATCCAGGGTCACGAGGTCGACACGACCAACGGATCAGCGCTTTTATTCCTCAAGAAATCGGTCGTGCTATGCGTGCCCGATAAAGGACACATCGCCCATTATCCCAGACACCTCATCCATTGCTTCATCGATGATTTCCGAAAAAATGGAAAGCCGGAGCAGGGTTTGGTCATGCGCGCGGAATTATTCAGCATTTCACCCAGTGATGAACAACTCGGCTGGGAACTCAAATGCAGCTCTGAGCACGAGGTCCCATCGGTACAGTCCAGCGTCTCTCGTTGGCTGCGCTGGTTGAACGAGTGAACCATCGTCACATTGACATGACGCCGGCTTCCCGCTTTGCTTCACAGGGATGCCCATGTCGCACTACATCAGTGGCCTTGCCGCACGCATGATTCTGGACAGCCGTGGCAATCCGACCGTCGAGGTCGACTGCTATGTGGACGGTTCACTGGCGGGGCGCGCCGCGGTTCCGAGCGGCGCGAGTACGGGTAGCCACGAGGCTGTTGAGTTGCGAGATGGCGACATGTCGCGCTGGATGGGCAAAGGCGTCGATGGTGCGGTCGACAATGTGGTCGAGCGCATCCAAGAGGCGTTGGTCGGCCTTCCGGTCGATGACCAGCGGATGATCGATGAGGTCATGCTCGAGATGGATGATACTGGGAACAAGGCGATTCTTGGCGCGAATGCAACACTCGGAGCAAGCCTCGCTTGTCTTCACGCTGGCGCAAACGTCCACCGCATGCCATTGTGGCGATATGTCGGCGGCCTCTCCGGCGGCAGTTTGCCGGTGCCGATGATGAACATCCTCAATGGCGGCGCTCACGCGGCTTCGAATGTCGATGTGCAGGAATTCATGGTCGTGCCGCATGGCTTTGACCACTTTCCAGAGGCACTTCGCGCCGGCACGGAGACCTATCATGCGCTGAAGTCGGTTCTCAAGGAGAATGGACTGCTCGGCGGTGTTGGTGATGAGGGCGGCTTCGCACCGAATCTGCCGAAGAACGAAGACGGCCTTGCACTGCTCGTCCAAGCCATCGAGCGCGCCGGCTATGTGCCCGGGGACCAGATGTCCATCGCATTGGATGTCGCAGCCCAGGAATTCCACCATGCCGACGGCTACCACATCGATGGCAGGGTCGTCGACGGCGAGGCACTCGGCGAACTCTACTCCTCCTGGCTCGATGCCTATCCCATCGTCTCGCTGGAGGATGCTTTCGGCGAGGATGACTGGGCCAGTTGGACCCGATTCAACAAGCGCGAAGGCGGGCGAGTCCAGATCGTCGGCGATGATTTGTTCGTCACCAACATCGACCGCCTCGCCGAAGGCATCGAGGTCGGCGCGGCGAATGCAATTCTCATCAAACCGAATCAGATTGGCACGATCACCGAGACCTTGGAGTGCATCGAGATGGCCAAGGAGCACGCCTTCGGCACAGTCATCTCACACCGCAGTGGAGAGACCAGTGATGACACAATCGCCGACCTTGCTGTCGGCACCCGCGCGGGCCAGATCAAGACCGGCGCGCCCTGTCGCAGCGATCGAACGGCGAAGTACAACCAGTTGCTGCGTATCGCAGAGGAATGCGATGAATATACCCAACTCTACTGAGTCGAAAGCCAGGTCGTCAAGCGCGCAATCCCTTCTTCGATGACCTCATCCTCTACCGCGTAGGACAGTCGAATATAACCCTCTCCTCCCGAAGGAGTCGAGTGGAATGACCTGGACCCGTGCCTCGTGCGGCTTGAAGATAATGGGATTCCATCTTCGGCAGACTGCATTCATCTGCGTGAGGCTTGAATAGGACTGGCTTGTGGCCGGAGCGCGCACAGGTAGCAAAGCCCGGTTACGCGATGGACTGCAAATCCATTTTACAGGGGTTCGAATCCCCTCCTGTGCTCCATTCACTCCCCTTCATCCCAAGCGGAGATTCGTTTGGGATCGGTTGGTGGTTCGGCCATTGTGAAGGCGACTGCGTCGAATTGATCCATCACATCAGTGGCGACGCCACCACTCTCGCGTTCACTGCGAGAATGCAGGCGAGGGGGTGGGGAATCCGCCGTTTCTGGGATTCTCACAAAGAGACGGTAATCGCGGGCATGGCGCAGGTGATGTGACAATCTCCTTGGACAGGTAAACAGGATGCGAAGACCCCTCAGCATACGGTCCATACCGAGTGCGAATTGAATCGACAATGGCAGGGCGGCCATGTCTGATTTGAATAGCCACAGCCGTGATGGTCGCCGTTTTCGCGGCATCAAAGTGAAACCGCCACCGACCAAAGCTGCGACCATCGCCGCATCGCGCGTGAAGGAGATCAACGGACCCCGAATCAGTGATTGTGCATCTTCGCCCCGACTCACAGCCACCAGGTCCACATCCCCGCCGAGCGGAGCGCGATGCAAGACGGGATCCTGACGCCAGCGCGCCCACCCTTCGTGCACCAACTGGTGCCCCAACCCTTTGCCTCGATGGGCTGGGTCGACGACCACGGTGGCCAATTCAATGGCCCGCCCGACGCGGCGCAATTCCGCATAGCCGGCAGGCATCCCCTGTTCGAGCAGGATGATCTGTGGCACGCGGTGGCCCCGTTTGGCCTCCTTCACAACGCCGAGACTGGGGCGCAGGTCGGGCTCCGCCTGCAACATTTGGTCAAGCCATGCGGCCAATTCCTCATCCTCACTCAATCCAAATCCTCCAAATCGAATCTTTTCGACATCGACAGGTGCGGGCCGATGCCTTTCACATCATATTCGCGACCGAATAAAATCCAATCCTCGCTCTCATACAGCGCAATCGCACCAAGTCGTGCTTGTAACCAACCGCTCTTGGCGCCCCAGTGACTGATTGCAGCCGCTTCCAGTGCACAGACGAGTCCCGCTGCAAGCCCTTGGCGGCGATGGGAATCTCGTGTGCCCATCTGACGAATTTGGACCGCTGGGCGCAGCCCATCCCCGTCCAAATTCAAGGGATCAAAAGCGGGGCAGACCGCTGCGTCCGGGCCGGCGTGGTCTGCCTGGGAACCATCCTCGTCGGCCGGGATCAAGTGGATCCGGCCGACCGCGACGACGACGCCCTGCGCATCCTCCCACCATGCGTGAACCGCTTCGGCGTCATCGGGCAACTGCTCGGCACCCAGTGGAAAACCGAGCGGGGCGCGAAGTGTTTGGTATCGACACTCGAAATAGGCATCCGGCAGGGCGATGCCCGGCAGGGCGACCTCCAACCGCAGTGCGTCCATCATTCCGCGGAAATGAAACAGAGAAGTAAATCCATGTGTTGGATGAGTCAAAGAGTCAAAGATTCTTTTTCTTCGTGATTTCCAAGGTCAAATCGATCAACTCAGATTTTTTCTTTCCACGAGAAGTAGTGAGGGATTCGGGATCCAATCGCTTGATCAAAAAGAGCAATTCGCGTTTATTCGATGCATCCAGATTCATCTTCAGTAATTTGTTGAAGGCTCGACTGCGGGTTGAGAAATTTGCATTCTCATGTTCGCAATAGAAGGAGAGCCGGGCCAACTTCGATCGGAAAGAGTCGGAAGATTTCCCCTCCCATCTGAAGAGATCTGCTGCATAGACGTCTGCCAGTTCTTCGAACGTGCGAGATTGATCATAGGTCGGGCGGGCCCTCAATCTACGAGTTTTGAATATGTTGAATTGCCGATAAGACTCATCTTCTCGCATGAAATGCCTCAATTCCAATAACGAAGCAGTCTTTTCGTTCTTTGAAAGTCGGAATTTCCCTTTCAACTCACCATCCGCATCATTCTTTTCCAACAGATCGAGGCGATCCAGATTGGAAATGGTCCTGAGGACAGAGCTGCGACCGATTTTCAGACCGGTTCCCAACCCTGTCGTGCTGAATTCATAACCGATCCAATTCGCCGATTCGAAGTATTCGTTGATTCCCTGCTCCTCACAATGGCGATTTAGATGGGCAAACACATCTTCGCGGGAAAAACTCATGTCGGGATTGGACAGGAAGAAACTCAGGACGAGATTGTTCGCACCAGGGCCGGACACGAAGAGAAGATATGGATCAAATTCAGATTTCAGCCACCGCCGTCGAAGCGCATCCAATGCCTCTTGCTTATCGGGGGATGATAGGATAAACTCGATGAGTTCTCTATTGCCCTCGAGGGTGCCCCTCTCGTCTAATTGTTCGATCAAATTCTCTCTCGAAGTGGACATCAAGGGGCATTCCTCGCTAAATGTACCATTGCAAGTGTTTCTTTTAATTGTTTTGAAATTTGGTGGACGAGTAATATCACTGTTCGGGGCGTCAAAATGACAGGTCTTGAGAATGTGTGGGGTTGAATCGACCCGGAAAAACCGACTGAAACAGCCTCCCGGAGTGATTCAGTCCATCCGCGTATCCAGAGGGGGAGCCTCCTACGGAGGCTCATACCTGTGAATTTAGCCGGTGAACCCGCGGGTGCAGCGCACCCTTCATTAAGGAGCAGCGGGTCGGCCACAATCTACCGAGTTCTGGTGTAACGACCCCCGAGTTCTGGAGTGGACGAAACCGCATACCTTGATAGGAGGGCAAAACAATGCCAGAACCGAATCGAATCGAGAACCTCGCGTGCGCACGGGCGCGCCTCGCTTTCAATCTACGCTTGAAGACGAAGGGACGGTCTCACCTGCGCCAACGCCTTGCGGGACGAGCCGGCATGTTCGACCTTAGCGAGGAGGCCATTCTCTCATTGGCCGATTCGGGCATGGTTCGCCTGTCTGCCGAAGGCGATCGATTCCTCTACCGACGCTACTTGGGATTCTACAACGTCGATGTCGTCTGCCGTACCGAAGGCGGCGTCCTGCTGAACATCACCTGTAAGCTGGACCTCGAGGATTGCAGCCTCACCATCGTCAGCGCCTGGCGTCCCCGCCGAGAGCATCTCAATGGCGTATTTGCAGCGTCGGTCGATGCATCCGAGACAGATTATGCTCCAGCAGACCACAGTACAATCCTCGGAGATTTCCTCAATGGTACTGGTTTCGAACAGTTCTCTAATGGCGCAAGCGATGTAGAAGGAGGCGTCTGAGATGGCACGAAAATGCGTGTCATGCAGCCGTGAGGACGAGAACCTGCGCGTCGTTCGCCGCTCGGGCGGCAGCTGCTGCCCGACCTGCCGTGTCTGGGTTCGAATGTCACTCAGACGAACCCGTAAGATCACCAAGTATCTCATCCCGAAGAACGAGATGGACTTCGCCCGCATCGAGGCCGCTCGCCGTGAACTCATCGAACTGCGTGCCAATGACCGCAAGGGCAGTTGGGCCGATGAGCGCATGCCCATCGACATGGGAATTTCCTACTTTGGTCCCTGCAATGACCGTGCGTGGGAGACCATCATCGACCGCATCATTCTGCGTACACCGATCCACAAGGTGTCCGGATTTGGTGAACCTTCGAATCTATTCACCATGACCCCGACAACGCAGTTGGCTCGCTCCGTGATCATGGAGAAGATGGCGATGCTCAACGACATGGGTGTCATCTGCCTACCGAGTGCTGTGATGCTGCGAGAACAGGTCACCCACCTGATGATTGGCACCTACGGCCATGCCGCTCTGGAGCAATTCAACGCCTCGCTCTTCTGTTGGCTGGCCAATGAGAAGGAATACGTCGGTTGTAATCGAGATGCCTGGGGGACCGGCTTCGAACTGATTCAGCAGGTCATCGGTGAATTGGGTGAGAAGTTCGAGTTCAATGACCACGGCTACCAGGTGACGGGTACCTCTGGGAATGTCTACCACATTCGTCCACGCATTCACGCGCCGTACTACGGCGTCCGACGCGAATATGGCCGTCAGCTGATTCCCGTCTGCATTGACCCCATCGGTGCCATGAACGTCATGTTCGCCGACGTGTTGGTCACACTGCTGCTCTCTCTCGCCGATGACAAGGTGTCCGCCAAGCGCATCGATACCTTGCACAGTCACGTCTTCGGCCCCAATCGCCGTGTTCGAGATGCCAACCGCATGTGGCGCCAGGCACTGGCCGCCCATCCGCCGGCCAACGCTGACGGGGCGAACCCAGAGCGCGTGGAGCACATCGCCGCCCTGCAGCGCCGTATGCGCTTCGTCGTCGACCGCTTTCAGACCAACATCGACCGATGGTCGGAGTTCACCACTCTGCCCGAGCAGGCCGAAGAGGAGGGAGAAGAGGATGAATGAGTCACACTCACCAGATCCGACGGGGGATCGAAAGTACCCGCAAATCGAGAATGAAACCCAATTGGAGGCAACGGACATGGTACACAAAATCACTGTTCAACTCGCCGACATGAACGGGCACTCAGAGCTGCTGATGACGCCGGCCGAAACGGTCGAGATGGTCCAGCAGAACACGAGCTCATGGATTTTCGCAGACAACAAAATGGTCCCTGCGGACCAGGTAAACGAGGAGAACCTCTCCTCCGTTGTCAACGTGCGAATCCTGCCCGGACTTGTCGGTGGTTGAACGGCACCTCAACCAGCACACAGCCCACCGGCTTCGGCCGAGAAGACCCCAGGCGCCCGTCCACCTGTTGGGTGGACGGGGCCGAAATATTCGGTGCGGTCCAACCACCGACAATCACGTTGGACACAATGGAGAAATTGAACATGAACAAACGAATGAACTGGCTGATGATTGGAGCGGGCGGCATTGGCGGCCTGTTTCTGGACCTGACGGCGCGAGCGCTGGCCTTCGGTGGCCTCGCATCACGAGTTGGTGGCGTGTCGATCACGGTGATGGACGCGGACATTGTCGAGCTACGCAATCTACCCCATCAGCGCTTTGCCATGGGTGACATCGGCCGACCCAAGGTCGACGCTGTCATCGAACCGCTCGTCGCCGCAGGCGTCTGTGAGCAGGGCATTACCTTCATCCCCATCTCAGAGAACCTGACCGAGGAGACCGACTTGACCGGATATGATCTGGTCATCGTCGCCGTCGACCGAGCAGAACCTCGAACCTGGGTACACACAGGGGCGAAAGCGTGGGTCGACCTGCGAAGTTCAGGCGATGGATTCGTCCTGTTCAGTCATGAGACAGACTCCGCCGACATCGCTTTCCTGCCGGTCCAATCGGGCGCTGCGGGCTGTCAACTGCCCGGCGCCATCGAGTCGGGCAACATTCAATTCGGATTCTCGGAGGCCGCTTCCCACGGCGCCCAATGGGCGATTCAATGGCTGAGATCTGAGAAAGGTGAGCCGACGATGCTGCCCCGCCGGCGTATGATGTCCATCCACATGGGTGAGTTACCCTTCCCCCAACTCGAAGAGATGGAGGCGGAGGAATGACGGTGACCAAACACGACTGGACACCTTCCAACGAGATGGTGCCGTGTGATGCCGTGCAACCCCGATTGCACCCGACCACTGAGATCATCTCCGCCATAGGGGGTGACAACCTGCGTGCCGACGCCATTCTTCAGAGCCTGGCTTATCTCGCCGTGGAGGGTGATTGGCGCGCCCTGTGGCGCTTGGCGGATGCGCTGAAACGTGAGGTCAGCATTCTCTTCGATGCACAGGGTTTGGTCTGGGTCGACATCGGTGACCCGGGCATGGTTCACCTCGCCCCACCGATCGGTTGCTGCTTGCCGCTTCGACTGTGGGTCCACACCCATCCCGTCGACGCATATTGGTCGGCCACCGATCAACGCACGCTGGCCACTGTGGCCGGTATTCTCGATCGAGCGCTGGTGCTCGGGGACGATCACCTGGTCTGGGCTCGCCATCGCGCTGAACCCTCGACGGGCAGCGATGATGTGCGCATCTCAGAAGAGGGACCACTGTCCCAGTGGACGGCGGAGTCCGCCGTTCTCTACGCTTGACCGGCTCAACTGCAGCCGGTGGTCGTGCCACAGGCAAGGCAGAGCAGACAGGTACCATTGCGCTTCATTTGACTGCTCGCACAGTTCGAACAGATGTCGCCGGTGAATCCACTTTCCTTGGCATACTTTCGCATCTCGGCCCCGGGGTCAACATCGAGCGTGAGTTGAACATCACGGCGCTCGCCTTGATTGCGGGCCACGCCATCCTCAGTGATGTCCGGCCGACTGATCGAGGTTGTATCGAGATCATCTTCCGAGACGTGAGCGAGATCATTTCGACCCAGATAATCGATGGCCAGTTCGCGGAAGATGTAGTCGACGATGCTGGTCGCGACCTTGACCCGCTTCGAGCCACCCTGAACCATGCCGCTGGGTTCGAACTTCTGGAAGGTGAAGGACTTGACGAATGCATCCAAGGGAACACCGTACTGCAGACCGATGGACACTGCGATGGCGAATTGGTTCAGTAGACTGCGCCATGCCGCACCTTCCTTCGAGGTCGTGATCATGACCTCTCCGAGCCGTCCATCGTCATACTTTGACGATGTCAGGTAGATGGTGTGGCCACCGACGCTGGCCTTGATCGTGCGCGAATCGCGCACGGCGGGCAGTGGGCGACGGGTGGCGATGTAATTCTGGACGAAGGCCTCGGCCAACGGGGCGGCTTGAGCGGGCGGCAGTGGCAGGGCCTCTCGGACCTGCGCGACCGCCTTTCGACGGTTCAGAACGACCTCTTCCTCCTCTTCTTCACCCGAATCATCGACGAATGCCATGTCGACCAGGCTGTTGTTGAGTGGCTGGGACAGCTTGCTGCCGTCGCGATACACCGCACAGGCCTTGTTCATCGTCTCGTGAGACATGTCATAGGCGGCGCGAACATCTTCGATGCTCGCATCCGCGGGCATGTTGATCGTCTTCGAGATGGCACCGGAGATGAATGGCTGTGCTGCGGCCATCATCATGACGTGGGCTTTCCACTCAATCGATCGAGTACCGTGCTTTCCTCCGGGGGTGGCGCAGTCGAATACGGGCAGGTGTTCAGCCTTGAGATGTGGTGCACTCTCGATGGAGAGGTGACCGAATACGTGCAGCTGTGCGCCCTCGATCTCTGCGGCACTGAATCCCAGATGACCGAGCGTGTCGAACAAGACATTGTCAGAATCTTCCTCTCCAATCTTCAGAACATCGGTGCAGAACGTGTCGCCGAGAATCGGCGGAGAGAACAGCGAACGGATGTCGAAGACCGACCCGATCGCACTCTCGACCTTGGCGAACTCTGTCTCTGAGAATCCGAGTTGCTTGAGGGTCTCGAGGCTGACGGATTCACAGCGCTCGAGGCTGCCGGTTCCCATCACATGGTCGACGATCGCCTGAGCTTCTCCATCGGAGTATCCGAGGCGCTTCAGGGCGCTTGGCACGCCGCGATTGATGATGCGCATCGAACCGCCGCCGGCGAGTGTCTTGTACTGGACCAGACTGAATTGGGGTTCGACTCCAGTCGTGTCACATGCCATCACCAGACCGATGGTACCGGTCGGGGCGATGACGGTGGTCTGGGCATTTCGGTAGCCGTGTTCTTCACCCATCGCCAAGGCGTGGTCCCAAGTCACTCGCGCCGCTTCGAGCAGGTCCTTCGGGCACTTCTTCGAATCGATGCCCATCGGCAAGATCGAGATACCCTCGTATTCCTCGGCCGGCACATTGTAGGCTGCGCGGCGGTGATTGCGGATGACGCGCAGCATGGAGTCAGCATTCGCCTCATACTCAGGGAAGGGACCCAAGAAGCTCGCAAGGTCAGCACTGGTCGCATAGGATTCTCCGGTCATGATCGCCGTGATGGCTCCACAGATCGCAAAGCCACGCGGGTCGTTGTAGGGGATGCCCATGTGCATCAGCATCGAGCCGATGTTGCAGTAACCCAGGCCAAGCGTGCGGTAGTCGTAGGACTTGCGCGAAATGGATTGACTCGGGAACTGCGCCATCAGGACGCTGATCTCGAGCGTGGTCGTCCACAGCCGGCACGAGTGACGGAAGCCTTCGACATCGAAGGTCTGGGTCGCCATGTCGTAGTAGTGGAGCAGGTTGATGCTGGCAAGATTGCATGCCGTGTCATCGAGAAACATGTATTCACTGCACGGATTTGATCCATTGATTCGCCCACCCTCGGGGCAGGTGTGCCACTCGTTGATCGTCGTGTCGAATTGCACGCCCGGGTCGGCACAGGCCCACGCGGTGTAGGCGATATTGTTCCACAACTGGTTCGCATCCAGGGTGCGGCAGGCCTCGGGCTCGCGCCCCTCTTCAGCCGCCTTTGCCTTCTCCGTGCGGTGGTGGAGATTCCACTCGCTGCCATCGGCCACAGCCGACATGAAGGACTCGGGAACACGCACGGAATTGTTGGAATTCTGGCCGGAGACCGTGCCGTAGGCATCACCCTGCCAATCGGCATCCATCGGCTGGAACTCAACGCTCTTCCAACCTTGCTTGGCGAGGTCGAGCATGCGTTGGACGTGGGATTCGGGCACACTGGCTCGAATGGCTCGAACCATGGCGGTGTGAAGGGCGGGATTCTCATCGGCATCGAGCTTTGCCTCGTCACCGTCCCAGCAGGCTTCGAGCACGGCGTTGCAATGCTTCTGCAGCGCTGCGGTGCCGGCGATCAATGCGCTGACTTTCTCTTCCTCGCTCTGCTTCCAACCGATGAATTCCTCGATGTCGGGGTGGTCCAGGTCGAGGGTCACCATCTTGGCGGCGCGGCGGGTTGTACCGCCACTCTTGATCGCGCCCGCTGCACGGTCGCCGATCTTCAGGAAGGAGAGCAGACCGCTCGATGTGCCGCCGCCTGAAAGTGGCTCACCCGCACCACGGATGTTGGAGAAGTTCGAACCGGTGCCGCTGCCGAACTTGAACAGCAGCGCCTCGCGATTCCACAGGCCCATGATCGAATCTGAATCGCCGACCAGGCTGTCGGTCACGGATTGGATGAAGCAAGCGTGAGGTTGTGGGTGTTCGTAGGCGTTGACACTGCGCATGTCTTCCTCGGTGACCGGGTCGACATACCAGTGCCCTTGGGCGGGCCCTTCGATGCCGTACGCCCAATGCAGGCCGGTGTTGAACCACTGCGGACTGTTGGGGGCGCTGCGTTGGCTGGCGATGAGGAAGCACATCTCGTCATAGTAGGCGCGGGCATCTGCCTCGGCGGCGAAGTAACCGTGCTTCCAGCCCCAATAGGTCCAGGTCCCGGCCAGACGGCGGAACAGTTGGCGCCCATCGGATTCGGAGACGTATCGTGCATCCGCTTCCAACTTCTGCATCTTGGTTTCGTCGGGCGCCGAGCGCTGCAACCAGGTGGGAATGCCATCCTCGGGCACCTTGCGCAATGCGGCGGGGATCCCGGCCTTGCGCAGATACTTCTGGGCACAGATTGTTCCAGGCACGCCACTGAAACCACTCGGCAGCGAGACCGCAGGAATCTCATAGGCCACTGAACCATCTAAATTATTGATGACGAAATCGGTCGTGACCCAATCAAATTGGTCGAAGGGATCCTTGCCGACTTGGGTGAATCGACGTTCGATGACCATGCCCCGTTCCCCTTCTCCAGTGGTGGCATCTCCCTTCATCTTGGACTGCGTCATTTTCTTCACTCTCCTTCATGCAGTGTGGATATGGAACTGGGTGGGGGGGTCTTTGGGCCGGTGAGACGAGGTTGGGGCGCACAGGGACTTGGGCTCCGCTTTGGAGGGTCTTTGAAGATATCGCCGTGCACGCGTGAGCACACAGCCGATGGGAGCCCGAATCACAATGTGCAACTCGGCAATTGGACATGTCGACAAATCGGGCCTGAGGAGTTTTATTCGCTGAGTCTGGAAAAGGGAACAGGGATTATCCCCTCAATTCAGCGCGAGGACAGGCAACGCCTTTGAGGGGGCGCCGCCCCCGTCCGGAAGTCGAAGTGATTCCATGGTCGTCCCCGAACAGGTCCTCCACTCTGTCCTCGTCCTCACTTGGGATGCTGAGGACATGGCAGATACCGCCGCCGCCGCACTCTCTGCACTGAAGCTTTCCGCTGATGATCGCATGGACGCGGTCGCCCACATCAACGAGCACCGCGGTGAGGATGGTGGTTGGGGCGGCCGGGCTGAAGATGTCGAAAATCGCGCCCGTGAACGGGTCCAATTCGCCCTCGACGAAGGCATGCTGCCCAGTGAATTCGAATCCATCGTCAAGGTCCCTGAAGAAGAGGAAGAAGACGATGTCTTCGCCACCCTCGGCGTGCAGAGTCCTTCCGAAAGTACCGCCGCTGCCGGCGATGCCCTCGAGGCATTCATGGATGGGGAGGAAGAAGAGGAAGTCACCGCTGAACCGGTCGTCGAATCCGATGAGGATGATGACGATGATGACGAGGACCCCTTCGCTGCCCTCGGCGTCTCTGGTCCCGCTGTCGCGCTCGCAGAACTCGATCCCGACGACCCTCTCGCAGCCCTGATGGACGATGAGGACGACGAGGAGGAAGAGGCCGAAGAAGAGGTAGAAGCGGAGGTTGAAGCCGAGGAAGAAGCCCCGGCAGAGGCCACCATCGATGCGCTTGCCGCCTACCGCTTGGTGCTCGATACCGTCTGGGTGGACGGCGTACTCGACCCCGGTGAAGTCAGTCTACTGGCACGACGTCGTGCCGAACTCGAACTCTCCTTCGAAGATCATCTCGCCCTGGTGCGGGACATGTTGGGGTGAGACGGTGGTTGTCCTCGGTCCCGAACCCTTCTCGCACGCGCTCGCGCTCGCGTGGGCGGACGACCGACTGACGGCGAATGAATTCAGACAATTGGATGCCTTGCAGGCCGCGCTCGAACTTTCAGATGCGGCGCGCGGCGAGATCGAAACCGCCTACGAGGTCGCACTGTCCGAGGGCACCGCAACCCTGGGCGAAGACGCCGCCTCTTTGGTCGAATGGATCGATGCGGTGCGCGCACTCACCGGCGTCCATTCCGACATCTCCAGTGGTCTGGCCCGACGACTCGGTGCAACAGCCCTGCGCGCAGGATTGACCCGGGACGGCTGGAAGCACGCCCACATCTGGATGGTATCCCTCGGCCTCGGCACACCCTTCGCCGAGGGGGCTTGGATGGTCGGCAGCCTCGCACCGCCATTGGGTGCAGTACCGCTGGCACTCGCACCCGCTGCGGCCATGCTCGGCCTGCTCGCGGATTAAGCTCGGATTTCGAGTTCCCAATCAAGGCTCGCGCCGGCACCGGTAACCATCGCGCCGACGGTGCACAATTTCGCATGACTCTGCTCGATGATGCGTTCGACCAACGCCTGGGGCACATCGCCTTCAATCACATAGCGCATGCGAACCGCAGTGAATCTGCGAGGACTCTCCTCGCGTCGGTCCGCATCCAATTCGATCCACATGTCACGCACGTTCTCCATGCGATGCTTGAGACCGACGATGACATCCAGTAGCGTGCAACCGCCGTGGGCGAGCAGCACCATCTGAACTGGATTGGGCGAATCCTCTGTGTGCATGGGCATCTTCACCCCGTGCTCATTCTCGCCTTCGAGATCCTCTCCACCGGTCCAGCGAACAACGCCCTTCATGCAGGCGGCGAGGGGCTTGATGGGAATGAGGGTTAGCATCATCAAGGGGGGGCCGGTCGCGTGGCTTGAGAACGATGTCACAAGGCAGTCCCATCTCCATGGAAAACGGCGCACTGCGCGTCCCTTCCACCCCGATTGTCCACTACATCGAGGGCGATGGCATCGGCATCGACATCACACCCGTGATGATGAAGGTCGTGAATGCGGCAATCGAAGCCGCATATGGCGGCGAGAAGCGCATCGTATGGAACGAGGTTCTCGCCGGCCAGAAGGCCTACGATGCGGTCGGAGAATGGCTGCCTGAGGCCACACTCGACGCGATGCGAACCGGTCTCGTCTCAATCAAAGGACCACTCACCACGCCCGTCGGTGGCGGCATCCGCAGTCTCAATGTCGCCCTGCGCCAGAAGTTGGACCTGTTCGCCTGCGTTCGACCCGTCCGTTGGTATGCGGGCACACCCAGCCCAGTCAAGGACCCGGGCGCGGTCGACATGATCATCTTCCGAGAGAACTCTGAGGACGTCTACGCTGGCATCGAATGGGAATCCGGCTCTGAGGATGTCAAGAAAGTCATCGCCTTCCTGCAAAATGAGATGGGCGTCGACAAGATTCGCTTCCCGAACACCTCCGGCATCGGCATCAAGCCGATTTCCTCCGAGGGCACGGCACGCATCGTGCGCGCCGCCATTCAGTATGCCATCGACAACGACAAGGAATCTGTCACACTCGTCCACAAGGGCAACATCATGAAATTCACAGAGGGAGGATTCCGCGACTGGGGATACCAACTCGCCCAGGACGAATTCGGCGCCACCCTGCTCGACGGCGGCCCGTGGTGCACGCTCACCAACCCGAACACGGGCAACACAATCACCATCAAGGACGTCATCGCGGATGCGATGCTCCAGCAAATTCTCACACGCCCGCGAGAGTATGGTGTGCTGACCACAATGAACCTCAACGGCGACTACATCTCGGACGCGCTCGCAGCCCAGGTCGGCGGCATCGGCATCGCACCGGGAGCCAATATCAACTACGACACGGGCATCTCAATCTTTGAGGCCACACACGGCACCGCCCCCAAGTACACCGGTCAGGACAAGGTCAACCCCGGCTCGCTCATCCTCTCGGCAGAGATGATGCTGCGCCACATGGGATGGACCGAGGCTGCTGACCTCATCGTCAAAGGCACCGAAGGCGCGATCAGCGCCAAGACCGTGACCTATGATTTCGAACGTCTGATGGATGACGCGACATTGCTCAAGTGCAGCGAATTCGGAAATGCCATCATCGCCCACATGTGAGTGGTACCCATGAAATTCGCTTCGCTCAACCTTTGCCAGCCACTGCTGGATGCCCTAGATGAGATCGGATACGTCACGCCGACGCCGATTCAAGCCCAGGCCATCCCCGATCTCATCGAAGGCCGCGACATGCTCGGCTGTGCCCAGACGGGCACGGGCAAGACCGCGGCATTCGCCCTCCCGATTCTCGACGCCATGGCCGAAGACCCGTGGTCCGGCCCGCGAAAGATTCGCACCCTGATGCTGTGCCCGACCCGCGAACTCGCCGCACAGATTCACGACAACGTCGAACAATATGCGCGCTACCTCGACATCCGCAGCATGGTGATGTTCGGTGGCGTCTCCCAGCGACCTCAGGAAAAACTGCTGCGACGCGGCGTCGACATATTGGCCGCCACACCGGGGCGCCTCCTCGACCTCATCGGTCAGGGATACGTCGACCTGTCACACGTCCAGTTCCTCGTCCTCGATGAGGCCGACCGCATGCTCGACATGGGTTTCATCCGCGACATCCGCAAGATCCTCGCCAAGATTCCCAACGACCGACAGAGTCTGCTATTCAGCGCCACCATGCCGCGCTCCATCGTCGAGCTGTCCCGCGACATGCTACACGACCCAGTCAGCGTCTCCATCACTCCTGAATCGACCACCGTCGAGGCCATCGAACAATCCCTGATGTGGGTCATGAAAGACGACAAGCGCGGCCTGCTCACCCATATCATCGAGGAGGAGCGATGCGAGAAGGTACTCGTCTTCAGCCGCACCAAGCACGGCTGCAATCGCATCGTCAAGCAACTCGGTCAAGACGGCATCGAAGCCCTCGCCATCCACGGCAACAAGAGCCAAGGCGCCCGCGAGAAAGCCCTCGGGCGCTTCCGCAACGGCACCCTCCAAGTCCTCGTCGCAACCGACGTCGCCAGCCGTGGCATCGATGTATCCGACATCAGCCACGTCATCAATCTCGACCTGCCCAACGAGCCCGAGGTCTACGTCCACCGCATCGGACGCACCGGACGCGCAGGCGCGGGCGGCATCGCCATCGCCTTCTGCGACGAGAACGAGGGCGAGTACCTGCGTGACATCGAGAAGATCATCCGCCAGGACATCCCCGTCGATGAGGACCACCCATTCCACTCTGAGAAGGCCAAGTCCCGCAAGGGCGAGCGAGCCCCCAAGAAGCAGCAGAACCAGGGCCGTGGCCGCCGGAATTCCCGCAGCAACCAATCCAACGGTCGTTCAAGCGGACGCTCGAACCCGCGATCCAGTGGCGGACGCGGGGGCGGGGGCGGACGCGGGGGCGGCGAACGCGGTGGTGGCCGAAGCGGCGGACGCAACAGTCGCTCTGGCGATGCCAACCGCGGCCGGCAACAACGAGAGCACCGCGCCCGCTACTGAGCACCAGTCGCATCGGTAGCGTTCCGACTGACCCACGCAAAGCCCATTCAAACAACAATTCCATTCGCATGGGTATTCGGATAGACCCTTGCGAAT
>Ga0302120_10000447_pt1 | contig 18515 bp, 17 predicted proteins | sample AG5_Bottom_MG_FD_203118 | JGI IMG/M metagenome (GOLD analysis project Ga0302120, IMG submission 203118) | Marine microbial communities from Western Arctic Ocean, Canada - AG5_Bottom | ecosystem: Environmental > Aquatic > Marine > Oceanic | place: Canada: Western Arctic Ocean | collected 2017-10-01 | reverse complement strand
CACTCATGTTGATTCCTATTCTGCCACCTGACATCACTCTTACTCTTTCGCTGCCATTGGTTTGAATAACCCAGTCGTTCGCATCAGTGGTTCCGATAAAGTTGGTTGGAGGTGATGTGCCTGCATTGCCTGTCAATGACCAGGCATTCAATGCACCATCAGCACCTGGAGGCCCTTGCGGCCCCGGAGGTCCTGGAGTGCCACTGCCGAACGGCACCCAGAAAGTTCCGTCAAAATAATAAAAGGTATTGTCGGCATTCTCGTAAATCAGCAGACCTGTTGCTGGAGAAACGATCAAATTGGTGTCTGTACGGGGAATTAGAATACCTTTATCGGTAGCTTGAAGTTCCAATATGGCGGAAGCATCAGGGCTATTGGTCCCAATACCCACATTGTTGTTCTGGGCCCATGTGCCGTGACCCATAAAGATACCTGCTACTATGAGCAGTGCCAACTTGTAATTGTCTGTTAAACTCATTATGGCTTTGTTGTTAAATTATTTGTTTAGCTGAGATGATAGTGAATTTTTGAATTCCAACTGGTATTTTTTAATTCGACACCTTCTGTGTTGCTTCTACCTGCCAAGCGGTACTTACTCATTTGAGATAAATCAATGGCAAGTTAATACGATAACTTAAAAAGGGTTTCAGCAGTTCTGAACAGAGGTAATTGTACGGATACAATTTAATGAATATTCTGGTTTTATTAAAATCTAATATCTGCAAAATTCTCATCTACAGGAGTTTTAGTACGTTATTGTAAGATGAATGTTACCAATCCATGAAATTTTGCGCTCTGCCACAAGGCCAGCGATCCACGTAGATAGAGTAAGGTAGTAGGTGATCAGAAGTGCTTTGCTATCCAACTGCGACTAAGGCGGTGTGTGAGCTGCATCTAGAACTCTGCCTTGATTGCCTCATCGACCATCATGCGTTCACCCTTGTAGTAAATTACAATGAACGCGTCGCGATCTCCTATCTTAACCGCTTTATTCTTCAGGTTTTCCGCTTCGCTCATCTTCTTATATCTCCCCATCACGAATCTGGTAATTCCATCCTTTAGTAAAGTTTGGGAAACATTGCCCAAATTGTTGAAGTAAGCATAATTGAAGTTTTCGGGCGTAAAATAGGCACCGATTTGCACTTTAAAAACCAAACCATCTGCGATGCAAGTGCCGTATTTGTCCATAATTTTCTTGTATATTTCATCAGATAAATCTGGAAACGTAGAGCCACCAGCAAACGGTTTAAGGTGCTTGAGGGGATATTCGCAATCTTTAGGGGTATCTTGCAGTATCTCCAGTTCAAAGGAGCCATCTTTCAGCGTATGAGTTTCGTTACCACCCTTCAGATTGAAATGAATATTTGATTTTGGAGCTCCTCCAGAGCTCATGATTCCAGTAACCAATGCCCTCTTGAACTCAGCGCTTTCAGCCAGGGAGAAAGTATATGTATATCCCGTAGGTACATTGTTGAAAGTAAATGCCCCGTTTTCGTCCGTTGTGGTTTGCATCTCCAATGCTTGCTCTTCATTGACGATATAAATGGTGACCATTGAACCTGGTGTCAGGTTATCTCCAATCTGTAGTTTACCTGAGATGTCTACTGAGCGCTCATAGTCGCTGGAATAAATATGCACATCCCGAACGATCTCTGTGTATTTGGAGATCTCTGTTGCATCAATATTTTCAACGTGTGGTTGGAACCCATCTACATTAAATGTAAGATTGTAATCGTTTTCACCTGGCAGTATAACTATGTACTTTCCTGTTGCTGAGTTAGATTTGAAGTACCCTTCATATGGCAATCTTGTTTTAGCATATTCCACTAGAATTTTCGCATCTGCAGGTGTGTCATTGGCTGTCACCACACCTTTTATCAGCACCAGCGCATGTTTCCTTGCGGCTTCCCCTAAGTGTACTACATAAATGTCGTGCTCGCCATAACCACCTATCTTTTGTGAGGAGTAATAGCCCCTTTCCCCATCAGCAGAGACCACATAATACCTATCATCTCCCGTAGTATTCACCGGATAACCGATATTTTCAGGAGTTGTCCAGCTGGTATCTGAAATCGCTAATGTTCTAAAAATATCGTACCCACCAATGCTTTGATGCCCTTTTGAACTAAAGAACAATGTCTTTCCGTCTGGGTGAATGAATGGGGATTCATCGTCGTATGGGGTGTTGATCGTAGTTCCTAAATTTACGGCCTCTCCCCATGATCCGTCATCTTTTCGAATTGATTTGTAAAGGTCCCGGCCACCAATTCCCCCCTCTCTTTCACTTGAAAAATAGAGGTTGTTCTCATCGGCAGATAAGCTCACTCCGCCTTCCCATGCGCCGGTGTTGATTGTGCTGTCAAGTGCTACAGGTACCGACCATGTGTACCCTTCAAGTTCGCTGACATATAAATCCCCTGAAGAACCCTCAGTGTCCTTATATACAAATAGTTTTTGTCCATTGGCGGAAAGCGCCAGACTTGCATCATGCCCATGCGTGTTGATGTTTTCCCCAATTCTCTCAGGCTCAGACCAGGTTTCCCCACCTAACTTGACGGATTGAAATACATCCTCATAATAACGCCCCTTGGGGTCTGGCTCAGCGTATTCATTCTGACGCCCTCCCGTGCTCTTATCACCGCGATAGGTATAAATCATTACTGACTCATCAGCAGAAATTACAGGCACATACTGCGAATACCGGGTATTTATCGGTTTTCCAACGTTCTCAATGGTGACATCAATAGGATTTTCTACTAACTTCTTGCCGTTCTCGCAATACTCAATATACCTTGGGATGGACTCGATCTTGTCCTTGGAAGTTTTCTTAGTGAGTGCTTGATTATAATAGGCTATAGCTTCATCGAATTTGTAATTCACCGCATAGGCGCGCCCAAGGTAATAATGTAGATTTTCCTTTTTAGAGTCTTTTTCGAGCACCATGCCCAATAGTTCAATAGACTTCTTGATTTCATCAGTTTTGTGCAGGTAGCAAATACCCAGCTTGTACTTCAAGTCTATGCCAGGGTTCAGTGAGTCAAGCGCTTTGTAGAGCGGCAAGGCTGCCAGATAGTTTTCTCCCTTAAAGTAAAACTCCGCATCTGCATTCATCTGGCCTTTTGACATACCGTCCTGGGCGTATATCTCCGTAGTCATAGTAAGGATGAGTAGGAGGTAGAGTGTGGAAAGCCGTTTCATAAGTCTGAGCGTATTCTCTGGTGTTAGCAACATATGGGCTGTGCAATTGGAACCGAATACCACAAATTAAAACAAATTTTTCGAATACAGTACAATTTGTCCACCGAAGCAATTAACAGGTATATTGTTCACAACTCTAAAGCAACCACTTCACGCACTTCAGGCACCAATCTCTTGAGGACTGTTTCTATGCCCGACTTTAGGGTTAGGGCAGCTGAGGGGCAACCACTGCAGGCTCCCCGTAAGTTGACTGTTACTATTCCTTCATTAAAAGAATGGTAGTTTATCGAACCACCATCTTGCTCCACCCCAGGCCTGATATATTCATTTAGAATATCGGTTATCTTCAGATCCATCTCATTCAGTTCTTTGTTCCCGTCTAATGATGTCGCTGTTTCAGGCGTCGGATCACTCGTGATATTGACAGATTGATGGAGAACAACACCTCCTTCATTTAGAAATTCCGTGATCAGGATCCTAAGCTCCATAACCACATCAGGCCACTCAATTGTGTCATTCTTATTGATTGTGATATAGTTGCCCGCAACAAATATGCCTGTGATAAAGGGCATTTGAAACAATTTCAGGGCAAGGGGAGAGCTTACGGAAGGGTTGCTTTTTAGATACTCGATTGGATCGGATTGGTTGAGCATCTTATTGGCCACAAACTTCATCGAATTCGGATTGGGTGTGTTTTCAGCATATATTGAAAAGGGCATTTCTTGAGTAGTTTCCATTATGTTTGTAGTTTCTGAGGTGTAAATTTACAAATAGCGTATCAGAAATCACATTTTCACCAATGCATATCTATATAATATTATATGGCTTTAATAAAAACTGTTCGGGGGAAGACCCCTATTATCCACGAAAGCACCTATCTGGCTGAGAATGCAACGGTGATAGGAGATGTTAAGATAGGTAGGTACTCCAGTATCTGGTTCAATACTGTCATTCGGGGGGATGTGAATTCGATCGTTATCGGTGAGAAAGTGAATATTCAAGACGGGGTAGTTGTTCATTGTACATTTGAGAAGTCAGTAACTGTTATTGGTTCTGAGGTGTCAATTGGCCACAATGCTATTATACATGGCTGTGAAATAAGCGAGAAAGTACTAATAGGAATGGGTGCAATAATAATGGATAACTCCGTAGTTGAATCAGAAGTGGTTGTTGCAGCAGGTGCTGTTGTTCCAGAAAACGCTGTATTAAAGAGCGGTGGTGTCTATGCGGGTACCCCGGCAAAGAGGATCAAGGATTTGGACAGCAAGCTATTGGAGGGAGAAATTGAGCGAATTGCGAAAAACTATCTACAATACGCCTCGTGGTACAGGTAGGTCAATCCCAGATGCGTGCTTCATCTAGATGGAGCTTATTCTTAAAGAATATCTGTGTGCTTTTTTCAAATGACCCTGTAAAATCTGATACGTAAAAACGATGTTTTTTCCTTCTGCCAGATGAGGGTGCCATCTTCCCACGTAGCCGCTTCTTTACATACCTGGCCACGATTTCTGCGGAATCGATGATGCTCACTTTATTTTCATAGTAGGACTCTACTTCAGGTTTGATCAGAGGATAGTGGGTACATGCCAGTATTAACGCTTTGATATTTAATAAAGACTTCTTTGAAAGGTATGAATTGATGATGGTTTGGCTGATGTAATTATTGTAATATCCTTCTTCCACCATTGGTGCCAACAAAGGGGTAGCCAGGGAGGTTACCTTAATGGTCTTGTTCAGGCTTTGAATCTTTCGGGCATATACACGGGAGTTGATAGTGCCTTTAGTTCCAATTACGCCCACTTTTCCATTGCTAAAACTCGAGGCCACATATTCGACAACAGGGTCAATCACATTAACTGCGATTGCCTTTCCTTTAGTATGCTCAACAACATTCTTGAATGCAACAGATGATGCTGTGTTGCACGCAATAATGACCATTTTGCAATCTAGGGCTAATAAGAAATCGGTTATTTTTTCCGAATAATGTTTTATGGATTCTGCTGATTTATCGCCGTAGGGGAGATGTGCGGTATCACCAAAGTAAACCAATTGTTCATTCGGAAGAATTGTATTTATCGCATTGGCAACGGTCAAGCCGCCAATACCAGAGTCGAAGATTCCAATCGGTTGATTGTTGTTGGTTCTACTTGCCATCAGGGTCTAAAAATAAAAAAAGCCACTCTTAATGAGTGGCTTCCCTTAAATGGTATGGTTAGCATTATTGAGTATCTAATTTCTTCTTTACCATAGTCATGATATCTATTCCTCCTTCGGAATAAAGCACAACACCTAAACTAGTATCAAGCACGTAATCGTAGTCTTTCTCCTTTGCTACATCATCAATTGCTTTTCTTAGCCGGTCAATCAATGGCTGAAGAATCTTAGCTTCTTCTTTTTGGAGATCCTGTTGGGCATTCATGCGAAACTCTTGTATCCTGGCCTCTAAGTCAGTAATCTCCTTGACCTTCGCTTGTTGGATAGCATCAGTCATCACCCCCTGTTGCTGCTGGAAGCTTTCTACCTTGAGTCTGTACTCATTCTCCATGGCCAGCAACTGCTTTTCCAGCTTCGTAGCATATTCCTGGATTTGGGCTGTTAGTTGTGTCTTTTCAGGCATTGACTCAAGTAATTCATTCGAATTAATGTGTGCGATTTTAGATTGTGCCTGGATGCTGTTATATCCGGCAGCTGTCAGTAGAAAGGCAGCAATCAGTATAGGGGTTGCGATTTTTTTCATTTTAGCAGTTTTGTTTTAGGTCTTTATTGATTAAAAATTATTTAGCAGCTTTATAGCCCATCTTATTTAGCACCTCTTCACTTTTGTCGTACTTGGCATCTGAATAGAGGATATTGAGATCTCCGGCTTTGTCCAGCATCAAAGCGTAATTTCCTATTGTGGCAACTTCCTTAATGGCCGCATACACTTTATCCTGAATAGGTTTAATTAATTCCTGGCGTTTCTTGTATAAATCACCATCCACACCGAAGCGTTTCTTTTGCAATCCCTTGGCTTCCTTTTCTTTCCGGATGATTTCGTCCTCTCTCTTTCTCTTCATTTCAGCGGTGAGTAGAATCTGTTCGGCCTGGAAAGACTTGTATAGTTTGTCTATTTCTGAATATTGTGCTTCAATTTCTTTTTGCCATTCAACTGATACTTTGTCAAGTTCTTCCTGTGCCGCCTTGTATTCTGAGATATTGTCCAGTATATATTTGGTGTCAACATATGCGAATTTCTGGCCCAACGATTCTTTTGGCAGGCATGACAGGGCCAATCCTAAGCCAATTAATGGCAATAGCATGTATTTATGCAGATGTCGTCTCATATGTGTCATATTCAATTTTCGCGATAAACTATTGTATTTGGCTCGTTTCATAATTTCCTTTTAGGAGCATCTAATACATATATCGTACCAAAATGAATCGCGAAAGTAGTGATATTTCGGCAGAAATTGATGCAGCCTCTGAGTTGGAAGTGATGGTCTTGCAATTTGAATATTATTCAACTGAGTAGCCAATGATGAAGTGTGGCTGCCATTGTGATGATTGAGGTCCAAAACCTGGTACGTCAGCAAGATCAAAGCCATATGCATAGTCAAAGCCCAACAATCCAAACATGGGTAAGAATATCCTGACGCCGACTCCAGCAGACCTTCGGACATCGAAAGGTTCAAAGTTGTCGATCTTATTCCAAGCATTTCCCGCCTCCAGAAAAGCCAGTCCATAAATTGTAGCCGAAGGATTCAGGGATAGGGGGTAACGCAATTCAAAAGTGAACTTATCATAGATGGTACTTCCACCATTGGCAGACGGCGACAGCGAGTTGTCCGGATACCCTCTTAATGCAACAACCTGTGTGCCATATAAAGTGAATCCTGATAGTCCGCTACCTCCAACGGAGAATCTTTCAAATGGCGTAACCTCCAGTTTTTTATTATACCTGCCGAGGAATCCAAATTGCACCCTGGTGTTGATTACAAGGTTCTCAACTAAACGGGTAAACCATGAAAGTTTGAAGTTCCATTTGTGGAACTCATTCCATGCAAAAATTTCTTCTGAGGTCAGTCCCGAGTAATCGTCAATCCCATCCCACAAGGAATGTGGTAATGTGGCTTGTGTAGTAAGAGAGATGTTGGCTCCACTTCTTGGGTATATGGGCTGGTCTATGGAGTTCCTGGCGAATGTAACAGTTGCGCTGAGTGTATTAGAGGTGCCGTCGTTGAAAGCAAAAGTAGATGACCAGTTCTCAAGATCATAATGCTGATAGCCGAGCTGGGTGAATAGGGTGAAAAAGTCATCAGGCTTTTTGAGGCGGAGCCCCAGGCCTACAGATGCACCTGTAGTCTTGAAATGTGCTCTTCCGGCTTCATTCTTTTTGATCCCGTTGGTTCTCATAGAATTATACGCAGATATGCTAAAAGATCTGGGCTTTTCACCACCTAGCCACGGCTCGGTAAACGAGAAGTTGTAGGATTGGAACCAGGTCCCATTGGATTGCGCGCGTATGGACAATCGCTGTCCGTCGCCTGCGGGCAATGGTCTCCACGTACCTTTCTTGAACATGCTCTTAGCCGAAAAGTTCGTGAATATGACTCCTAGCGAACCAACTATGCCACCGTAACCGCCCCAACCTCCTGAAAGTTCGATTTGATCAGAAGATTTTTCTACCAAAACATATTCAATATCAACTGTCCCATCTGTGGCATTGGGCATTGGTTTAACATCGAGTTGTTCCGGATCAAAATAACCTAGTTGGGCCAGTTCGCGCTGAGATCTAATGATGTCAGCCCGGCTAAACAACTGCCCTGGCTTAGTGCGTATTTCACGCATTATTACATGGTCATTGGTTTTAGTGTTGCCCGTAATGGTGATCTTGTTTATTCGTGCTTGTTTCCCTTCATAGATTTGCATCTCCATGTCAATCGAGTCTCCTTCAATATTGGTTTCAATTGGCGTAATCGAAAAGAAAAGGTAGCCATCATCCAAATACAAGGAGCTAACATCACCCCCTTTGGGGTTCATGTACAAGTGCGTGTTTAGGGTAGTTTGATTGTAAACATCACCTTTCTGAATGGCCAGGATATCATTTAACTGCCTAGAGGTATATTTTGTGTTTCCTGTCCAGGTAATATGTCTGAAATAATACTGATACCCTTCATTAATAGTCAACTCAATGTTAATGGTTTTTTCATCATGTTTATAGATGGTGTCGCTTACGATTTTTGTATCTCTATACCCTTTGTCATTATATTGTTCAATCACTTTCAGTTTGTCTGCTTCATATGATTCTTCCAGAAATTTTGAATTAGCAAAAATGTTGAATGGTGTTTTCTGCTTGGTATCCTTCAGCATGCGGCGTACCTTCTTCTCAGTGAACGCTTCGTTACCGGCAATTTTAATCTCATTGATCTTTACTTTTTCCTTCTTGTCGATCAAGATAATGAGCATAACAGAATTTTTTAGTGAGCTGTCCACCTTTTGTGAGAGTTCTACTGTCGTGTTGAGGTAGCCTTTATCACGGTAGTAATCCAGCACCTTGGCTCTGGTAGTGATTTTCAGATGCTCTGTTAATACTTTCCCTTTGCTCAATTTGATCTTCTCACGGAGATCATCAGCCTCACCCTTTTTGATTTTTGGGAAAGAGAATTTTGATAGCCGGGGGCGTTCTTGAAAGTGGAAATTTAGGAATACCAACTCTCCCTGTATCCTGGTGGCAGAGATGCTAATATCAGAGAATAGGCCCTGGTTCCAAAGCTTCTTAATAGCTGCCCCCGTTTGGTCACCAGGAAGCGTAATCTTATCGCCGACTGATAGTCCAGAGAGCATAATTAGCACTTTCCTATCTAGGTGCTTAGTGCCTGATACAGTTATGCCGCCTATTTCATATTCTTTGGGTGTGCTATAGCTCAGTCCATCCAGGTTATCTGTCTGTGCCTTGCTATGCATTCCAGTCCCTATGAGTATAGCTATCACTAGCAGGGATGTGAGGACGAAAGCTTGATTCTTATATGTTAAACCCACCGATTAAGCTTTTTCTAATTGTTCACTGGTTTTGCCAAATCGGCGCTCACGGCTTTGATATTCTATGATAGCCTTGTATAGCTCTTCTTCTCTGAAGTCTGGCCACAGAGTATCAGTAAAATATAGCTCAGTATATGCAATTTGCCAGAGCAGAAAATTGCTGATCCGATGTTCTCCGCTAGTCCGAATCAGTAGCTCAGGATCTGGTGATGACGCTGATTGAAGGTGATTTGAAAATAGTTTTTCATCTATGTCTTCAAGGTTTTGGGAGCCTTTTTTGACTTTTTCTGCAATGTCTTTTACAGCTTCAATAATTTCCCATCTTGAGCTGTAACTCAAGGCAAGATTCAGCTGCATACGATTGTTATTAGCTGTGCTTCTCATTGTCTCTTTTAGTTCCTTGTAGCATTCTGCCGGCAGGGCTTTTAAGTCACCAGTAGCGGATAAACGGATATTATTCTTCATTAGTGTCTTTGTCTCCTTATGTATTGTTGACACCAGCAACTTCATCAGAGCAACAATTTCAATTTTAGGACGATTCCAGTTTTCGGTGGAGAATGCGTAGAGTGTGAGGTATTCAATTCCCAGTTCTGCAGCTGCTTCAACAGTGTCCCGAACTGCAATTACTCCATTCTTGTGTCCAACCACGCGCAGCTTACCCTGTTTCTTAGCCCAGCGTCCATTACCATCCATAATGATGGCAATGTGGCGGGGTAAATTGCTTACGTTGATTTGATCTTTGAGTGCCATATTAAAAAATTCCTGCGTGCCTTACCTACAGGCGGATGCAAAGGTATGGCTTTGTATCAATACCGGCACAACATTATTTGTCAATACCATAACATTTCTGCTTCTGATATCTGCTCGATAATTTGAAGGTAAGCATGACGCCAGCAAAGGCATAAAAATCCTTGTTCTTAGAATTCCCTCGTTGCCTGTCTACGTTGCCGTATTTTGTATCCAGGTCAAGAGATTGGTCAGACATACGGCTTGCTACAGGTCCTTTTTCAGAGCTTATAGCGATGGGGTTTGCGTATGTAGTACTTACATCATCTATGTAATCCGTAAATGTCTTCCTGATGCCCCATTCTACAGCGAAGTTCACCTTCTTGCTAATGTCATATTTGATTCCGCCACCAATAGGGATTGATAGCTGTGACAAGGAGTACTTTTTTTTATCTAAATAAGTAATTGTCCCTTGTCCTTCTGTTCCTAGTGGTTGCAAATCATACCAGGTGCCATTGTAGCTGCCCTGTGGATTAAATGAAAAGAGTGAAATTCCTGTGAAAATATATGGGGAGAAATAATACTCATTACTTCGCGATCTAACCCTTTCTGATTCCGGCCCATCAAATGGAAGGAAGTTGAATTCTATTTGCGTGGCAATATCCATGATGGATGATCTGAAGTGCAAATTCCTATTGATCTGTACAGGGTTGTTAGATTTGGAATCTTCAGCATACACCATGCCATATAAGAAACTGTTCTTAATGGCGAAGTGGGAATTCAGTATATAACGATGAACAACTCCTCCCGCTGGCTTACTGAAGTAGAAGTGCCTGCTGAGGTTTAGGTCTCCCAGATAGTACGACACACCGGCAAAGGGCCCGACCTCTGATGTGCGTTGGGCAGATAACTGAGATACAATTGTTGAAAACAGTAATATGGTATACAGCGTTTTCATAAGCTAATTACCAGAGTGATAACTCATAAATCAACAACTTATTGCAGATGATGAAGGAGTACTAGAATTTCGGTCTGCTGCGACGTCGATTTCTGAGTTGTCTAAACTTGTAGTTCAGTGAGAAGATGGCAAACATATAGGCGTCATTTTTATGAGGATTGCCTCTCTGCTGGCCAGGGGCTGTTTTGTTTGGGGCGGACCCCGTCTGACCTAACCCTCCATCAGCTCTGTCAGCTAGCTCAACCGCTGTTTGTACATTGGAGGCTCCTGCTGATACGTATTTTTGGTGCACATATGTTGTGCTTACATCATCAATATAGTCCGTGAATGTTTTTCTCACTCCGTATTCAAGCGACACTGACCATCGTCTGCTGAATCCATACTTAAAGCCCAGGCCAATGGGGACTGCAAGCTGAAACCTGGAATACTTCTTTGGCCTTGTTGGAAATTGGCCCTGCCCTTCTGTAGTTAGTGGTTGCAGCGCGTACCACACTCCATTGTATTGCGCTTTTGGGTTCATGTAAAAACCGGCAATACCCACGAATGGATAAGTGTTTATGGTCACCCATTTTCGCCCTTTCACCCCCCTCAATCTAAATCGCGCCCCTTCTTGTTCTTTAATAATTGAAGCTTCTAATTGAAACGCAAATTCATAAATTGGACTCCTAAAGCTCAAGTTCCTGTAGTTGCGGCTGGGTTCTAAAGTTTGATCATCGTCTCCTCGTATCATCCCAATTTGCATCGAGCCTTTCCCTGACAGCCATTTTGTAAACTTGTAGCGCAAGCCACCACTCAGTACATAACGGGTCATGGCAAAGTCTAAATCCCGCATGAGATGCGTGCCAATTTGATCCGCACCGCCCAACTCTCCCAGGAAATTACTCGCCCCAAGCCCGTAACACGCCTCATAGCGCATGCGCTTCCACCTCTGTGCTTCAGCAATGCCTGAAAAGAGGATAATGCCTAGAAAAATGAGTGTGAACGTTCTTGCTAATACCTGCATTTTTGAAAATAAAAACGCGAAAGTAAGAATTATTATGAACGTGACATTTTTTTAGTGAAGAATGTTTTCAACAACACTTATTGATTAAGTGTTCCATTGCACAAACTGGGAGCCTAATTCTGGCCATTCAAGAGCCGTAAGTTCCCGATAGCCAAGTTGCAAAATGCCTCGTCGTAATTGCTGAGACTCATAGTGTTGAAATCTTTTTGGAACTCTCACCGTGTCCTGCGGGCTGAGTGTGCTATTGGAGCATGTTGCGGCGATCACCTTGTGTTGTGGGTTGGCTGCCTGACTAAAAAGTAGTGGTCCGTGCTTATGAGATGCTGCCTATAATTTAGGTTTGCCTCTATTTTGGTTGACAAGTTTTCTGAACTTGTAGTTGAGTGAGACTATGGCAAACATATAGGAATCGTCGTTCATAGGATTTCCTCTTTGTGCTCCTGGTTCAGTCTTGAATGGTAATGATCCGTCCTGACCCAATCCTCCATCTGCCCTATCTGCAAGAACAACTGCCATTTCTGCATCAGAAGCGGCTGCCATCAGGTGGTCTTTATTGATATAAGTTGTGCTTACGTCATCTATATAGTCCGTGAATGTCTTTCTTATTCCATATTCCAGGGAAATGGACCATCGTCGTGTAAAACTGTACTTGAACCCGATTCCAACCGGGATAGCAAGTTGAAATCGCGAATACTGAGGTCTTGTTGAAAAGTATCCTTGTCCTTCTGTGGCAAGCGGACGCAGTGCGTGCCATTTTCCATTATATTTAGCTTTTGGATTCATGTAGAAACCAGCAATGCCGACAAATGGATAGATGTTTACAGGCAGCCAACTACGCCCTTTTATGCCTCTTAATCTATAACGGGTCCCCACCTGTTCTTTAGTAATTGAAGCTTCAAACTGAATCGAAAACTCGTAAAGTGGGCTTCTGAAGCTTAAGTTCCTGTAGTTTCTGCTGAATTCTTGAGTTTGGGCATCGTCTCCGCGAAGCATCCCAATTTGCAAAGAGGCTTTTGTTGCAAAGCGTTTTGATAATTTGTAACGAAGTCCACCACTTATGACATATCGTGTCATCATAAAATCCAGATCCTTCATGAGGTCGGTGCCTATCTGATCTGACCCTCCAAGTTCTCCCAGAAAGTTGCTTGCGCCGAGACCCCCATTCAGCTCGTAGCGCATGCGCTTCCACCTTTGTGCTTCTGAAGTTTCTGGGAATAACAGACCCAGTAACAAGAGTATTATCGTGAATTTCTTCATAGCAATAGCAATAGTTAGTGCTTAGACATGAAAAAACATCCAACATTGCAACGTTAAACGCTGCTTTTTTCGTCGCGCAGTAGGGTAGTTCTGTAATATAATACGCGTAAGTGGGAGAATAGTTACGTCAATTTCTCTTGTCGAGTCCCCACATTAGCTTATTTCTCAATGTAGACAGGAAATTTTGACTATTGAGCCTGATCAGATTCAGGTGGAAATCAGCTTTCTTGATAGATATTGTGGTTGAATCTGATACAGTTTCATACTTTGAATCTAATGAAACCAGGAATTTGCCACTACGCCCTTCTACCTTGATGGTTATGGTATTGTCATCTGGTATCACAACCGGGCGTACATTCAGGTTGTGGGGCGCAACGGGATTGATGACAAAATTACCCGAACCTGGTGTTATGATAGGCCCTCCACAACTCAGGGAATACGCTGTTGACCCAGTGGGGGTGGAGACAATCAAGCCATCAGACCAGTAGGAATTCAGGAATTCATCATTCAGATATACGTGAATAGTGATCATCGAAGACGAGTCGTATTTGTGGATGGTCAGGTCATTCAAGGCAACATTAGCGTCTTTAAAGAGGTTCATTTTTGTTTCAATCGTGAGCATTGCCCTCTTATCTAGTGTGAAATTGCCGGCAATAATTTCATCAATAGCATACTCAATTTCATCTTTTGAGATGTTGGAGAGAAATCCCAATGTTCCGGCATTGATCCCTACAACAGGCATCCCTGAGTCCCGTATGAAGGTAATGGTATCGAGGAATGTTCCATCCCCTCCAATACTTATCATAAAGTCTGAAGATTTGTCCATGTCTTCATAAGATGAAAATTCACCTACTGGCATGATCTCTATTTTTGATCCTCGAAGGTGTTCGGCAAATGGGCTATGGATCAAATATTTGATGCCCTCGTTTTGAAGCTTTTCAAATAGATTTTTGAGATATGGAATATTCTCGTCTGTAATTACTTTACCGTAAATAGCGACTTGCATGAAACGCAATTTATATTTTTAGATAGTTCATTAGGTAATCTAGCCTTTCTTTCATGTTATCAGCATAGTCTGAATCCTGAAAGGAGGCCTTTATTGTATACCCATATCTGTTGAATGTTTGAATAATGTCAGCAATATTGGTCTTGTTGATCTTGATGGTCAGCTCCAGTTTAGTAGAGTCTGTGTGCGAGGTTACATAAGAACTTAACACCTTTGAATCGTTGCTCTCTACAATTTGTCCAACTTCTGAAAGTGAATAATCATTGATGTTTAGTTCCAGAACAATAAGGCCACCATTTTCCGCAATGGAGGATATTTTCGAAAAGGACAAAAATAAATGGTGTAGAGGTATGATGCCCAAATACTTATTCTCATCTACTACGGGAAGTAATGAAAGGTCAAGTTCAGACATCATTTTGATTACGTCAAAAATGTGCTGGTATCTGGTGACATATGGCTGTATTAGCGAGAGTTTATGTTGCTCTAAAGGCTCATCTGGCTGATTCAAATCGAGCACATCTGCTTCTGAGATCAGTCCAATATACTCTAGGTTCTTTACAATGGGAAGTTGTCTAACTTTGAACTCATCCATCCAAATGAGCGCCTTTGACCCTGTGTCACTAGTTTTTAGTGGCGGTATGGTATCTGTTATCAGGTCAATTGCCAACATAGGTCTTTACAAACGTAATAAATTTTTTACTTTGGCAGTTATATATCAACAACGCGGGATGACTAAATTAAGTGTAAATATCAATAAGATAGCAACCATCAGAAATGCCAGGGGTGGTAATACGCCGAATCTGCTAGAGGTGGCCAGAGATTGTCAGCAATTTGGAGCGCAAGGCATAACGGTACATCCTCGTCCTGATCAGCGGCACATCAGGTATGATGACGCTTTTGCATTACCGGAGGTAATAACTACCGAATATAATATTGAAGGCAATCCCACAGAAGACTTTGTTGAGATGGTGTTGAAGATCAAGCCCACGCAGGTGACTCTAGTCCCTGATAGTGTTGACGTTCTAACTTCCAATGCGGGATGGGATACCGTAGGGAATGAAGCCTTTCTTACAGATGTGATAGGCAAGCTACATGAGGCAGGAATCAGGACTTCTATATTCATTGAAACAGAGCTCAGTAATATAGAGAATGCACAGAAAATTGGAACCGATAGAATTGAATTATATACAGAAGACTATGCCCGGAGTTACGCTCAGGATAAGGAGGCGGCTATACAGCCCTTTCTTGATGCAGCGATTCTAGCTAATGATATAGGGCTTGGCATCAATGCCGGTCATGACCTGAATTTGAAAAATTTAAGTTATTTCGCGACAACTATTCCCGGCCTGCTTGAGGTTTCAATTGGCCACGCATTGATTTCAGACGCACTGTATTACGGGTTGCAGTCCACGATACAACTCTACCTCAAGCAGCTGGATGTAAACAAAAGCTAGATGCTATGTTTAAGTATCAGCTACTCATTTGCGTTTTACTCATGATGGTGTCTGCCCGAAATAAGGCTTTTATGTCTGAATTCAAGGAAGAACAGCTCAAGTTCAGCCGTGTGCGCACGGCTTATAGTGAAAAAGAAGCAGGGGTGAAGGATCTGTTTGACAAGGCAGGCATTGAGTTTCCTGAATTTGATCTGTTGATCCAGGCATTTAAGAAGGAACGGAAACTGGAAGTTTGGGCAAAGAGCAAGAACAATTCCAAATATCAGCACATAACAAACTATGACTTCTGTATGCTGTCTGGTATCCTTGGGCCCAAGAGAAGGGAAGGGGATGAACAGGTTCCTGAGGGATTTTATCATATTGATAGGTTCAACTCAGCGAGTAACTTTTATTTGTCATTGGGAATAAACTACCCCAACACTTCGGATAAGATTAAGGGTAGGCAGGGGGGCCTGGGCGGCGACATATTTATTCATGGAGATTGTGTTAGCGTAGGGTGTATCCCTATCACAACACTCCTGATAAAGGAGCTCTACATCATGTGCGTGGAGGCCAAATCCAATGGTCAGCCCAGGATACCAGTTCATATATACCCTGCGAAATTTAATGATAAGGGTTGGCGAGATTTGCAATCAACATATTCCGACGCACCGAATCTCATTGCTTTTTGGGAGCAGATGAAGTTGGGGTATGCTCATTTTGAAGCCAATAGTACCATTGCCGAAGTGCGTGTTGCTTCAACAGGTGAATATCAATTTAACCAGCTGGCCCATTGAACTTGTTTTATAGAGAAAACGGAAGCGGGGATCCGCTTATCATCCTTCACGGCCTCTTTGGTTCAGGGATGAACTGGAATACATTGTCAAATTACTTTGGTGAGGAGTACCAGGTGTTCCTCGTTGACCAGAGAAATCATGGGCGTTCGCCCCATGATGAGGTGTTCAATTATTCGGTAATGGCCAAAGACTTATTGGATTTTATGGACCAGCAGCACATTAAAAAGGCATCAATTATCGGCCATTCTATGGGTGCCAAAGCAGCCATAACCTTTGCCTTGTCTCATCCCGAAAGGGTCAACAAGCTTGTGGCAGTAGATATGGGGGTTAAACAATATCCTGTTCAGGATGATGATTTGCAAAAGGGATTACTGTCTCTGGATTTCAATGCGATTCAATCAAGGGCAGAAGCTGATAAGGCATTGGCTTTTTATATTCCGGATATCAGAACCCGAGCTTTCATAATGCAAAATTTGCACTGGGGGCCGGATAGAAAAATGGAGTGGAGGATGAACGTAGCATCCATTATTGACAATATTGACAAAATAGGGGAAGCCATAGAGGTTCAAGGTGCTTATGCCGGAGCGATTCTCTTTGTGAAAGCTGCCGGTTCAGATTATATTGTTCCGGATGACTATGAGGGCTTGCTTGAAATATTCCCCAATGGTTTGATTGAGGAGATCTCTGGTGCCGGCCATTGGATTCATGCAGATAATCCAGCTGACTTTGGAGCAGCGGTAATACAGTTTCTAAAGAGCTAGAATTCAATAGTTTTGCATTATGAATAAGAAACAGCTCCTTCAATATCCCATTGAGCATATTGACATTACTAAGCCAGCATATGCAGGTGTGGTGGATATGATGGGGGATATGTCAAATATGGCATTCCAGTCAAGGAACATTGCAAGAGGTGCACGGATCTTTAGCGAAATGATAGAGGATCGTGAATGCACAATATATCTAACATTGGCGGGGTCACTTGTGTCAGCAGGACTAAAGAAGGTAATTGTGGACTTGGTTGAAAACAATATGGTTGATGTGATCGTCTCTACCGGAGCCAATATTGTAGATCAGGATTTTTTTGAAGCACTGGGATACAGGCATTATAAGGGAAGTTCGGATGCCGATGATAATCTGTTGAGGGAGATGGGGATTGACAGGATCTATGATACCTACATAGATGAAGCTGAGCTCAAAGTATGCGACCATACCATCACCGATATCTGTAACTCTTTGCCCAAGCGCCCCTATTCGTCCAGGGAATTCATCGTCGAAATGGGTAAGTATCTGGATGGTCGGAAAGACCTTGCAGAAAGCCGGTCAGGGTCCATTGTTTACACCTGCTATAAGAAACAAGTTCCAATTTTTGTCCCTGCCTTTTCTGATTGTTCGGCGGGGTTTGGTTTCGTGAAACACCAGGCTGACAATCCGTTGACCCACGTTTCTATTGATTCAGCAAGCGATTTTTTGGAACTGACACAGATCAAAATGCAGGATGCTCAATCTGGCATTTTCATGATTGGGGGAGGGGTGCCCAAAAACTTTGTTCAGGACATCGTTGTGGCGGCAGAAGTTCTGGACACAGAAGTGCCAATGCACAAGTACGCAGTGCAAATTACTGTTGCTGATGAACGCGATGGTGCCCTTTCGGGGTCTACTTTGAGGGAGGCCAGCTCATGGGGTAAGGTGGATACGATGCATGAGCAGATGATCTTCTCAGAAGCGACCATAGCTGTCCCACTGGTAGCTGCCTATGCCTATCATGAAGCTGGTTATGCTCAGAGGCAAGAAAAGCAGCTCACCAGAATTTTTGACCAACCAACAGCTTTTGAGGTTTAGATCCAGGCAGTTTCCCACACGTCAATACCCATATGGTATTTCAAATAGAGGGCCACAGGCAGGGAATAGAATGGAATTACAATGCCAACACCAACAAATGCCTGCGGTACCAGTAGATTGATGGTGATGAGAAGACAAAGGGTTCGGCGGAAGATTACGTGGCCCAGTGATCTTGCTATTTCCTGGGCCCCTATTAGCACGGCTGGGAAAGCAAGCCCCACAAGTCGGGAAGTATCAGAAGCGAAAAAAAGTTGAAGCCCTGCACACGCAATAATGCAGG
>Ga0302120_10000446_pt1 | contig 18525 bp, 19 predicted proteins | sample AG5_Bottom_MG_FD_203118 | JGI IMG/M metagenome (GOLD analysis project Ga0302120, IMG submission 203118) | Marine microbial communities from Western Arctic Ocean, Canada - AG5_Bottom | ecosystem: Environmental > Aquatic > Marine > Oceanic | place: Canada: Western Arctic Ocean | collected 2017-10-01 | reverse complement strand
CTGCGCATACCAGGCTGATAATCAGACGTGATGGCAAACATATGAGGCTTGGACTTGATCAGCAGGGCTTCAGCCTCAGCCAATTCTTTGGGGTCAATGGAGTTGAACGAATAACCAAGGGCACACAATGCGGCGCCGATTGTCGTTAACTGGTAATCATGGACGATGGTATGTCCGGAACCAGCTCCCATGGTCACATCAAAGAAGTCTTTCCAGGATTTCGGGCTGTTCTTTATTTTTTTTGTGTTGACAATAAATCCTGTGGTTCCCCAGTTCTTTGGCACGCAATAGACCGTGCCGTTTACCGTTGCAGGTTTTGCGAACATCGGATCGTTCGCTGACCCATCATAATTTGGCAAGCGAGACAAATCCAAAGGCTGGATCAGACCAAGATTAACATAATTCGTGATGGTGTAGTTTGTCGGGACAAAAACATCCCAACCGGTACCGCCAGCCTGTAGCTTTGCCAGCATTTCTTCATTTGATCCAAATGCATTCATCTGAAGATGTACCCCAGTCATTTTTGTGAATTCGTCAAGATTGACCTGGTTGTGGTAATTCGGCCAAGTAGCGAACACGAGACGGTTCCCAAGATTGCCGAACGCATGAGCCTTACGAGGCAGCAGTGAAGGCATCGCTGTTCCCAGAACAGTCATCGCTGCACCCAGACCTGTCACCTCCAGGAAATGTCTGCGGGTAATCGAACCTTTCTGATAGCGGTGAAATTCATTCATTAACTTCTCCGACGTAATTGGCCTATTCTCTTTATTAATTTTACTCATTTTATCCTCCTAAATGGATGTTAATCCGTTATTGATTGAAAAGCACTGACTTACAGATTTAAAGTACAGCACTATGTATCTTCAAGCACAAGAACCGCTTCAGGCATCCAACTTATGGAAACATGATCACCTGGAGCAAAAATTCTACGATTGCTTTCGTTAGTTTTTGGTGACAATACCAAGACATCACCAAAACCCTCCGTTACAATCAAGTACTCTGAGTGTTCACCCAGAAATATTCTGTTTTTAACATGACCCTTTATGGCTATGTCTGCATGATTATCTTTTTCATCAGCAGCAGAAATAGAAATCATTTCAGGACGAACAGCTACGCAGGCGTTGCTCCCAATTTTCGGGGTTGGAGCTCCTTTCGACTTTGCCCCAACAAGAACTGCGCAAGATTCTGAATTAATCGAGATACTTGACTTATTGGCAGTGACTACTTTACCATTAAAAAAATTCGTTTTGCCAACAAAATCGGCTACATACCGGTTGACTGGTTCATCATACAGTTCACGTGGGCTACCCGACTGGATGATTTGCCCTTCCCGCATGATGCAGATGCGATCGCTCATCGAAAGCGCCTCTTCCTGATCATGGGTGACCAGGATAAAAGTGATGCCCACCTCACGCTGCAAGGTTTGCAGTTCCATCTGCATTTCACGGCGAAGTTTGCGGTCTAATGCGGCTAATGGTTCATCAAGCAACAGCACAGTCGGATGATTGATCAATGCACGAGCCAGTGCCACTCGCTGTTGCTGCCCACCAGACAATTCCCAAGATCTCCGTTTGCCAAAACCACTCAAACGCACCAATTCAAGGGTTTCATCGACCCTTTTGGCTATTTCCTGTTTGGGTGGCTTCGGGTTTCGCTGACGCAGGCCATAAGCAATATTATCGGCAACGTTCATATGCGGGAACAGGGCATAATTCTGGAAGACCATATTCACGGGCCTTTTATGAGAGGGTATGCCTACTACAGAGGTACCGCTAATAAAAACATCACCTTCCGTGGGTTGATCAAACCCAGCGATCAATCGTAATGAGGTTGTTTTCCCGCAACCAGACGGCCCCAGAAAGCTGAAGAAAGCCCCACGTTCGACGCTCAAATCAATCTTATCAACTGCGACAACGTCACCAAACCATTTGGACACACCGACAAAACGAATATCGGGCGATTCACTAATATCTTGTTCAGACATGTTCTGATTTACTTTTCACTCTAAGTAAAGGACTTGACTCTATATCTCAGATAGAGCTTGAAAGCCAGTTAATTTAAGAAGGCAGGCCACAAAAATTCATCGATGAGTCATTGATATTCCCTAACTCCAACAAGCTATTTGGCTCTTTTTTTCTTTCTCATTTTTAGATCAACCTGAAACCGTTCGTTGAGGTAGACTGTCTGTTCCTCATACATCCACAACAAATGTTCCTTTGTTGGTTCCATATTCCTCCTCAATGTTGGAATTTTTATTGATAATTAGCATAGTTTCACAAATTATTTTTAAAAACAAGAATTATTTATTATATTATAAATTTGAACCATCAAATGTGGATTTTCTTATAACCGAGAAAGGTGATATCAAGTATTGGTGGGCCGATATAGATTGTTCCAGTTTCGTTTACGTCAGAAATGGAGGCAACCAACCCCCTCAAGTAGAGGGGTGTCTGACAGTGAAAGAATTAGTTGGGGTTACTCACAGGAGATGATCAGTAAAGTACGAAAAGATCTTCCTGGAGGAGTTTGAAACTGTTCCGCAATTACTCTAAGGGTTAAAGGAGTATTTTGAGTTTTACAATTTTGAGAGACCACATCAATCTCTGGAAGGAAAAACGCCTGCAGAGATTTATTGGGGAAGAGAAGTTGCCAGGAAGGCAGCATGAATAATACAATGAAAAACAAACAAAAGTACACCTTAACTCATGAGAAAAACTGTCCTTGACTTTGGGTCCACTTCAGAGCACCAGAAGAGTAAATGCGTAATTGCGGGATTTAGGTATAATTATTTTTATGTTGACACTGAATGACCGGTCTGATAGGATTTGCTCAGCATCTGAAAGTAACCCTTGTTCTGAGAATTTTCCGTAGCCGCTGTCATGGATGCGTTTTGCCAGCGGACGGGTTAGAACACGTTAGAAGTCTCGGCATCAACCATTGGATTTCACCGAAGGTTGGGTTGCCGTGATCGGCAGAAAACATCCAACTATGAGGAGGCCAAGATGAAGAAATCAGATTTCTCTATTAACGAATTCACTGACAAGCTCCAGTCGGGACAGATGACGCGCCGTAAGTTCAACAAGCTACTGGGCGCTGTCGGCATCAGTCTGGTCATGACCCCGATGCTGTCACGCACCGCGACAGCGGCGGCCGCAGACCAGGCAACCTATTTCACCTGGGGCGGTTACGATGTTCCCGAAATGTTCGGGTCCTACATCGCCAAGCACGGCGAGGCACCAAATTTCGCCGTTTTCGGTGGATCGGAAGAGGGACTCACCAAGATACGGGCGGGCTACGTAGTCGACGTGGCACATCCGTGCAACCAAGCGATTCCGCGTTGGGTGGCCTCCGGTCTGTTTCGCACCGTAGACACCGACAAGCTGTCGAACTGGGACGACCTCGTGCCGAGCCTCTGGAATTTGAAGGGCAACGTGGACAATGGCAAACCTTACATGGTGCCGTTCGATTGGGGACAGACCTCGATCACCTATCGGTCCGATTTGGTCGACTGGCAAGGCAAGGAGGAGTCGTGGGGTCTGCTCTGGGATGAGCGCTACAAGGGGCGCCTGGCGATGATCGGTGCTGCTGGCGATTCATGGTGGTGCGCGGCCATCTATGCAGGAGTGGACTTCAATGAAATCGCCACCAAGGAAAACATGGAGAAAGTCGCAGCACTGATGCGCAAACAGCGACCGCTCATTCGCATGTACACCGACGACATGACTACCCTGGAACAGGCACTCGCGTCCGGCGAGCTTGTGGCAGCAATGACCTGGAACAGCTCGCCTGTGTTACTCAAAAAACAAAATGTTGAGGTGAAGTTCGCAGCCCCCAAGGAAGGCGCCCTCACCTGGGTCTGTGGCGCCATGATGCACAAGGATGCACCGCACCCCGACAAGGCACACGACATCATAGACGCGATGATCAGCGTTGAGTCCGGCGTGTGGCTTATCAACGAGGGCTACGGGCACTCCAACTCCAAGGCGTTCGCGGAATTCACCGACGAACAGCTGGCGGCACAGGGATTATCCAGGGACCCCTCGGTGATCCTCGATTCCGGCAAGTTCCAGGTCCCGCAGACCCAGGAATTCGAAACTGCCATGAATCAGGAATACGAGAAGATCAAGGCAGGTTTCTAGCCGATACCACCATTGTTCGGAAAAAGACGCGGCGGTCTTTAATCGCCGCGGCTTTTTTCCCGGGCGACCCACGATGCACAGTTACTGGTTACGAAAATAAGGTATGGTACGAGACCCACGATTCGACGTGTTGTTCGAGCCTATAAAGATCGGCCCGGTCACCGCGAAGAACCGTTTCTATCAAGTACCGCATTGCTGTGGCATGGGCTTCAACTGGCCACAGTCGCACGCCAAGATGCGGGAAATGAAGGCGGAAGGCGGCTGGGCCGTGGTGTGCACCGAGGAGTGCATGATTCACCCGTCGTCGGACTACTCACCGGAACCGCAAGCGCGGCTGTGGGACGACCACGACGTCAAGTGTCTGGCCCTGATGGTCGACGCGGTGCACCGGCATGGTGCACTGGCCGGCGTGCAGCTCGCCCACAACGGCGTGGGTGCTCAGAACCTGTTCACGCGGATGACACCCATCGGTCCATCGGATCAAGCAAGCATCATCGGCAATCCTAGTCAGACGCGCGGCATGAGTAAGCGTGATATACGAGAATTTCGTCGGTGGCACCGCAAAGCCGCGCTCAGGGCAAAACGGGCTGACGCCGACATCATTTATGTCTACGCTGGTCACGACTCGACCTTGTTGATGCATTTTCTGTCGCGCCGTCGCAATTTACGCAGTGACGAATATGGGGGTTGTCTGGAGAACCGGGTCCGACTGCTTCGTGAGGTGCTCGAAGAAACCAAGGACGCGGTCGGGGATCGCTGCGCTGTCGCCATCCGTTTGGCAGTCGATGAGCTTCAAGGGCCCGAGGGCATCAGCTGCGAAGGTGAGGGACACGATATCGTCGAGCTGCTTGCCGAGCTCCCTGACTTGTGGGACGTCAACATCAGTGATTGGGAGAACGACTCTGTCAGCTCGCGCTTTGGCGAAGAGGGTCACCAGGAGCGCTATGTCGCTTTCGTCAAGCAGATTACTACAAAGCCCGTGGTCGGAGTGGGCTGGTTCACCTCACCAGATACCATGGTCAGCCAGATCCGACGCGGCGTGCTGGACATGATTGGCGCAGCACGGCCCTCGATTGCCGATCCGTTCCTGCCTGAAAAGATCGAACAGGGACGTCTCGACGAAATTCGCGAATGCATTGGCTGCAACATCTGCGTCTCGGGGCAGCTTACCTTTACACCGATGCGCTGCACCCAGAACCCGAGCGTGGGCGAGGAGTGGCGCCGGGGTTGGCATCCGGAACGGATTGAGCCAAAAGGTTCAGACGATACGGTGCTTGTGGTTGGAGCTGGACCAGCCGGGCTCGAGGCGGCGCGTGCGCTCGGTCAGCGAGGGTACGATGTGACACTTGCCGAGGCGGGCACCGAGATGGGCGGCAGGGTCACACATGAGAGCCACCTGCCTGGCCTGAACGCCTGGGCACGGGTTCGCGATTGGCGGGTCGGGCGGATCCAGGAAATGGCCAACGTGGAAGTATTCCCCGGCAGTCGTCTTACCGCGGAAGACATTCTTGAATTCAGTGCCGATGAAAAATTCGGATTTTCCCATGTGTTTCTCGCAACCGGTGCCCATTGGCGTGCCGATGGTGTTGGTGTCAACAACTCGCAGCCAATCCAGGGATCGGATCAGGACCACGTGTTTACGCCGGAACAGATCTATGCCGGGGCCATCGTAGCAGGCCCGGTACTAGTATTCGATGACGACAACTTCTACCTTGGCGCGATCATCGCCGAAAAATTGAAAGGCGACGGCTATGTTGTCACGCTGGCGACGACGGCGTCAAAGGTGTCGCCCTGGACAGAGAACACTCTGGAGCAGCACCGTATCCAGGCACGGGTACTGGAGCTTGGTATTGAGGTCGTGACGGCACACAATATCGGAGAAATCCGCGCTGGCGAAGTGGAATGCACCTGTATTTTCTCGAACCGTCCGCGGACGGTACCGGTGGGGTCGGTGGTCATGGTGACGTCACGGCTGCCGAACAACCAGGTCTACTTGGCGCTGATGGCGGACCCAGAAAAACTCGACTTGGCCGGCATCACATCTGTTTCTTCGATAGGTGACTGCAACAATCCATCGACCATCGCCACAGCGATATACGATGGTCATCGCGCTGCTCGCGAACTAGATGACGTGCCAACAGACCCGGATATGCCGTTTCGTCGTGAACGAATCGCCCTGGCGTCATCGGTATAGCAACAGACTAACCGCATGCGGATGCTGAGAGAGTGCTGCATTACGAACAACAGGGCTTGAACTGCAGACAACCCTGTAATTCCCCCACTGATCACCACAGCATCCGTGTATTTATTCATATACCAGTTTTAGAGATTTCGCTTAATTCATGCCAAAACTTTGTTTGCTGAACATTATTTAAATGAGTTTTTTGAATGAAAACTGAGAAAAGAATTATCCGCCTTGAACCTTTCGGCCCTGCCAAAACAGGAATGCAGAAAATGCATCTTGAACCGGAAGAATTTCAGTCAAAAATCCCGATGCAACATATTCATGTTTACTATGAGGACGAAACTCTTGGGCTGAGTGTAGGGGTTTGGGATACAACCTCCATGCAGGAGGTATTCGGGCCTTATCCCGGCAATGAATTCATGTGGGTTCTGGAAGGTCAGGTCAGTATGATTGATGGTGATGACAACGCGACCGTGATAAAAAAGGGGCAGACTTTCTGTGTCAGAAATGCCATTCCTGTCAGCTGGGAACAAGAAGGATTTCTTCGAAAATTCTATATGACTTATGCCGATCCCAAAGCAGCCATGCCGGAAATTACCTCGTCCGAAGGCGGCATCGTGATACTCGATGCCGCCAAAAAAATGGGAAAATTGGATTCAACTGAACCGCTTGTAGTGAATGGCGAAATACCACTGCAACATGAACATATTTTTTTTACGAATGATGCCAAAAACATGTTGGCCGGCATGTGGGACAGCGGAGCCTTGGATAGCGAAATGCGTCCATTCCCTTGGTATGAATTTGTCCAGATGCTGGAAGGGGTAGTAACAATCACTGAAGAAGACGGCACACCGCACATATTCAAAGCAGGCGACGCCTTTTTTGTGCCCAAAGGAACAGTTTGTAGTTGGAAAATCGACAGGTATGTGAAGAAATTTTATGCCATTTTGGACCTGTCTTCAGATTGACTAGGCAAAGAATAACTGACATTGATGATTCAGCGACTTCCAGTGTGGCCTTACTTCGCCTTGGCCCTGTCTAGCGGGGTGATCGGTGCCGCGTTACTCTTTTACAACCTCGGGTCAAATGTTCCACCCAAAGAAGCGCTACACAAATTTAGCGGCACTGTTGACAAGTTGTCGATTATTGATGACTTGTCGGGTGTACAGACCGGATTCATGAAACCGATGAACTCGATCCACTTCACACTTGAAGAGGGCGAAGAAATATTTCGATATCCGAGTAGTTGGCCCGGCTACACCAAAATCTATGAACAACTATCATTTCATGTGGACGTATGGGTGCAACGATCCGATATCGGAAATGGTGAACCTATGGTGGTCTTCCGGTTGGAACAGCAGGTCCCGGAAAATTGGATAGTGCCGCCGCTTTCCATTAGCTACGAGCGGATCGCCGAACCCCAGAGCCGCACCAGGCGTTCATACGTCCAGTTAGGCACAATCCTATTGGCGTGTTCGGGAGGTTTCTTGTTGGTCGCAGTTCTGTTGGGTGTCTGGAATCGCCGAAAAAACAGGGCCACGCTTCAGTAGTGCCAGCCCTGTTATTTCACTGGGATTTCGGTATACGGTGCACCTGCGGTACAGCAAAGGGCAAACAGCAATCGGGTGCTGAGGGAGCATTGCATGACCAACAACAAGGCTAGTTCTTAAGACAAACCCGCAGCTCCCGCACCAATCACAACAACATCAGGGCCCAAAGTACTCCTCCTCAAATAAATCAAGCATATGTTGCACCGGGATTTCGGACTGGAAGTTTTCCTTTTCAAGTTATATATAATGCACTCCTGCTCCGCAGTGCCGAATGGTACAGGACGAATTTCGATTCTCCAGTTAGGCACGTTCTGGATGATACTCATTGATGGAGATAATCGTACAGGTGCGACAGGCTATCCGGGTCTCCCCCCAGCTCTTTCTTTGCGAATTCGATCGCCGCCACTTCATGATCCGTCAAAATATTCAGAGCATACAGGTCTTCTTCAGGCGCTATTTTCTCCAGCGCCGTGAAATCATCAAGATAGCCAGGGTACCGGTTAACGATGTACGTCATAAGCTCGAACCAGTCGAACGATTCATGACGCCCCACATAACTCTCTCCCTGTGTTTTTAGTTCCGATTCATCCTTTGGAACCAAATCATACTTATTAAGTAGTGGTACAACCGACTCTGCGGCACGGCGCTCTACCCTGGCGAGTAATGTTAGCTTTTCCTTCTCTTCAAAATGATCAACCAGCCCATAGAAATAAGCTTCCCCCATAATTTCATCTTCGTAATAGGATAGTAACGTCTTCAGGTATTTATCTGTTGTTCTCATCATTCAGGTCAACCATTTTCAAAAAACACCCTGTCATACTTGTCACAAATAATATTACGCACAAGGGCTTTGATCACTACCTTTATCGGGGAGACAGAAGGCTGTTTAATCTGGAATAAGCTAAGTGTCCTGCGCCTGCTCATGAAACATTTTTGATTTGCGGCAGGCGGTAAAACCTGGGAATAAGGCTGATTACAAAAAAAAGACCTGCGACGATCACCAGTGTCAGAGGCAGGCCGTAAGGGTTCCACAGGTCCATACTGGCTCCCCCCAACAGTGGACCGACAAATGCCCCCGCACCCCAGAACACTCCAAATGCGGCCATGGCGGTAGCCAGTTCCACACCCTTGAACCACTTCCCGGCGAGAATCATGGAAACCGTATATATACCGGCAAAAAGCCCCCACCACAGAAACAGCGTTGTCCATAAAAGAAATGGCATATCCACAGAGAACGGCCAAGCCACAGCACCGGCCAAGCCGGCCAGAGCACACGCTACTAACACCTTGCGTGGATCAAAGTGATCAGCTGCCCAGCCGATGGGAATCTGCAGTAAGGCGCCACCAGCGGCACCAACGAACAGCATCAAAGTTGCAGAAGACTCCGTCATCCCAACCCGTAATCCGTAGACTGGTATCAGGCTGGTAGTGGTAATTTCCATGAAAGCCACCACAAAGCAGGCCAGCGCCAGCAGCGGTGCCACAAAGACAAAACTAACCACCCCAAAACTCGACTTGTCGCTAGAAGCAGGGGCATAGCGTCCAGCCCATAACACCGGAAATCCAGCCAGGACCATCAAGCCAATGCCGACAAGAAACGGTAGTGTGCCTTGTCTGCCCGTCACTGACAGAATCAAAGGCCCAAGCGCAAAACTCAACGCCAGCGTGGTGTTGTAAAAACCCATGACGCGTCCGTGGTGCACACGGGGTGTTATCTCGATTATCCATGTCTCGGTCACAACAAACAGCACTGAACCCACGAGCCCGCCCAAGAACCGGATTACAAACCACGCTACGATCGACTGGGTACTCATGAGAGCGAAAATGAGGACGATCTCAAAAAACACCCCGCCAAGCAGAAGGCTGCGTCCTTCCAGGTGTCTCATAAACCGCGGAACAGCAAAAGAGCCGATTATGATGCCCGCGGAAGCCACCATGGCCAACGCACCGATCAGTGTACTGCTGGCATTACGTGCTTCCAGTATCAGCGATAGTAACGGTGTAAATAGACTGATCGTGATGCCGTATATGGAAAGGCACCCAATTAATGCAGCCAGGGTCAGTGCACGTTCGCGGGTCCAAACTGGTTCACTGGTCGATTGGGTCAGCATCGTACAACAGCACTCATATTATTAGTACCTCCATGATTTGAGTCCCCAAAACTGAGTAGGCCAGCTCCGCGAACAATCACTGAGTGGATCCAGCCAAAGGACAATGCCCGACCGAGCAGCCTGATGCCATGATAGTGCGGAGTCACCGTCTCAATCACTCTATCAGGTAAACCACCCTCAATACAAATCCCCCTATCCTCAACATACACGCACGTGGCCTGAATAGCGCTCTCTTTGTCCATTCCATAACCTATCACGTTGATCAATAGTTGCAAGATAGCCTTTCGAATCTGCCGGGACCCATTGGAGACGGTTGCCAACAGTGCACCGTTCACCTGCTGGGTTATGGTCGGCGCCATCATTGAACTCATGCTACTCCGCTTGTGGGTAGTGGACGGACACCACGGGGATTAAGGTCAACCTCGCCGAGCATGTTGTTAGGCATCACTCCATAGCCCGGGACGATCGCGCAACAGCCCTCCCCATTTTCGTTTAATGTATCTCGCAGCTTGATTTGCCGATTCTCGACCACTATAGAGACCACCATTAACCGAACCCCACTGAACTCTGTGAGTTGCCTCGCCGGAGAAAAATAGTTTATCTGCCAGTGTTTCTCGCAACACTGCGCGCATCGGCTGCTTACCCGGTTTAGCCGCAGAATAAGCACCTTCATAAAAAGGAATTTGACCACAGGCTGTTGCATAACCTTTAATAAACTTCTTCTCTATGTCATTGCCCAACATGCTTTTCATGCCATCTAAACCATAAGCTATGGCTGTATCAGTCGTTTCTTTTTCTAAAGCTTTAGCCTGGTCCCCACCGACATAGCCATAAACCAAATTTGTGTTATTTAAATTAGCAAGATACCCCACACCATCTTCATCATGCTGCTGTTTATAAACATAAGTATCTGCACCAAAATTAAACACGTCATCGGTAAAATGTAGGCCAATATAATTCATTACCGCCATATCAATGCCATCAATGGCTTCTTGTTTTTCAACCGGTAACTCTGGCGTAAATTTAATATGATTAGCCCCCAATACGCCTACTGACACCGTTAGAATTGCCGCCTTAGCTTTGATGGTGCCGGCTTGCCAGGTAACTACCTTAACGCCATCCCCTTGCCAGTTGATTTCTTTAACCGCAGTGGCTAATGCCACAGGCACATCTTGGCCGTAGTGCGCCACCACTGAGCCATAACCTTCTGCACAAAACCAATCGTCACCACCTATGCTATTCCACCAATCTTTTGGCGACCAATCTTTGGAGTTTTCCGCCATATTCCAAACACCATAATCGGATGCGACGGTATAACCCCAAGGACTTTGAAAAAAATCCTCACCTAAAGCAGTGCGTGCGTTATCGTCATCACCGGCTACACCGTTTAAAACAGAGTCTCTAATTTTATTTTTAAATGCCTTGTCGGTTCTTCTTAGGTCAGCAAGTTCATCTTCAGTTGCTTCGCGATTACCTACAAAATATTTCTGTTTATCAAGATCTTCATAAATATTAAAACCATTGTCTTTTGCATAATTGATCAATGGATTTTTTCGCGAAATCATCATCCAATGTGCATGAGTATCAAACGGCACACCGAATATAGAGTTATTTGTATGAACACGACCACCAATACGGTAATTAGCTTCTACCACCACAAAGCTAATACCTTTATCATGCAACGTTTTAGCTGCCTCTATGCCAGCAACACCCGCACCAATAATCACCACATCAGGATTGGTGACCGTATTACCCAACACAATACGAGGAACCAACATTGATGCTGCTATTGCCTTTAATAGAAAACGGCGTTGCTGTTGAAATTTCTCACTCATAACAAAGGCCCTCTTTTTTATTCAATACTATAAAGTGACCTGGCCCTTTGAAGTGGTCCAGGTTGAATGTTAGTTCATCATCGAAATTGGTTCCACTTTTAATACCGATTCAGGAGCACCTACGGAACAGATATCGACTGCGTTACTGGGCACCTGCTAAAGGAAAAAGTCCATCGGGATCTGATCGTCACAGATGGTTGGGCCGGCGACATACCTACTGCCCACGCTCGCGAACTTAACACGCTCAGGGTCCATGTCAACAGCCTTTCGCACTGAGAGTAAAAGAATTATAAATCCCCTTCTTTCCCTGCCGATCGAGGAGACGGGGTACTAGTTTACAGCAGCCGTATTGCCGGTTCCTCGTAGACCCGGACTTCCACTTCATCACCTGCCTTGATGACACCGGGCACATCGACAATGCCGACCACCCCTCGGCGGCCTACTGCTGGCCGCAACCATGCAGTAGCGGCCAGTGGCTCACCTGAACGTGCGGCATGCTTTGCCACAATTTGAGCCCCCATCTCGGCGCATGGCGGGTTGTATCCTTCCACCAGCAACACTGCCCCGGAAGGAAACAACAGTTTGGTACCTTTCGGCAACAGGGAAAATTCAGGGATGCCCTCGACGCACAGGTTGGCGCCCAACGTGTCGGGCGACAGCGGCTCGGTTAGTGTTAGTCGTTCAGTAATATGAGCCAGTTCTTCGACTGAAACACCTGACCACTCGCGTTCGTTGCGGCGTACCGTACCAGCAGATTCCCAATCCCCTTTCCAGGCTTTCCGTGTGAGGCCCTGATGCTTGTCACCGGCAAAACCTCCGATTTCGGCAGTCAGCGATCCCCGGGTGTCCTTGCTAAGGTCTTCGTTGTTGCCCATGTGCACCGAGACCACTTTTCCTGCCATGGTCTTGCCAATAAATTTCTTCATCTATTTTCCTTGAACGTGAATGCCCGCAGGTGCCGTCATTCGAACCTGAGTGGCACATCCGGATCTGGTTCCGTATCGAATTCTCGCGCGTAGCGATGACCCGCGTAGACTGCAGAGGCAATAATGGCCGGCGCATCACAGTCACCGATTCTCCGCAATGAACTGAACGGGGTTTGCGCCCCACTCTCTATGCGTTGCTTCAAGGCTTGGTACAGTTCGTCTCTGGGGCTGCGTGCGGTCACCATGATGAGTGCATCGGCTTTAATTGACTGTTGTCGTCCAGTATGGATACAGCAAATCGTCACCTCCCGGCCGTCGTAGGCAAGCAGGCGTTGGGTTGTTTTGATCTCGATCCCTAGCTCCAGCAAATGTTTCTGTACCTGATACCGCTCAGAGGTGTATTCACACCAGGCAGAGACAACATCTTCTGGCGTAACCACAGTAACCGGTACGTTCTCGAGGCGCACCCGCTCGGCAATGACGCCACCCATATAAAAACTGTCGTCATCGAAAATCACCGTAGGCCCATCGGGCAGGCGGCCTGCCATGACATCGTCAGGGGTTAAGATCGTGGCGCTTTGGCTCAGGGTTGTGAGCGGCTGCGGGTGATTGCGTCCGAAGCCATCGGCTCTCCAGGTTGCACCGGTCGCGATAACCACATGATCCGCTTCTACCGGGTGATTGCGATGCTCCGGCCATTCAAGCACGTCATCGACGCTGAGATCGCTTTCCAGGAAAACTTCCACGTTGGGCATGGTGTCGAACTGCTGTAGCCGGTAGTCTCGTACCCGCAGCCATTCGCTGAGACCAGGCAACGTGGATTCGCGAGCCACGCGGCCGCCGAGCTGGCGTGTCGCCTCCGCTAAGGTCACCAGGTATCCGCGCTGGCCCAGCGCTCGGGCCGCCTCCAGTCCTGCTGGTCCGGCGCCAACCACCAATACACTAGATTCGGAGCCCTTCTTGGCAATGAATTCCGGATGCCAACCGCGGCGCCATTCTTCACCTATGGCTGGATTCTGCGTGCAGCGGATCGGTACGCCCAAGCCATCACCAGTGTAACAGATATTGCAGCCGATGCATTCGCGAATTTCGTCAAGGCGTCCTTCCTCGATCTTTCTCGGCAGAAATGGATCTGCAATAGAAGGCCGTGCGGCCCCTATGAAATCCACAACCCCGCGTTTAACCTGTGAGGCCATCGTGTCTGGTGAGGTAAAGCGTCCCACGGTGACCACGGGTTTGGTGGTAACGGATTTGACGAAGGACATGTGCTCTTCCAGGGAGCCTTCCTTGACGAATCGCGAGACACCCATCTCGTGGTTGTAGTCATTGATGTTGATGTCCCATAGGTCCGGCAACTCCGCCAGCATCTCCAGCCTGTCTCGTCTCTCGTTCGTAAGTGACGGATCTTCGCCGTCGTCGCCACCAACCGAATAGCGTACTGCAACGGCACACCGGTCCCCCACAGCGTCTTTGGTATCCTCAATCAATTCTCGCAGCAGGCGTGCTCGATTTTCCATCGATCCGCCGTACTCGTCACCGCGGGTGTTGGTGCAGGCTGAGAGAAAATTTGACAGCAAATACCCATGGGTAGCATACACATACACCACATCAAAGCCCGCCTCCTTGGCTCGCAATGCGGCATTTCTATGCCATCTCCGGAGCTCGCGAATATCGGACTTGTCCATGGTTCGACTCTGATAGGGATGCCCCTGGAGGTTTGGCATACTCACCACATCCATGGAGACCTCACGGGTGTAGAGGTTTGCCGTGCTGGCCCCGCCTACCCAAAGTTCGACACCGGCAAGCGCGCCGTGACGGTGCACCGCCTCGGTCATCAAGGCGTGGTCCTTTATGTCGTCGTTGTTCCACAAGGATGCATTCGGATGGGGGAGGTCGTCGGATGTAGGGTGGATGGAACAGTACTCGGTACACACCACACCCCATCCACCTTCGGCCTTAATTCCCCGCAATGCCGCCAACATGTGTGGGCGAAGCCTACCAAGGCCGGTGCAATGGGGTACTTGATAGAAGCGGTTTTTGGCTGTTACGGGACCGATTTCAACAGGCTCAAACAGCAGGTCATAGCGTTTGTCGCGCATAGTTCTGTGTCTCTTGTTATCTACGTCGAACATGGTAATTGCAGGCACTCACCGTTGCTCGCTCAATCACGCGGGAGCAGGATCAGTGATTCGTCGGCCCACGAGAGCCAAACGATGCTTTGGCGGTCAAGAGACTGGTCACTATTCGCTCCGGTCTCTGCTATCGCGACGGCGAATGGCTTCTCACAGCCGTCTACCGACACATAAAAGTGGTCTCGATCGCCCAGGTAGGCCGAGGTCTTTATGGTGCCCTGTACAGCTCCGAGACCGTCCGACCTTCGCTCTGCGGACAGAATCAACTTTTCGGGACGGATCGCGACAATGATATTTGCGCCCTTTTGCACAAAGTCTGAGCTCGCCGGGGCCGTGATTTTGCCTAATCCGGTGGTATCGAGTACCGCTTCGCCGTTGCGTACATCCATCACCTGGGCCTCGACAAAGTTCATCTGTCCGATGAAGTCTGCGACCTCGACGCTTACCGGATGGTTGTAAAGATCTTTGGGCGACGCGACTTGCAGCGCTTTCCCGCGTGTCATTACGGCAATACGGGTCGACAAGGACAGCGCCTCTTCCTGGTCGTGGGTCACAAAGATGAAGGTAATGCCCACCGACTCCTGCAACGCCCGCAGTTCCAGCTGCATTTCTTCTCGAAGCTTTTTGTCGAGCGCCCCCAGTGGTTCGTCAAGCAACAGCACCTTTGGCCTTTTGATCAGGGCCCGTGCGAGTGCCACGCGTTGGCGTTCGCCTCCAGACAGTTCGTTGGAGCGACGGTTACCGAAACCCGGCAGTTTGACCATTTCCAGAGCCTCTTCAACGCGCCGCCCCACCTCGGCCTTTTCGATCTTGTCGTACCGTAGTCCGTAGGCAAGGTTCGCGCGGACGTTGAGGTGCGGGAAGATGGCGTAGTTTTGAAACACCATGTTGGTCGGGCGGTGGTGTGGCGGCACCTCGGACATAGGTGCGCCGTCTATATAGATCTCACCGGTGGTCGGCGACTCGAAGCCGGCCAGCATTCTGAGCAAGGTGGTCTTGCCACAACCAGAGGGACCTAGCAGCGAGAAGAATTCGCCTCTGCTGATAGTGAAACTGAGGTGATCGACCGCCACCACCGAGCCGAAGTGCTTGGACACGTCAGTTAAACTGACAAAATCGTTGTTGCTGGTCATGGATCAGATACCTGGCTGAGTTTTTTCGACCCTGTAGCTCCGCAACCAATGAGAGAAGAATACCACCACAAAGGAAACCACGAGGATAAGCGAGCCGAGCGCCAGCACCCCCGGCAACCTGAGGGGAAACCGAAGTTGGCTCCAGATAAAGATCGGCAGCGTGGGATCAGTGCCAGCGAGGAAGTACGCCATGATGAACTCGTCGAAGGAAATGGTGAAACACAGTAAAAAGCTCGCCAGCACCCCCGGGAATACCAAAGGCAATGTCACACGCCAGAAGGTCGACAACGGGCTGGCGCCAAGATCCGTGGACGCCTCCTCCAAGGCTTGGTCGAATCCTTCGAAACGGGCAATTAAGGTCGCCATGGCGAACGGCACAGAGATCAGCACATGGGCCATGGTGACGGTGTACAAGGACAGATCAATTCCCAGCTGAGTAATAAGAATCAGCAGTGCGACGCCCATAATTATGTACGGAACCACCATCGGCAACATGATCACGAATATGATTGGCTTTTCACCTGGAATCCGGTAACGGGTCACCGCCTTGGCACCGAAGAGTCCCAGCAGTGTAGCGATTGCCGCACTCACGCAGGCGACGTTGAGCGAATTGTTCAGCGCGGCCCACATCGGCTGGTTGTTGAACATCTCCACATACCATTTAGTGGTGAACCCCTTGAGTGGAAAAGCGATGTAGATATTGTCGTTGAACGAGAACATCGGCAGGAACAGCACTGGAATGTAAAGGAAGCCGAGGTAGAGGATCGCGTAAAAGTACAACGCTCGGCTGGGGCGGTCGATGTAAGCAACTTCGGTCATGCGATTTTCTCCGTAATCTTGCGGGTCAACCAAATGTAGAGCAGTGAAATGACTGCGACGACCACCATCATATCGATCGCTAAGGATGCGCCCATTGGCCAGTTGTTTACCAACCCGAACTGGGCCTGGATAAGGTTTGCGATCATGATCCCGTCAGGGCCGCCGACCAGGGCCGGTGTCACGTAGTCACCAACAGTGGGGATAAATATCATCAGGGTGGCGGCGATAACACCTGGCATCGACAACGGTAGGGTGACTCCTAGAAAACGTTTCACTGGGCCATCGCCTAGATCGGTGGCTGCTTCGAGCAGGGATCGATCTATCTTCTCCAGCGAGATATAGATCGGCAAGATTGCGAATGCGGCCCAGGCGTGCGCCAGGGTGATCACCACGGCTGTGGGACTGTAAAGCAAAAATGCCAAAGGCTCGTCGATGAGACCGAGTCCTTTAAGGCCTGAGTTGATGACGCCGTTGTAGCCCAAGATGACTTTCCACGCAAAGACCCGTAACAAATAGCTGGTAAAAAACGGCACTGTCATCAGGATAATCCAGGTCATCTTGTGCTTGTGAACGTGAAAGGCCACATAGTACGCCATCGGGTAAGACACCAACACTGTAACGACGGCGCAAGTCCCAGAGATAGCGAGCGAGCGAAGCAGCAAGGCTCGATAAAGCGGCTGCTCGACGGCCTCCCCGTAGTTGGCGAGCGTAAACGTGGTATCGAATTCAAAGCCGATTTGTGCCCAGAAACTAATAGTCACCATGATTCCGAACGGGATGAGCATAGTGAGGCCCATCACCAGTAGCGTGGGTGAGAGCAGTGCGAACCCCTTCAACGCGTCGCTGCGCAGATACCAGGCATACAACCGTCTACCCCAGATCGTTGGACTTGGCGCGAGTGCCGAGACTTCTATCGTAGTTTCATTCACAGGCGCTCCTGTGGCTCGATGAGATTCCGGGCTGTTTTCATACTTCCTTCAGGCTTCATTGCATTTGCAGATCAATATAACAAACAAATAATGAGAAAACAACAAGAATTTGATTTGCCTTTGCTACTCGGGACTTCCAGAAAATATTTTCTTGCCAGCGTCTCCAAGGTGAGCATCTTAAATTTTACGGAACTCGACATTACGGGTGCGTCCGTTTCCAGTAAGCACTCTGGCAAGGCGTTTCATTTCTTCGTTTTCATGAAGTCGAGTAGGGATGTCTCCTGATTGAATCAATAGAGTCTATGAAAAGAAACGCAGGTAATTAGTTAAGAAGATTGAACTCGAAGAGAACGGTTTGCGGCTAGTCTGACAAGACGAATTTCTCTTGACAACTGAGAGTAACCTTATAAAATTATGGAGAATGGATCGACAGCTATTTGAAACTGATCTCAGGCAGACCCTGTCTCCTTCAAAATACACTCCAAGAGAAATTGCTCAAAGGGAAGTCCATTTTAAGAGACTGCAATCTTGATGAAGCGAAATTAATCATGAATTTACACATTCCAAGCTCCGAACTCAAACCACCCCCAAATTGGGATCGTTCTGGGTTACCATCCTGGACATATTTCAACGAGGAGTTATTTGAACTGGAAGCTGAAGAACTTTTCCGGAAACACTGGCAAATCGCTTGTCACACGAGCGACATTCCTAAACAGGGTAGCTACATAACCTTTGATCTGGTAGGAGAGCGGGCTTTAATTATTCG
>Ga0302120_10000445_pt1 | contig 18561 bp, 13 predicted proteins | sample AG5_Bottom_MG_FD_203118 | JGI IMG/M metagenome (GOLD analysis project Ga0302120, IMG submission 203118) | Marine microbial communities from Western Arctic Ocean, Canada - AG5_Bottom | ecosystem: Environmental > Aquatic > Marine > Oceanic | place: Canada: Western Arctic Ocean | collected 2017-10-01 | reverse complement strand
TTGTCTAGCAGCCTCAATACCAAGATAATTGTAAACTTCAAGAATATTGTTGGTATAGGTACGAGAGCGATCTATAGTTTCAAGTTCGCTTACTCTTTGAAGGTTTGAACCGATTGTAGAAAGGTAATACTCACCAGTTTTGTCATCCAATTGAACATTTGCACGAAGGACATTTGGAATCCCCTTCAAACGCATATCTCTAATCTTCTCTTCCAATTGAAGGAGCATTGTATAGGATGGCGGGTTATCAGCAAGTTCTGCCAAATCTTCCGCACTATGAATTCCTGGAATCAATGTTAAAGTGGAAGGTTTCTTTTCCTTATCCGCTTGAACATAAAGCCTTGTAGCTCGTTCTAGTTTATCCTTAACTTCCAATTCAGTCATTCCCTTTTGCTTGAGCATGCCCTTGTTCAATTTCAAAACTAATCTTCTTTGAGCAACGTCTGTTTCAAGAGAAGCAATGTTTACAGTCGTAGTTACTTCAATACCAGCAGCTAATTTCTTCGCTTCTTCTGCAGAATTTTTCTTATCTCCTGTCAAACGAATTGTCATTGTTGGTGTTTGTGGAACCTTTCGTGCATCGACCACTTCAATAATACGTGGAAGACCCATTGTAACGTTAATTGTAGCAACTCCCGCATAGTGGAAAGTACGCAGAGTCATCTGAGTACCTGGTTCACCAATTGATTGCGCTGTAATAATACCTGCAGCTTCAAAGGGGTCAATACTCGCCCGCTCAAGTGCTTCAATGGAACCAGCTACTACTTTCTTTGCCTGTGGCTTAGTTAACTTGTTCATTCCTCTATCATGAACTGCTTGGGTTAAGTCATGAAGAATTCGGTCATTAAAACGTTCACTGCCTGCTGCTTTAACTGCAACTTCCAAGGCTTTGAAAACTGGATCTAAAGACAATGCGTCTTCTAATGAAAGTAATTTTTTATCTTCATCATAAGTTTCCAAATCAGCCGCTATCTTAATCGTAGAGCGTTTCTTAGCCTTCTTCAGTTTGACATTTGTTACAGGACCGGTTGATTCGCTACCTTGGTCTTGTCCTTTCTTGGTCGCACCAATAATAATTGCATGAATTGTATCGCCGGTTTCAGAATCAGTTTCACAGATTTGAGCAATTTGTTGCGAAGTCAAAATTTTGACATCGTCCCATTTCTTGTCATCCGCTAGAACATGTGCATAGTTATCTGCAATACCCAAATCCATTAACTTCTTCTTAGTTGCACTCTTTACTACCATCAGTTCTCACCTCCATCATACTCAGATGCATCTTCCCATGCACCAAGATCATCTTCTGCTACTTCATGTTCAAAGGATTCTCTCTCAACGAGAGTTTTTCCTTCAGTTCCGAGTGCATCATCAACAATTACATCGATGTTGAAAGCAGAGCCGTGAACACCTCTTGAAGGGTCAATACCATCTTCACCATATGAGAATTGAATAATACGATTTGCAGTATTACGCACAGAGAACATATTATCGCTAGTAACCTTCAAGTCATCCATTGCGTTAATCAAACGGCGTTGCATATATCCAGACTTAGATGTACGAACCGCTGTATCTACAAGAGATTCACGACCGGAAACAGAGAGCATAAAGAACTCCGTTGGCCTTAATCCACGCTTGAAAGAAGAATCGATGAAACCTCTTTCACTAGCACCTCGACCTCCACGTTGGAAGTGAGGAAGAACACGGTCTAGGTATCCACGCTCTAGACGCTTACCACGAACTTTTGCTTGACCGATAGAACCTGCCATCATTGTCAAGTTGTCCATAGAACCACGTGCACCAGAAATAGCCATGTTAACCGCAGCATTTGTAGAACCGGATTGATTTAATTCATTCTTTGCAATATCACCAGCGGCCTGCTTACCTTCATCCAACATTACCATGATATTCTCTTCCAGAGTTTCACGAGTTGTACGACCTGGTCTGGTTTCGTAATGCTTTCCATCCTTACCAAACTTTTCAAGTTCTGCGTTGACTAATTGACGTGCATCTTCATTCGCTTGCTCAATACCGCTTAATGCCTCAGCACTCAAATCTTCATCGTCAATACCTGTTGTAAATCCAAGAGATGTACAAGCTGCAATTGTTAATCGAGTGAATTCGTCCAAGAATTTAGCACCTAATTCAGGCCCCTTTGTTTGGACAATTTGGTCCAGTAGGCGTCCGTCTTCAGCACCGATAGCACGCTTATCCAGAGTTCCTGTAACCTTTCCATCTTTGATTACAACATCGTCATTAGAACGGCTACGGAATCGAATATTGATGTCATCAGGAATAATCAATGAAATGATATCCGTTCCACGGAAAGCATCATTGCCATTTTCATCCTTGACAATCTCAGGTAGTTCACCCGTCCAATCAATATTACCGAGCATCTCAAGTCCATGCTTAAAGGAAATAAGAGTTCCTGGGCGTGTCAATAGATAAGCACCGGAAATGTGATCGTGTATTCCACCGATAACCGCTCCACCATAACGAGGTGTTAGGATGTGCTCTTGTACTCGCATCAAAATATTAGCTTCTGCACGAGCCTCTTCAGATTGGATAATATGCAAGTTCATTTCGTCACCATCAAAATCAGCGTTATATGGTGTACAAACCGCTAAATTGAAACGGAAAGTATGACCTTCCATTACACGAACTTCGTGTACCATCATAGACATTCTGTGAAGTGAAGGTTGACGGTTGAAAATTACCACATCGCCATCAACTAAGTGACGTTCAACCAAAAGACCAGGCTTCGGGTTGCCGTTTCTATCAACGGTTGACAAACGATCTTCAACAAATGTTCGGTCTCCCCATTCATCTTCAGGACTTCCACAGTGTGGACAAGAAATGCTTAGGCTATCTGGAATTGGTTCCGGATGTGCCTTATCCGATTGTGCCAATTCCCACTTCCAACGGTTGTGAAGAACTGCACGTGGGTCATCTTCTTCAAGAGGATATCCTTCACTATCTTCACCACGAAGGTTTGCGATAGTTGCTTCATCATCAACCACATATGTTTCTTCAGCGATTGAACCATCGATTCCAAGAGAGGTTTCCTTGCGGATTACTAGACCTGGAAGGAAGTTCGGTGCATGAAGTACAGAATGAAGATCTGGGCGCAGAGTATTTTCTGCACCGCTCTCACGGCATTCTGGGTTTCCACAGCGGTATCCAGCATTGATTAGGCGGCTGCGTTGATTGATACGAACACGGCGACCGTCACCACGAATAATGTAGTTAACACCAGGATGTACATCAGGACCACGAAGAATCATATGTCGCATTTGCTCCTTGTTTCTTGTAGTTACACGGATTGGAACTGTTAATTCCTTAGCAGTTACTAATGGGACACCAACTTCGTTAACACTGAGGTATGGGTCTGGCGAGATTACTGAACGTGCACAGAAGTTAACACGCTTACCGGATAGGTTAGAACGGAATCGTCCTTCCTTACCCTTCAAACGCTGTGTTAGAGTCTTCAATGTACGACCTGAACGATGACGTGCAGGAGGAATACCCGCTGTTTGGTTATCGAAATAGGTAGTAATATGGTATTGTAGAAGTTCCCACAAATCCTCAACGATCAGTTGCGGAGCACCAGTATCACGGTTCTCTCTTAGACGTTGATTGATTCTCAATACATCGACTAACTTGTGCGTTAAATCGTCTTCTGAACGGTCACCACTATCCAAAGTAATGGATGGGCGAACGGTGATTGGAGGAACTGGTAAAGCCTTGAGAACTATCCATTCAGGACGGTTTAGCTTATCCATACCAATAAAAATTAGGTGCTCAGAAGGAATACCACGAAGCCATTCTCTGACATCTCTTGGGTTGAGTTTCCTCTCTGTTTCCTTACCAGTACCTGCATTGTCAATTCTCTCTTTGAAAGTTGTTGGCTTGTCCAGCATAATCTTGCCTTGTAAGTCATCACAGTGCATACATTGCTTTCTCTTTACACCAGAAGTTACCTTCTCAACTTCCTTGATAATCTTTGTGAATTCAGTTGAACCGACACCGTGCTTGGTGATGATATCACGAATTCTTGAGCGGTAATAATCTTGCTCAGACTCCTCTACATTGGTAGGAGAAGTACCTGCTTCATCGTGCAGTAAAATCTTATTGCAATTGTTACATGTAGACTTTAAAGCGGTCTTAATCAAGTTCACGAAACCGATGTGAATCACTGGTAATTCCAGTTGAATGTGTCCAAAGTGACCAGGTGACTCATCATACTTGCAGTTGTCAGTTGGACAAAGTAATCCTGGTTCGATTACACCCATGTGCGGGTCCATCAAACCTTGCTTGTATGCGTGTCCATCGTCCTTGTATGTATCAGCAGTTTTGACCTCAACAGAAGACATCTTGCGTATTTCATTCGGGTCCATTAGTCCGAAGCGAATCAATGAGATTCGCTTAGGTATCATTATACTATTTTGGCTCATCTTTGGTCCTCCAGTTCGAGACGCATGGCCACACCTAAACTCTTCATTTCGTCTAGTAGCAGCTTGAATGCATATGATGTTTGTACTTTGTAAACTTCAGCTCCATCACCATGTATAGGGCTGACGTATGTTCTACGTTTTGGATCGTACCAAGCGATGTGACCGGATTCGGCACATACATACATCTCAATACCATCTGATTCATCCAGTAGACGGTCTTTGATAACCATTGAAGCACCATGTGCAATCAAACAATCACGTTCCATCTCACCAAAACGCAGACCTCCTTGACGAGCACGACCTTCGGTCGGCTGACGTGTTAGAATTTGAACACGGCCACGAGAACGTGCGTGTATCTTGGAAGATACAAGATGGTGAAGGCGTTGGTAGAAAATACAACCTACGAAGATATCTGCAGGGTATTCTTCCCCAGTTTCTCCATTGATCATCAATTCACGGCCGGTGTGGTTTAGACCATTACGGACCAATCCATCACGTAGGCTGGACTCTTTTTCTCCACGGAAAGCTGTACCGTCAACACGGCGACCTTCCATAGCACCAACCTTGCCACCAATCATTTCCAATACGTGAGCAACTGTCATTCGTGACGGAATAGCGTGCGGATTTATGATTAGATCAGGAACTACACCATCAACTGTGAATGGCATATCTTCAGATTCTACAAGGCGACCAATAACTCCTTTCTGTCCGTGACGACTTGCAAACTTGTCACCGACTTCAGGAATCTTTTGGCTACGAACCATTACACGAACCAGTCGACCTGAGTCAAGAGATTCTGTAACATATACATTGTCAACCCAACCTTTCTCGCCATGACGAACTAGCATAGATGATTCTCTACGCTCTTGAGCGGTAAGGAATGCGCCACCAGTTGATTCTTCTAAGAATCTCGGAGGGCTGGTCTTACCAACAAGGACATCTCCACCTTTTAATTCAATTTCAGGCATAGGCAAACCATCATCTTCTAGATGATTATATGCATCAGGAGACTTCATTCCCTTTACTTCTTGTAAAGATGAACCTGGCTTCTCGATCAATTCTTCTTGACCACCTGGGAACCTTCTTCGTTCAGCATTGTAAGTTCTGTTAAATGTTGAACGTCCTAGAGCACGGTCTACAGAACCCTTGTTCATGATAACAGCGTCTTGCATGTTGTATCCATGAAGAGACATAATCGCAACAATGTAGTTTTGACCACCTGGACGGTCGTCAAAATTTGTTGTTGTCATTGCACGTGTACGTGTAATTGAACGATGAGGGTAGTGCAGAATATGCGCACGTGTGTCTGGGCGTAGACGGTAGTTGGAACTAGGAAGACCTAGAGATTGTTTAACCATTGCAGTTCCACCAGTAACACGAGGTGTTGAGTTGTGTTCTGGGTAAGGAATCAATGAAGCACATACTCCATGAATCAATTGTGGATCAATTTCAACGTGGGTGTGTTCCTCAGTATACAACAATGGTACATTCAAAGTTGCTTCTTCCCATGAACCGTTTGGCATGCGAACACGAGCAAGTAATTCTGCTTCGTTCGAACCAGGTACTCCAAGATTAATCCACTTGATTTCTTCATTGGTCACCAATCTTCCCTTTAGTGGGCCATCTTCAACCATTTCTGGAGTGATAAATGGACGAGGTGCAATATACAAATCCTCTTCTTCCTCTGCGTCAACCCATTCAACGATTCCTTCGTTAACCAATTCCTTGAATGACATCTTACCTGTGCGGAGAGATTCCAAGTGGTCATTGGTTAAACGCGGAGTACCATCGTATAGAATTAACAGAGGTCTTAGAATGCGGCCTTTGTCAGTATTGATGAAAATATCATTATTCGCTTTATCGAATCTAATGGATACTTCTGCTGGAATAACACCACGACGACGAGCTGATTTGAAGTGCCTAACTAAGTTTGCACCACGCTTATGAACACCATAAATGTCACCATTTACGTGGATTCGGTCACCGCTGGTCCAGTCGTCAGGTTGAACAACATCTAGTTCATCAAGACGCTCACGTACTTCGGTCTCATCAATATTTTCTGAGATGTCAATCATTTGAGCTGCGTTCTTTACCAAACCACAGTTTTGACCTTCAGGTGTCTCATTTGGACATAGACGACCCCACTGTGTTGGGTGCAGGTCACGTGCTTCGAAGTGAGGTTGGCTGCGAACTAGTGGAGAAGTTACACGGCGCATGTGAGATAGTGCCGCTAGGTATGTTGTACGGTCTAGAAGTTGTGAAACACCAGAACGACCACCTACCCAATTTCCTGTAGCTAATGCGTGCATGATCTTTGAAGTTAGAACATCTGGACGAAGGCAAGATGTGATCTTTAATTCTCGCTTGCGGTTGTGATGACGCTCAAGTTGATACTTTAAGTCACGAGCAAGTTGCCCAGATGAAACACGGAATAGATCTTCAATCAAGTCACCTGCAAGACGAACACGCTTGTTTGCATAGTGGTCCTTATCGTTTGGTTCACGGTCGGTCATTGCCATTTCTAACACTTGACGGACGATTCTTCCAAGGAAGATTGCCTTCTTCTTACGATCCTCTGTTTGGTCACCCAAGTGAGGAAGAAGTTCTCTATCCAATAGTTGGTTAACACGTGCCTCTCGGTATTCGCGTTGTTGACCTGCAGCGAATTTCTTCTGAAGCCATTCATGTGATTCCAAGGTATTGTTAACCGCATAATCTTCGTTGTCGTTTACTTCGTTGATATTTGCAACGATATACTTGAAAGTCTCTGTTGGACCTGCGATAGCTTGGAATACTTCTTGGTCATTTTCAATTCCAAGTGCACGCATTAGCATTACTACAGGAATTGGTGTTGTTCCTACTGTGCTAATCTTAACCATCAACATTCCATCACGGCGCTTTTCAACAGTCAATGGCTTTCTCATACCATCTTTCTGTGAGAAAATCTTAGCAACTTCAGTCTTCTTTACTGAACGCTTATTGATTTCAACTGTAACCCTGTTAGGTGCTAAGTCTTCCATTGAGATTAGAACACGTTCTGTTCCGTTGATAATGAAATAGCCACCAGGGTCTAGTGGGTCTTCTCCTTTCTTGCGCAACAAGTCCTTCCACAAGTCAGCGTCTTCGCTAGAAGTTGTAGGGTCCAGTACTCGATCGCTGATGATGTGCTCTGGATGTAGATTGCATCTGCGAGAACGGATCATTATAGGCATGCTACCAACTTGAACACTTTCTTCAAGTGGAGATGGTATCCCACTGCGGTATATTTGGAAATTAATTGAAACTGGAGACATGTATGTCAACTTCCTCAAACGGCATTCCATTGGAGTAGACTCCATATTTGCACCATTCGCTTCACGGATTGTTGGCTTTCCAAGTTTGATGTCTTTCAAACGAATGACTATTTCTTGGTCAACTACGTCGAGTTTGATGTATCCACCTTCATCATCATCGATTTCCTCATCGGTTCCGACGCGGATATTACGGATGATTTTCTCCATACGTGATATAGTGCTGTCTCCCGCAGGAATACAGTCGTTATATGACGCCAATTGATGATTTACTAAACTGCGCTCTTTGAAAAATGATTGAATTATTTCTTGCATGATAGACACCTCCCCTCAGTTACCCTCTACGATTAGACGGTATGCAACAGACTTGCCAGCCGACGGGGATCGGCGGACAACTTTGATAACGCGGTCGGCAATCCAACCAGCAGGAAGAGGTGTATGGTCTGCATCAGCAGCCAAGTCGGCCATGTCTGCAATTTCAGCGGTTTCTTTAATCGCTTGAACAGCAGGGTCGGAAATTAAAATCTTTGGAAGAAGTTCCTTTGCTAGACGAGGCAATTCAGTTTCCTCGTCCATTTCAACGATATCCCAAGGTGCCAGGTGTTCGCTTTCTATTGCGAATTGTTCCTCAGCTGAGATATTTGCTTTGCCGACTAATTCTTGGTGCGGCACTAATATGTGATTCAATGCATTGAATCTAGAAGTGATTTCTGGTCGGTCGAAATCATCAACGGTCTTTGCACGGATTGTAATTTTCTTGCTCTTCTTTGCTGCCCTGCGACGAGAACCTTGCTCTGCAATAACAGACATTACATTGGTAAATTGCTCAGAATCTTTGGAAACACCTAGTATTGCAGCAATCTCATCAGAAGATAGACCCTTGATATCGGTCATATTTCTGTCAGTTGCTAACTTGTGGGCGAACTCTTCGGAGACTCCCAGTTCCATTAATCGCTTTTTTGTTGCGCTCTTTACTACCATGTCAAGTCCCCGTGCCCCGTTTGTACCCGCGCCTGCCACCCTTTCAGGCGGGCCTGACGGGGTTCGAACCCGCGACCATCGGATTAAAAGTCCGACGCTCTACCTGACTGAGCTACAGGCCCAAAGTAGCAACTTGGGCTTTTGGGCCGACTTGCAGACTCCTCTTATAACTTGCGGAGTGGGGGAATAGTGCCTCGCAGAGCGAAGCTCGCTCCCAAAAGTGGCTTTGAGTTGGGCGAATATCGCCATCTGAGCCACTGGGCGCATTTTGCGTTACAAGTTAACAGCCATAAAGGCTTCGTCATATGACCTCTTCGGGATGGTTATGGCGGACGAGCGACCCTTCGATTTTACTAGCGCCGAGCAAGAAATAGACCGTTTGAAGCGGCCAATAAAATCGGTTATTTGGCAAGCCCCAAAGGGAGAATCTTTCACACTCAGTATTCCCCCAACTGTTTACCCCCCTAGAGAAGATACTGACCTTCTTGCTAATGCCATTGTTAGGATCGGTGCTGGGCGTGGAAAAAGATGTCTTGAAATAGGCTGCGGTAGTGGAGCACTATCCCTATTAGCCGCTCGCCAAGGATGGAAGGTAAAGGCCTGCGATATCAACCCATTTGCGGTGATGGCATCCCGTCATTCAGCTGAAATTGCAGATATTGATCTTGATATTCAAGAAGGTGGCCCTGGCCCTAAGGAAGACGGTGAAATAAATCAGTGGTCTGGTCAAGAACTGCATGACCTAATCATCTGGAATTTACCATATCTTGGATTGCCAAGTTCGGAAGATGATGTACTTGGACCATTTGAAGAAGCCGCATTACTAGACACCGACTCAATTGGACTTGTGTCACGACTAGTGAAAATGATATCCGCTGGAAAATTAATGACCGCCACTGGAATGGCTCTTATTTTAGTTTCAAATAATCAAAGAGGAAACGATACAAAACGAATTTGCCTTCAAAATGGCTTATCGTGCCGTGAATTTTCGAGTAAGCAATTCGATGATGGTGAGGAATTGACCGTATATGCAATTTGGCAGCCATTCTCAAATTGCCCAGTTAGCATACTTGATGAAGTTGATTCAACAAGCAAAATGTTGCTCGATAGTGGGGGTCGAGTTGGCGCCTCCATTCAGGCAAAAAAGCAACTTGAAGGGAAAGGGAGGCGAGGGCGTACTTGGACTAGCGAGACCAATGCATTTGCAGGTTCTTGGATTGTCCACGATGGAAAAGGTGAACTGGTTCACTCCGACCTACAGTTGGTTGGTGGGCTTGCTGTTGTTGATGCCATAAGAGCAATTTCAAGCAGTGAGTGTCATGAACGAATTAGACTCAAATGGCCAAATGATATCCTATTGGAAAATGAATCTGCTGAATGGGCCAAAGTAGCCGGTGTTTTGCTTGAAGGGAGGAGCATTGCATCCGAAATAAGGTTGGTTCTTGGAATAGGGGCTAATATTTTTTCTGCACAACCACTAGAAAAGCAAGGTTTTAAGATCGCAACACTAAATCAAAGTTTAAATTTAGATATTGATTTCAGCCAATTTTCATCGGTGATTAGTGCGGCTTTATCCTCACTGCTCGAACAAAGAATCAACATCCCCAATTATTCCTCTGCCAAACTGCTTAAAATCACTTTAGAAGAAATTAAGAGCACTGTAAGTTCATTGGGCAGTCCAATCTATAGAACAGATGTTTGTGAGGTCATTGGATTAGATGAAAAGGGTCATCTACGAGTAAAAACTACTTCTGGTGAACTCTTGAATCTAGACGAAGGTGAAGATTTAATTTGGCCCAAATATAATTGATTTCGCATAATTAAACATCTATTTCTGCATCAAGAATTTCCTCTTTGGAACTTTCTAACTCCTTCTCCTCTTTACGCTTATACAAACCAAAAACCAGCAGTAAAATTCCTAATGGATATACGATCTTATCCAACATACTTTGTCTATCGATTGAAATGAATACTTCTGTAGTGCTAGTATTATCTTCCCCATTAACAGAAATAACGAGGTTGTAGTCCTTACTAGATTCTACCTCGTAAACAAATTTTTCTTCAGACCCCTCAGCCATTACAATTTCTTCTACAATCATTCCTCCTAGACTAATTGTCACCGTTGTTGCATTTGATGCACTGAATTGCATATTTATTTCATCGCCCTCGCTAAGAGAAATATTTTTGGAATGAGAAATATCGTTGCTAAGATATACTGGTTCAGGCCAAGAATGCATAATTAATGCACCAACTAATATTGAAATCGAGACCAATATGAATACATCACTCATTTTCATTGCTGGTGCTGTACCTCCGCCGGACATATTGTGTGCCACCAGCATTGGCATCATGAAGATAGTGATGCAGGACTGATTGAAATCATCTACGTTCTCTACTTGGCTTAGGTAAATTCAATCTTTCCCTAATCAAACGTATTTTTCCGCTCATACTAACGCTAAGCATGGAGTATTCGGCATAACCTTGCTCGGTTTCAATCAGTTCTCTAAATTCATTTGAGATCTCGTGTGGAACCTGAATTATTGCCAATCCTTCATCACCATTTAAGGAAACTTTTGGCAGAGTTTCATTTAAGTTAGTATGTGCCAACTCAGCAGCCTCACTGCCACCATAGTAAAAATCCATAAGTTTTATTTCTTTTTTGCTGCCCAAGAACTTTTGTAAGTTATTCACCGTTGTTTGTAACTGGCTTCGTGTTGTCATCTCGGGCGCAACAGCAACTCCAAACCAGCGCCTCTTACCACGCAGAGCCTTGGTCAGTTTCTTTGCCATGCATCAAGCCAGAATGCACTCCTTCAATTAGATTTCATATGAATATTCTTGCCATACACTGAAAATAGAGGACTGATTCCCTAGCAATGTGGCAGATGAGATAGAGGCTAATGCCTCCACTGTTGAATCTGAAATTGCAATAGAGCAGGGTGTTAATTTAGTTCTTGATGAATTATCGAGTCAAAAAACTTCAATTTGGGGTCTTATCAAGACACTATTATCGCCTCAAACACTACCTCATATCGCACTCATCGTAATGTTTTCAACTACGTTTTACATAATTGCTAGCATTGATAGCCTGACCACATATGCCGCCATGAGTTTTATTTCTGTTTCCTTTGGATATGCAATTACTGCAGTTCTATCCAATACAGAGTTCGTACAGAAGTTGACAAAACTTCCAAGCAGAGAATTGAATGATTCGGATGGAGAACAATCACCTAGTGATCAAGTAAGTAGATTGAAAAGAGTGATTTTTAGTTTTAGAATTTGTATATTCCCATTAGTGATGTCCGCATTTACCATGATTGGACTAATGGTTTTGTTCTCTGGCGATGGCGCATTGTCTGGGTTTGAAAGTGTAATCACATATGCTCTTGCCTCTTTATTCATCATTTGGAGCATAGTCCAAGGACGATCCTTTGCAAAATGGATCTCTACGATTTCTGTTTCAAATAGGCCTCAATCAACAGAGAAAAGAGGTAAGCCGATGGCACAAGCGATCATCCATGGCCTTGCACTTCTTCTAATCGCATTCATTGGAGTCTGCATATTCCACTTACTACAAGGAGATGATATCGTACCATGGAAAATACTGATTGCTAACCTCCCCTATCTAGTTGCAACTTTGGGATTACATGTTTTTGCTGTGATTTGGTCATGGAAATCAAGAGTTGCTGCATCTCGATTTGTTGCAACTTCTGCATTTACTTGGAAATGGACCTTAATGGCTCAAGCCTTCATTACCTGGCATGCACTAACAATTTGGCGCCATACTGAATGGGCACCGATGGAAGCAAGTGGTGCTGAATTGTTCATTGAAGAAATCATACTGATGATATTCACGGTATTTATGGCAATATGGACTCTTACTTCACGCGGCGTTAAATCTAAATTACCATTATTTAATCAAAATAATGCTCTTCCTTGGGGATTGTCATTCGGATATGCCTACGCAGGCTCAGTTGCTATGCTAACAGTGGTTCTCAAGGAAATAACCGTTGTTATGATGGCTGGACATTTGGTAGTAATACTAACTGTATTATGGATGCAACGTTCAGTATTAGCGAATCTTGTGGAGAATAGAGATCAAGGCATTGAAGTTAAGCGGATGACTAAATCTGTATTTGATAAAAAGGCTGCAAAATCTGAAGAATTATCAGAAGACATTGATTCACAAGAAGTTGAAGAAATTACTAAAATGGATGACCTAACCGAAATTGCTGAAGAAGATACCCAAGAAATGGAAGGTAACTGGCAACAAGATTCCACCACTGAATGGGGCAAACAGACAGAATCTATCAGTGATGATGTTGAATGGAGTTCTGACGTTATAGAACTGGATGATTGAAATTAGCTGCCAATTCCAGATAGCAATGTTACGACTCTGATGGAATCATGCAGGTCATCACTCACTCTCGCCCCGAGAATAACTTGGGCATCAACATCCAGCGCAGCGGTAAACATGCTTGCAACTGTTTCAACTTGACCAATGGTCATTCCTTGTCCACCCTCAATTTGAATTAAACATCCCTTAGCACCACTAACATCTAATTCTGCCAAAGGTGCCATCATCGCAGATTTCAAAATCTCTTCTGGTTCATCAGCCCTTCCTACACCGACTAGCATAGTGGCTCCGCCTTCAGTATCAACGATTGCCCGCAAATCCATCAAATCCAAATTGATTAAACCCATTCGTAGCAGGGTTCTGACTAAACCATCTACTAGATCTTCAATCCATTCAGCACCCATCTGCCATGCTGTTCCCTTTTCTCTCGCTTGTCTTGCAAGTCTTTCAAGTGATAATTGTACTGTAATATGTGCATTGCTTTGTAAACGTTCAAGGCCTTCAGCAGCAATTTCCGCCCGTGTTTGTTGTATATCGAAAGGTAGTGCTGCTACCGATAATACAACCGCTCCAGATTGTCTTGCTTGACGGGCAAATTCATGAGCAGCCCCCGTGCCAGAGCCGCCGCCCAATCCGACTAGTAAAACAACCAATTCAACATCTTCTAATATCGTTCTAGCAAGAGGTGCAAGGCCTCTCATTCGTTGTTCTGCCAAAGGAGGTAAAGCTGCACAACCTACTGAATCCAATGTATGTCCTAAGCGCAATACATGGGCCGATTCACAACCAGTTAAACTAGAATCGTCAGCGTCAATAAGAACTACATCAGCGCCTCTTCCGCACTTTTCATATGCTCTTTTTGCCCAAGAACAACCCAAACCACCAACACCGGCAATTAGGATCTGTGAGGCTTCCATCGGCTTAATGGTGGCAATGAACCTCAATGAACTTTGGCTGTCGCGTGTTTCTTAATCCAAATCAACATAACGCAGATAGCGCCTTCTTGCATCTCTTGCCCATGCGTTATCTGGCTCCAATTCTAAAACTAAATCATAATACTTTATTGCATTCTCGAATTCCGAGAGGTGGCGTCCATACAAGTGACCGAGATTAGATAGGACTGGAATGCATCCTTCTTCTTCCTCTAACATCTTGAGCAGTAATTGTTCCGCGGCGCCAAGATGATTTTTCACCATTAACTCTTCTGCGTTATCTAGTTGCTCTAATTGTTCATCACTCAAGTTGTAAATATTATCGAAGGTATGACTTGACATTCGCTGCACCTATCTCGGGCAGGAGTACGCAGTGAATCAAACCTTTGATTGCTAAATTCAAAAATATTGTAAAAATGGCCGATTTGACAATCTCGGGTGCTTTAATTTTTATCGGAATTACGCCGTATTATCCGGATATTCAAAACGCAACACTGCGAGGCATTTATTCATCACAATTGCAAGCAATGTTTAAGGGGTCTATCCAAGTCGCTAAGAACATCTTGGGTGTGACTATGCGAGTTGGCTCTTTTTCTACGAGAATTACACTTCTTCTAGGACTGGTCGCGCTATTGCTCCTTCCAAGCCTTGCAACATCATACCACACCGGCATTGGTGGTGAACAATCCAATGCTGGAGAGACTATTGATGATGTGGCAAAACAGGGTTGTTTGTGTCACAATGGTGCTGCTGATAATTCGATTCAAGTGATTCTTGACAAGGTTCCATATGCCTGGAATGCTGGTGACACATATGAATTCCACCTGCAACTAATCGGTGGACCTGCTGGCGGGACTTACACCGCCGGATTTTCAATGCGCACTAGTGCAGGCGAACTCGCTGGCACAAATCTACAAAATTGGCAAGAGGATGTGACAACACTCACTCACACCGACGCATCTGCGAGCCAAGATGACCGCTCGTGGCTTTTGACATGGACTGCCCCTGCCGCAGGAGAAGGTAGTGTTAATTTCTGGATTTCAGGTAACTCAGTTTCAGGAGATGGACTCCCTGGTGAAGACGATAAGTGGAATCAATTATTATTCGCCCTCCCTGAGGGAGATGCAGATAGTATCGCCCTTGGAACGAGAACTTTGTTTGCCGGTGATGGAAACGTTAGCCCTCCTGAACCTCCTTCACATGGAGTCGATTTGCACAGCATGGGTGCTCCACTAAGAGCTCACTGGCTCGGATTACTCGGATTTAGTGCTGTAATCTGTGTAATCATTTTCTCAGGCCTAATGCTAAGATATGGATTCTCCACCTCGTACAAGGGACGCAGCAATGTGTTACGACTTCGCTACAAGTTGATGAAGAGAGGTGACCAGTGATGGACGATACAATCACTATCCTATTGAGGGGTGTCGCAAAAGGAAATATCAGTATTGCTGATGCTAGAACTGCTTTGGAAAACGCTTCACTGACTGAAGAACAGATGCAGAAAGCAATCGATCATGGGGTATTCAATCCTGCCGAACCAGGTTCGATTATTAGTGCGACACTAGCTCCATCCGGCGCATCATATCTGGTAATGTTCTTCTTCGTATGGGGATTATTCTGGAGTTGCTACTGGTCTTTTTCATTAATCTATGGACTGTTCAACGGCTGGGAACAACAACAATTATCATTCCATTTAGCAATGACACTAACGACCATCACGCTGATGGGAATGATCTACCTAAAATATGTCTTACCCGACACTATTATCGTCAAGTATGCCAGGAATAAGTTCGTACCTGAGCATACAAAGGATTGGAAGGAGTACAACTGGTGATTGTTATGTCTCGCGAATATGACCTCAAACCGGCACCGAGTGGTGAACAATCTTCTGCCAAAGCAGTAGGAGATTCATTAATCAATAGACGACAATTCCTTAGTTATGGATTCAATACCGCTACAGGCGTATTGGCGGCTTCTTTAGGAGTTCTTGGTTTCGCATCCCTATTACTGCCGCCTAGCGATAGCACCGGCGGCGACCTTGCTGCAATATATTGGGCCAAAGGTCGTGAAGATGAAGCATGGTATGGAGCAATGCACGAACAAGTAATGAAAAAATCAGATTTCGTTGCTGAAGCAGCAAAAAGTTCTACCGGAACTTCAGGAGCTGCTGGTGTTTGGAACGGAGTCCCGATCGTAGTAACCTATGTGGACCATTCAAAGAATTATGGAAGCCCTTTATCAAATGGTAAAGCAAGATTCCAATTCATGGAAGGATATGATGGCACTGGAAAGTATGTTGGCCATTTTGATGACTTGGCAGATGCAGACCCAAGATTATCCCCTTCAGAAAATTTGGTAATGATTTTTGCAAGATGTACCCATTTGTGCTGCATCCCAGGTTGGCAATTAGTTTCTAACGAGACTACTGAAGACACATGGACTGCTGGGGGAGGCGATGATGGGGGAACTAAATTATTCTGTATTTGCCACTCCTCACGTTTCGATCCTACTGCGTTAGAAATGAATTCTAATACAAATCGTTCCAATGGTGCTAAATTCAAGTACGCAGGTGTTCGCAGAGCCGGTGGCCCCGCACCTGTAGGATTACCAATAATTCCGATTGCCATGAATGGCGATATTATTGAAGGATTAACTGATTATGTGGATTGGTACACATATTGCGACTGAGGTGAAATGAAATGACAACAATGTTCTGGATTCTTTGGTTCTTTATCGCTTTCGTAGTGGTTCTTGTAGCATTCACCCTGCGTAAGGAATCAGAAGATATGCCTCGTAGAGACATTCTCCGTGCTGTTGAGTCAACAGGAAAAATGGGTGTGGCAGAGAGATCATTCCTTTGGGTATTCTCTTGGCTAGATACTAGATTTAGATTACAAGACTATTGGAATATGTCGAAAGGTGCCTACTATAATATGCACAGACAAATGCCGCTTAGTCACGCTGAAAAATACAAGTTGAGAATCATTTGGTACTGGTATCCATTATACTGCCTAGGTGGAATCTCATTCCTATCATTCATTATTTTGGTAATCACCGGAACTGTTCTTGGGATTTATTACGTACCGGGCGGAGAAGGTGACCCTGCCCCTGCATATGCCAGTATGCAATATATCATGACCGAATTGCCATTTGGATATATCCTTCGTGCAGTTCACCATTGGGGTACTCACTTCATGGTAGCAAGTGTTTTCTTGCATATGTGTAGAGTTTACTTTACAGGAGCATACAGAAACCCTCGTGAATTAAACTGGCTTATCGGAGTCGCACTAATGTTCCTAACCATCTTCTTTGGTTACTCTGGATATTTACTACCGTGGGATTCCTTGGCATATGGTGCCGCAGTTATTGGAATTAATATGGCCAACTCATCACCATTGATCGGAAAGATTGCTTCAACTGCCCTATTCGGCGGCACATCACTCACTCCTAGAACCGTTACAAGAATGTACTTTATTCACGTATTCATTCTACCCGTGATTGTGACATTATTGATCATCATTCATTTGTTTATTGTCTGGGTACAGGGCATTGCGGAGCCACATTGATATTTTGGAGGATTAAATTATGGGATTAGTAGAAAATCTTGGAAGAGTTGCTTCCTCTTACATGGATGAGAAGGAAAACTTGCAAAGTGTTAGTGAAAAGAGAAAGCGTACACCAATGGGTCATGCTTTTTGGCCACATGAAGTTCTTCGTGACGCACTTATCTTTGCGTTTATGACTGCGGTATTATTGTTCTATTCTTGGCTAATTCCACCGCCATTGCACAGTGCTGCTGACCCATATGCCCAAGCGGGATTCGTTTTCCCTGATTGGTATGTATTATTCTCATATGGTTACCTTCGCTGGGGAGAATATTTACCACAATTTTCCGTACCTACTGGCTTCCTAGGAGATATATTTGGCCAACCTTCGTTCCCTTGGAACGCTGCATGGTGGGGAGCAGCTCTCACTGGAGTTCCAGTAGGAATTCTAACACTTCCACCATTGCTTGGAGGTCGTGAAAAGAGACCTGTGGAAGACCCTTGGTTTGCAAGCGCAGGAGTGGTATATATTGCGCACGTATGGTTTATCTCTGTCTTTTCGATTAATATCTTCTTGAAGTTATATGGTAATAATAGGTCTGATTATTGTAAATTGGATTCTCATGGAGATCTGTTATGTGGTGTAAGAGAACCCTGGATTGCGGATGCATTCAATGCCATACCCTGGGTATTAACTGGGATTTTAATATGGATTATTATATATTTCGTGGCTCGAACTATGATGGTAAAGGCTTGGGGTGCTGGCTTCACTCCAGCACATGGCAAGAGAATTCTTGTTGGAGCATTGATGGTTTCAACTGCAATCTCAGTTTCTACTTGGGATGTTTATGATGATGGTTTCTGGGATGCAAAGGGATTGCTTACAATTTCTGATTATGATGAACTTGAAGCGATGAGGACACAACCAGTTGATGTTCATGTTCATTCTGCCAATGAATTTACCGACTCGCAGGGTTGGTCTTCTACAGAGATAGTACCAACCAC
>Ga0302120_10000441_pt1 | contig 18640 bp, 14 predicted proteins | sample AG5_Bottom_MG_FD_203118 | JGI IMG/M metagenome (GOLD analysis project Ga0302120, IMG submission 203118) | Marine microbial communities from Western Arctic Ocean, Canada - AG5_Bottom | ecosystem: Environmental > Aquatic > Marine > Oceanic | place: Canada: Western Arctic Ocean | collected 2017-10-01 | reverse complement strand
CAGGCGCCAACTCCAGGGTCGAGGTAGGTGAACCGGTCTGATCGGAGACAACGCGCACATGATCGCGTTCCTCAAGGAGCCCCAGGATGGTCCCGGGGAAATGCTTGCCCCTGGGCCCGTAGAGCCACTGGGTGCGCACAATACGCGTTCCATCGGGATGGAATTCGAGAGCCTGCTGTTCCCCGCTGAGCTTTGTACGGCCGTAGACCGACAGGGGATTCGTGGGGTGCCGAGGCTCGTAGGGCACCGAAGCTTCCCCGTCAAAAACGAAGTCAGTGGAAACCATAACGAGAGGGATTTCCGCCGCCGCCGAAGCCCGGGCCAGCACTCCGCAGGCCATGCCATTGACGCGTTCGACCAACTCGGGTTCCTCCTCGGCCTTGTCCACCGCGGTGTAGGCCGCAGCGTGAATCACGCCCTTGAAAGGCCCGTGTTCGCGGAACAACTTGGCCACCTGATCTTCATCGGTCAGGTCCACGCCCAGCGCGCCCACCCCTGGTGCTTCGCGCAGATCTGTTCCCAGGGTCGCAACCCCTTCGGGTACGGCCAACAGCAGTTGGCTGCCCAACATGCCCGCCGCACCGGTGATCAGGACTTTGTTTGAATTGCTCTCGTTCATGGATGCCGCTTGGGTTACCTAACTCGAAGTTCGCTTAAATCGGGCTTGGCAAGATACTTAGCCCAAATGGTTGGCGCCACTTTCCGCCACGAGGTTGGATGCTTGGTGCAGGGACTGGAAAGTACCCGCGTCGGTCCACCAGCCCTCAAGCACGTCTGCCGTCAAGCTGCCGTCCTTGATGTACCAATTGTTCACGTCTGTGATTTCAAATTCGCCGCGAGCGGATGGCTCAAGGGAGTTGATGATCTCAAAGACCCGCGCGTCGTACATGTAAATGCCGATCACTGCCAGGTTCGAAACCGGATTCTCCGGCTTCTCGACGATTTCCACCACGCGCCCCTTGTCCATGGTTGCCACGCCAAAACGCTCGGGGTCATGAACCTCCTTGAGCAAAATCTTGCCACCGCTACCCTGGGCTTCAAAGGCTTCCACAGCCGCCTTAATGTTGCGCTCGATCAGATTGTCACCCAGCACCACGGTTAGGGGTTCACCAGCGGCCCAGTGCTCACACAGGCCAAGGGCTTCTGCGATTCCGCCTTCGCCCTCTTGGTAGGTGTAGTTCAGGTGCTTCAGCCCAAACTCCTTGCCGTTACCCAGGAGGGACAAAAAGTCCCCTGACTTGCGCCCGCCTGTAACGATCATGATGTCCGTAATCCCAGCGTTGACCAGGGTTTGGATCGGGTAATAGATCATCGGCCGGTCAAAAACCGGCAGCAGGTGCTTGTTGGTGATCTTGGTCAGAGGAAAAAGCCTCGTACCAAGGCCGCCAGCCAAAATGACGCCTTTCATGATTTGGGTTCCTAAAGTTGCGGGGTTGGGGGTAAACGGAGTAATTCGGGCAGCAAGTTACCCGAAAGCGATCCGTCCGGGTGCTTCTAGTCCCTCAGGGGCGGGCACGATACCACGCCACGAAACGTTCGAGGCCCTCGGTCACTGGAACTTGGGGGTCATAGGCAAGCATTTCACGGGCCTTGGAGACATCCGCATAGGTCACCGGAACGTCCCCCGGCTGGCTGGGGAGGCGTTCAAGCAGGGGCTCTTGACCGCAGGCGACGCCAATCTGGGCAACCAGCTCCGACAGGGTGGTGGTGGCGGATTCTCCTAAATTGTAGATCTCATAGGCTCCGCAGCGGTCCAGAGCCTGCACCACCCCCCCCACGATGTCGCTCACATAGGTGTAGTCCCGCCGGCTGCTGCCATCCCCAAAGAAAGGGATGGGCTCGCCCTCATGGACGCAGCGCACGAAGCGATGGATCGCCATCTCCGGCCGTTGACGCGGCCCATAGACCGTGAAGAAACGCAGGCAGGTGGTTGGAATCTGATACAGATGATGGAACGTCCAACACAGCAACTCGCCAGCGCGCTTAGTGGCTGCATAGGGCGAAACCGGACGGGAAACATCATCGTCCTCCTCAAAAGGCACCTTCTCGTTGCCCCCATAGACGCTGGAAGAAGAGGCAAACACAAAGCGCGTCTTGGGGCGCTTCTGCAAGGCTTCTAAAATCAGGGTAGTCCCGCGCAGATTCACGTCTTGATAGAGCTGGGGATCATCCAGACTTGGACGAACCCCCGCCATGGCCGCAAGGTGAACCACCCCATCGAAGCCATCCTGAACGATCAGGCGTTGGATGAGATCCTGGTCGCGGATGTCGCCCTCAATGATTTCACCTCCCGCCGCCAAGACCAACTCAGCGTTCTCGCGCTTGATCCTGGGGTCATAGAAGTCATTGAAGTTGTCGAGTACAACGACCTCATCCCCACGCCCCAACAGCGCTTCCGCAAGATGAGAGCCGATGAACCCGGCCCCTCCGGTCACAAGATAACGGCCACTCATTCGACGGTCACACTCTTAGCTAGGTTTCGTGGTTTATCAATATCGCAGCCCCTTTGCTCCGCAATGTAATAGGAGAACAACTGCAAGGGAATCACGTTCAACAGGGGCGACAGAATGTCAAGGGCTGTGGGCACCATGCAAACATCCCGAGCCAGATCGTGGGTCGCTTGATCCGAGCCCACGCTCAAGACCACCCCCCCGCGGGCCTGTACTTGTTCCACATTGGAGCGCATCTTGTCGGCAAGGGGCGACTGCCCATTCAGACACACGATGGTCATGCCCGGATCAATCAAGGCGATGGGCCCGTGTTTCATTTCGCCGGCCGCATAGCCTTCAGCGTGCACATAGGAGATTTCCTTCAGCTTCAAGGCACCCTCAAGGGCGATCGGGTAATTGATCCCGCGCCCGATGAATAGAAAACCCTTGGCCGCCGCATGGCGGCGCGCCATTGAGCGCATGTCCTCGCACTTGGACTGGGTCAGGAGCTGTTCCATCTGGGAGCGCAAGCCCCGCATCCCCTGCAGGAGCTCCCGGGCACGTTCAGCACTCAGGGTGCCTTTGGCGCGACCCAGACGAATGGCGAAGAGAATGCCCGCCGCTACTTGGGCGGTGAAAGCCTTGGTGCTGGCGACTCCGATTTCGGGCCCTGCGTGGGTCAAAATCACAGCATCCGCCTCGCGCACCTGACTGGCCCCCGGCACGTTGCAGATTGCCAACACCCGGGCGCCTAACTCTTGGCAGAGGCGTGTGGCGGCCAGGGTATCCGCGGTCTCGCCGGATTGGGTCAGGGCTAAGGCCAGGGTGTTTTTCGCCAGCACGGGGCCCCGATAACGGAACTCACTGGCAAAGTCCACATCCACCGGCACCCGGGCCAATTCCTCGATCGCATAGCGCGTGACTAAACCCGCGTGCAAGGCCGTTCCGCAAGCGACCACTTGAATGCGTTCCACTTGTCGCAGAGCATCGTCTTCCAGCCCGGGCAAGATTACATCCCCGGCCTCTTCGTCCATACGGTCAAGAACCGTTCGGGCCAATACATCGGGCTGCTCATGAATCTCCTTGAGCATGTGATGGGGCCAGGGCCCCTTGTTGGCTTCCGTGGGATCCCAATCGATGGCCTCGGGAGCTCGCTCCACCGAATTTCCTGCCGCATCAAAAAAAGCGTAGCCTCCTGCAGTCAAGATCCCCATGTCCCCGTCTTCGAGAAACACCACATCGCTCGAGTGGGGCAGCAGGGCCAAGAGGTCCGAACCCAAGTAGGTCCCGCCTGGACCTTGGGCCACCACAAGCGGAGGCCCCTGGCGCGCGCAAAGAATTGCCGGGCCCGTGTCCGTATCCAAAAGGAGCGCCACCGCGTAGTAACCCTCCACTCGGGCGAGGGCGGCGCGCAGGGCTGCGAGGGGTTCGTCAGGAGCGGAAGTCAGCTCCCCGGCGATCAGATGGCCCAAGACCTCGGAGTCGGTCTGGGAAACGAACTTGATGCCCTTAGCCGCAAGCTCTTGCCTAAGGCTCTGATGGTTCTCGATGATCCCGTTGTGGACCATGGCCAATGCGCCGCCTCCCGCCATGTGGGGGTGTGCATTGAGGTCGCTGGGGGGCCCATGGGTCGCCCAACGGGTGTGCCCGATTCCGGCGCTGGCCCCGGCTAAAGCCCCATCCTCAAGGGCTTCTTCCAGGTGAGCAAGCCGCCCCTGTTTCTTGCGCAGAAGGATCTCCTGCCCCGTATGGACTGCGATGCCCGCACTGTCGTAGCCGCGATACTCCAGGATCCTCAAGCCCTCGACCAGGGCCGAAAGTACCGGCTCACCCTGGCGAATGGCTCCAATGATACCGCACATATTGAAAGCCCTAGAGGGCCCCCACTCGTTCTTGGAAAGAGGTAAGGGTGCGCTCGAGCCCACTGGCCAGATCAACCTTTGGCTCCCAGCCCAACAACTTGCGCGCCTTAGTGATGTCAGGCTGGCGCACCTTGGGGTCATCCACGGGCAAGTCCCGGTAGACAACCTTGGACTTAGATCCGGTCAACTCGATCACCCGCTCAGCAAATTCCTTGATCGAGATCTCGGTGGGATTGCCGATATTCACCGGCAGGTTCTCGTCAGACCAAAGCAGGCGCATAATGCCCTCGACCAGATCATCCACATAGCAGAACGAACGGGTCTGGGATCCGTCTCCAAAGACGGTCACGTCTTCCCCGCGCAGGCCTTGGGACATGAACGCCGGCAGTGCACGCCCATCGTTCAAACGCATGCGCGGGCCATAGGTGTTGAAGATACGCACGATGCGCGTCTCGACCTGGTGATAGCGGTGATAGGCCATGGTCATCGCCTCGGCAAAACGCTTGGCCTCGTCGTAAACCCCGCGGGGCCCCACCGGATTTACATTGCCCCAGTATTCCTCGGATTGGGGATGCACCAAGGGGTCGCCGTAGCACTCCGAGGTGGAGGCGATCAAGATCCGAGCACCCTTGGCCTTGGCCAGTCCGAGAACTTTATGGGTTCCGAGGGAGCCTACTTTAAGGGTTTGAATCGGCAACTCCAAGTAGTCGATGGGACTCGCCGGTGACGCAAAGTGCATGATCACATCCAAGTCCCCCGCCACGTGAATGAACTCGGTCACATCCTGATGGATGAAGTGAAAGCGAGGATTGGGCATCAAGGCCTCGATGTTGACCAGGTCCCCCGTAACGAGGTTGTCCATACAGAGGACCTCATGGCCCTCCTCAAGGAAGCGCTCACAAAGATGGCTGCCGAGGAAACCGGCGCCGCCGGTAACGAGAATCCGTTTCATGGCATGGGTCCTGTCTTGATATGGGTGTCGTGCGATTGAAAGCTCAAAGCCAGGTAGCGCTGGAGGTGCACCAAGAGGGTCACTCCGTGTCCTCGGTGCTTGCAGCCGACTTGGCCACAGAATTAGCATGGGCCAGATCGGAAAGGCGCAGGTGCTGATCGTCGACGGCAACCACCTGCACGCCCAATGCTCTCAAGCTCTGACCGCTAAGCAAGTCAAACTGAACGTGGCCGTCGAAATCTCCAGGAGGCACGACTCCCGGCCCCAACACCAGAGGCACAGCCCCCACACTTCCAGCGACCGTATGATCTGGATCTATGGTCCGCGGCGCGGCACCGCTGAGCAACAGAGGCACGTGAAGCACATCTCCGGGGGTCAGCACGATGCGTTTTGTCCCGAAGGCCAGAACCGCTTGGGTGTAACCACGGTGACGCAGTTCGAGCACCTCGCGACTCACTCTTCCCACATAGAAAGGTCCCCCATCACCGAGGAGATGAGAGCCACCGGGCAGGCGCACCACTTCTCCAGATTCCATTTTGACGCTAGCCCGCTCGATCTGAATAAACGAAACAAAGGGCTCGCCCCGCGAAGGCGACCCGATCACCAGAATCCCGTTGCCATGCATCCTGGCCAGGGAACCACCGGGGAAGATTAACTCGGCCCGTCCGCCCGCGTCGGTGAAAACGGCCGCCCCCGCATGGATACGTGCTTGACGATCATAGAAGTGCAGGCGATGAACCGAGGTCTGACCCGCACGCTTGACGTGCACCGTGTCAGCATGGCGCACCAATAGGGCCTCTTCAGGCCCCTCTAGCAGCATGTCAGTGAAGCCCGGGGGTAGGTTCTCGGGGCCTCCCATGGGCCTGGGGTAGCGATGGGCATTGCAACCGGCAAGGATGCACAAGACGAGTAGGTAAGTAGGTTTGATCATGATCCTTCTTTATGGGATGAGAACCAGCGCTCGACAAATCCAGTGTCATGAGCGCCTCCACGGAATTCGGCATTGTTAAGGATTTCCTTGAGCAGCGGAATGGTCGTTGCCACCCCGTCAATCACGAACTCATCCAAAGCGCGTAGCATGGTCCGGATAGCCTCGTCACGAGTAGGGCGATGGACCAGCAGTTTGCCGATCATCGAGTCGTAGTTCGGAGGAACGTGATAGCCCCCATAACAGTGACTGTCCACGCGCACGCCGGGCCCGCCGGGAGGCACAAAGGCGCGCAGTTGGCCGGGGGATGGACGGAAATCCTTGGTCGGATCTTCCGCATTGATGCGGCACTCAATGCAGTGACCGCTATGCACAATATCCTTCTGCCGGAATCGCAAGGGCATACCGGCGGCGGTGCGGATCTGCTCGGCGATCAAGTCAAGGCCGGTGACCATCTCGGTCACCGTATGCTCCACTTGGATACGGGCGTTGACTTCAATGAAGTAGAAGTTCTGCTGGGCATCTACCAGGAACTCCACGGTACCTGCTGTGGTGTAGTTGGAAGCTTTCGCCATGCGTACGGCGGCTTCACCAATCTTGGTCCGCAGCCTCGGAGAGAGGCTGGTGCTGGGGGATTCCTCGATCAGTTTTTGGTGCCTGCGCTGGACGGAACAATCGCGCTCGCCAAGGTGCACCACATTGCCATCGGAATCCGCGAGGATTTGAACTTCCACGTGTCGCGGACGCTCGATGAATTTTTCGATGTAAACATCCCCATCACCGAAAGCGGCTAGGGCTTCGGCCGCGGCGGCGCGCAAACCGGTCTTGAGGCTGGGCTCGTTGCTGGCCACCCGCAAACCACGGCCACCGCCGCCGGATGTCGCCTTGATCATCACGGGATACCCAATTTTCTGGGCCACACGGATGGCCTCGTTCTCGTCCTTGACCAAGCCATCGGATCCCGGAACCACCGGGACCTTAGCCTCCATGGCAATCACTCGGGCGCGGGCCTTATCCCCCACTGCGCTGATCACTTCAGGAGCGGGTCCGATGAAGCCTATCTTGCAGGAACGGCACACTTCGGCGAAGTGTGCGTTCTCCGCGAGAAAACCATAGCCTGGGTGAATCGCATCCACATCCGCGATCTCAGCGGCGGCAATGATTGACGGTATATTGAGGTAAGACTCCGCTGCGGGAGCCGCCCCGATACAGATCGTCTCGTCCGCCTGGCGCAGGTACAAAGCGTCTGCATCCGCGTTAGAATAAACTGCAACGGTTTCCACGCCTAACTCACGACAGGCACGAATGATCCGCTGAGCAATTTCCCCACGGTTCGCAATCAGAATGCGTCGAAACATCAGCGCGGTTTAACGAGGAAAAGAGGCTGGCCGAATTCCACCGGCTCGCCGTTCTCCACGAGCAGTTCGACAATCGACCCGCGACATTCCGCGCGGATCTCGTTCATGACCTTCATGGCCTCTACAATGCAGACCACCGAGTCTTCTTCGAGGTCATCACCCACCGAGGAAAACGGAGCGTCCTCGGGAGACGGGGCATGGTAGAAGGTTCCCACCATGGGGCTTGTGATCTCAATCAATCCTTCTGCGCGCCCGGAAGGAGCCACCGGTGCGGAGCCCTCTTGAGGAGGAAGGCCAACGGGAGCAGGTCCCGCCGCTGGGGTGTGGGCACTGCCCGGCACCATCAGTACCTGGGGGCCCGAGCCGGCTTCGGGGCCACGGCGCAGGTGCACCTTGAGATGTGCCTGCTCGTCTTCGATTTTAAGCTCGGTCACCTCTCCGCGCTCCATGAGTCGGATTAGGTTTCGAATCAGCTTGAGGTCCATGGATGGTGTCAGGGGGTTGCTAGGGTCGTTTTCCACGGGGACAGGGTACCCACCGGGGACCCGAGAACCCAGAGTTCAGCAAAAAGGAGGCTCCTTAACCCTCCCGTTTCCAAGGCCCGGACTTGCCGCCGCTCTTGGCGAGGAGCTCCACCCGCTGGATGGTGATGCCCTTAGAGAGGGCCTTGGTCATGTCATAGAGGGTCAAAGCCGCCACGCTGGCCCCGGTCATGGCTTCCATTTCGACCCCCGTACGCCCGGTGCACACCGCCGTGCAGAGCACCTCAAGGCGGTTTTCATCCAATTGCTGGATCTCCACATCGACCCCGTCGAGGCCCAGGGGGTGACAAAGGGGGATCAGCAATCCAGTCTGCTTGGCGGCCCCCACCCCAGCGATGCGCGCCACCTCAAGCACCGGGCCCTTAGGTCCACCCTCCCGCAGGATGCCCTCGAGCAGGCCCTCGGGAAACTCCACAATCGCCCTTGCGGTGGCTTCCCGGTGGGTTTCGTGCTTGTGAGACACATCAACCATGCGGGCCCGGGGGCCATCCACGCCCTCTGTAATATGGGAGAGGGAGCTGGTGAGAGGGTCTTGGCTTTCCTGGGTCATGGGGGTGCTGGGAGCTGGGTGGAGTGGTCTGGGGCTGAATTATGGCCCAGATCAAGCCCCCGGCGGGGACCAATCCTCAGAGCCCTAGGTCCTCCCCCTGTTTGTGGCCAAAAGAGGGCCGCGGCGCCCCTCGCCGCCGAATCAACGCTAGGTTTTGGTAACAGCACCTGCAATGATCCCCTTGGAGCCGTAGATTGAAACGAAGGAGAGGTCGTACCTCCCGCCGGAGCCCCCCACCTGCCGATACCTAGACCGCTGGGCCCACAATGGCCCCGTCCACTGCTTTCAGCGTTATGTGCACAGCTTTCATGAACCGATTCACCGTTGCCCTCCTGGCCCTACCCCTCTCCGCCCTCGCCCAGGCGTCTTCCGCCCCAGTCCAGGAGGATTTCGCACCCCTCCTGGCGGAAAAAGCTCAAGCAGCAAAACAGCTCACGGTGGTGGAACTCTTCCGCGAAGCTCGCCAGGTGGGGCTCATCCTGGGAGACGAAGGGGGTGCAGCTTTCGACCGGGAGGTAGACAGGCTTCTACAAGTGGAAGACAACGATCCACGCACGACCCTTTTCTTGGTGGCCACACGCCTCACCGGAGACGATCCGGACCTGGAAATCCTGGGGGTTTCCTTGGCCCAAGTGCTCCAGGCATCGGATCCCCAAGCCTCTCAAGCCGCTGCTGAACTCGCTGCCGGCGCGGGATTTGACCGGGGCCCCGTGGAAACCCGCCGCACCTTCGCAGAGGCCCTGATCACCGTCGCCACCGACGGGGATCGCGCCCCGGATACCAGAGTTTCCGCAGCGGTTGCCGCCCACGGAATTGGCCTCGGCGACCAAATCGCTCGCCCCCGCAGAGTGCTCTTTGAGTTCCTGGAATCCAGCGACTTGGACATGGTGGGGCGCGGCGCCCTGGGCCTGGCCGAATTGGGAGCCATGGAAGAGGTACAAGGTGTAGTGCCCGCCCTCGAACGCCTTTCGGCACAGCCGGGGCAGCAGGGCCTGCTCGCGCGTTCCTACCTCAAGCAACTTCAAATCCGCCGCTTCAAGGACACCGAATTGCGCCGCGCCCGTGAGCGCCAATCCGAGCTCCTGTTGCAAGGGGATCAAACAGACCCGGACTTACAGCGCATCGGCAACCTGATCGAACTCGTCCGGCGCTTCCACCTTGAGGGCGACACAGTGGAGCGCGAGGACCTGCTAGAGGCCGCTATGCAAGGCCTCTTGAACCGCATGGATCCGCACTCGTCCTTCTTCAACTCGAAAGCCTGGGAGAAATTCGAACAGGACATCGAAGCGGAGTACGGTGGCATCGGAGCCTACGTAAATGTGGACCGGGAAGATGGACTGTTTACGATCACCAAACCGATCTACTCGGGACCGGCCTACAAAGCCGGGCTTTACACCGACGACAAGATTGTGATGGTGGATGACTGGCCCACCATGGGCGAGGAAAGCACCGAAGTGATCAAGCGCCTCAAGGGCCGCCCCAACACCGCGGTCAAGCTCTACATCTGGCGCCGGGGTATGGACTCGGGACTGATCGACCGCCCCACTGAAGACATGGCGGTCACCATCGAACGCGGAGTCATCACGATCCCTCCCGTGCACTCGGCAATGCTCCCCGGGGGCATCGGCCTCATCGAACTATCCACCTTCAGCCGCGTGGCCAGCACCGAAGTCGCCAGCGCCTTGAACACCCTGATGGAACAGGATCTACGCGGCGTGATCTTGGACCTGCGTAACAACACAGGTGGTCTATTGGACGAAGCGCGCAATGTGGCGGACCTCTTCCTGCCCAAGGGCAAGGTGGTTGTCTCCACCGAATCCCGGGTGCGCGCTGGACGCTCCTACCCTACCCGCCAAGCGGCGCTCGTGCCCGAGGACATGCCCGTGGTGGTTCTGATCAACCGCTTCAGCGCCTCCGCTTCAGAGATCGTAGCCGGTGCCCTTCAAGACCACGGCCGCGCGGTCCTGATCGGCCAACGCTCCTACGGCAAGGGTTCGGTGCAGAATCTAATTTCCATGCCCGGAGAAGAAGACGACGGCTATGCGGATGAAAACCGCAACGGACGGCGGGACGCTTGGGAAAGCATCACCACGGACCGGGACGGGGATGGAGAATTCGACTACGCCCCGCGGGTCAAGTTGACCATCGAAAAGTACCTCTTGCCCAGCGGCCGTTCGATTCACCGTATGCTCGAAAAAGACGGCAGCATCAAGAGCGTCGGCGGCGTGCAACCAGACCAAGAGGTCTCCCCCACTAAGTACTCGGGCTGGCGACTGAAAGAGATGCGCCGAATCCAAGGCACACGCAAACTGCGCCTTTGGGCCCAGGAGCAGGCCACGGCACAAGCCGAGACCTTCTCCAATCTGGCTGATTCAGACATGAGCGACTGGCAACAGTGGCCGGGCTTCGAAGAACTCTACGCCGGGCTGGAAACCAGCCTCTCCCATGCGGATGTGCGCTTGCTCCTGCGGGCAGAAGTGCGCCGCCTTGTGGAAGACACCCGGGGTAGCGCATTCCCCATGGGCGACTTCCAAGAGGACCGTCAATTGCAGGCGGCGATCCAAGAGATCTATTCCCAAAAGCAACTGGACTGGGAAACGGTCGCCGAGTTCAAAGCCACCTTTGACACGGAAGTGGACGATCCCGATGGGCCTCCAGTCGCGGCAGTGAGTGCAGCCCTCTTAGGCGAAGCATTGGCCCTCCTGGGCCGGGCGGAGTCCGCGGACCGCAGCCTCTCAAGCGAGGAGCTCAAGCAGCTGCGCGAGTTACTCCGGCGCACGAGCGACGGGGCAAAGTAACCCCGGGACAGCCCCCTCAGGCACCCGTTTTGAAAACCGCAGGAGCCGACCTAAAGGGTCGGTTCTTTCGTAGGTGCATCCTCTTGAGCCGCGCCGCCCTCGTCCGCAGCCGCAAATTGTTCCATGGCAGGCACGACCAATTCACGCACCAAAATCAAGCCCGACGCGGCGATGGGCAAGGCCAAGAGGAAACCGAACATGCCCATGGTTGCGCCGCCAATGAAAATCGCCACAAACACAAACAGGGGATGCAGGCCCAGGGAGTCCCCCAGGATACGCGGCACAAGCAAATAGCCCTCCAGCACTTCTGTCACCCCAAAGACGACACTGATCCAGCCGAAGGTCACGAGGAACTCCGCCCCCGGACTGGTCAAGGCCACCAGGAATGTGAAGGAATAGCCAAGGAAGGCACCAACGAAAGGGACCAGCGCTGCAAAGCCCGACGCCATGCCCAAGAACACAGCGTAGGGAGCGCCCACTAAGAGCAAGCCCGCGGTCAGCATCAGGCCCTTGATCAGGCAGACGGTCAGCCGCCCCCGGAAGAAAACCGTCAGCACCTCGCCGATGCGACGGGCGATGCGCGTCACCCTTTCCTGTTCTGGTGCGGGCACGTACTTGCGCACGCCGCCGTGGATACGCTCCAGTTCAAACAAGAGATACCAGGCATAGATCGGCAAGAGTACCAGCATGGATAGCAAACCCACGGCAGACCCGAACCAGTGACTCAAAACTCCGGCACCCTGGGCCGCCACATCTCCTTCGCGGCCCGCTCCGAATTCCTGCCACAACTGCTCGGCCAAGAGGGACAGGGTCGATCCCCCACCTAATGCCCCCACGCGTACACTGCCATCCGCCTCGTCAAACAACCAGGCCAGCCAAACATCGCTGCGATGGGCCTCGATAAAACTGCCGAGGCGGGCATCCAAGGTAGGAATTAGGCCCAGCTCGGGATCCAAAACGCGCTCGGCGAGCAGGCTCCCCTGGCTCCAAGCCGCAAGCCCCACCAGCACCGAAGACACGGCGAACAAGATATAAATGGTGTTCACCGCCCGCAGTCGGGACCATCCGCGCCCTTCCAGCTTGAGCACTAAGGGCTGGGCGATGTAAGCCAGCACATATCCCGCCACCAGCGGGTTCAAAATATCACGCACCTGCCAAGCGGCAAAAACCGCCAAGAGGGTCAGACCTGCTAAGGCCATATTGCGTCGCTGAGGAGTAAGGCGGTCCAGCATCAGCCCTCGCTGCCCCCCTTACCAAAGAGTTCCTCTTCCAGGGGTAGCTGGGGAGTCCAGGCCTCCAACAAACCCGATTCAAAATCAAAGACTCGATCAAAATCCTCCACCGTATCGCTCTCTTGGCGGGAAAATAACTCGAGCCCAATCAAGACGAACACAATCTCGCCCCAGTCCCGGGTGGCGGTCACGCCCCAGGAGTTCCAAACTTCCTTGGCTAGCGGGCCGTAGGTATCCAGGGCCAAGACCCTGAGAGCCTCGACCAATTGCTGACCACTCACATGCCGGTCGGGGGTTTCCGCCTCAGACCGGCCGGTCATCTCCACCGCCTGATCGAGTCCAGAAAGCAAAAAGTGATAGGCCTCCACGGAATAACGCCCGTCATCCCGAGCTGCTCTTCGAATTGTGTCCATGTTCGGTTCTCTTAAGAAAACTCAGCGTCGCTGCGCCTCTGGCAGCAGACTGTTTGTAAAGTCGAGCACGCGCTCCAGCACGCCCCCCGGATTCAAGTTCAAGTCCACATCCCGGCGCCCCTGCAACCAAGCCGCCAAGCGTTGCGCTCTGGCAGCCGCAGGGGGCTGGGGACAACCCGCCAGCCGCTTTCCGTGCATCAAGTCTTGAGACGCAAGGCCAGCGGCCATGCGATCCTGATCCCGGTGCAACTCCATGCCAAGTTCCAGCAAAAAGCGGACCCGCATGCGCTCACCAGCCTTTGGAGTGCGGCCCTTGAACTCTCCTGGCAATTCCATCAATTCGGCCATCAAGGAGGGCGCGTGGATAGGTTCCCTAAAGGCGAGGACCAACAGGTCCAAGCAAGCCAGCGCTCCCCGCTGGCCCATGGTCAAGAGGCGCCCAGGTGATCCCGCAGCCAATCGCAGAAGCTCGGAATCTGACGCCCATTCGGGGGCCTCCATGGCCAAGGCTTGCCTGACCTGGTCAGGGCTCAGCCCTGTCGCCACCGCCTGGACCACGCGACTACGCAGGGTATCCAAGAGGGCCTCGGGGCGAGAGGTCTCAAGGGCTAAAAGCACCCTTTCACCGGGCTCTTCGAGGGTTTTCAAGAATGCGTTCTGGGTCTCTTCATTCATGCGATCCGCATCCCGGATCAACACCACGCGCCAGCCCCCTTCTCCTGCAACGAGGCGCAGGAAGGTCTGGATGGACTCACCGGCCCATGCATTCTGAGGCCGGACTTCCCGGTGAGCCACGAAGTGAATGGTCAGTTCCTCGAACCCGTGGCTCAAGGCATCGACCCGCAACAAATCCGGGTGCGAGCCAGCCGTCACTCGGCGACAGGCAGGACAGGTACCGCAGGGTTCGCCCGGACCGTGCTGACAAAGGAGTCCCTCAGCCAAGCGCTCCAAGGCCAAGAACTTGCCCACACCGGTGGGCCCGGTCAAGAGCAACGCATGACCCAACCGGCTGTTTGCGGCGGCCGACCACAAAGATCGCAAGAGGTCTCCATGCCCTAGCAACGGTGAATCTTCTACGTCAAAAGACATTCTGCACCGCCTCGGCAACTCGCGCTGCCACCTGGTCCTCGTCCCCGTCCGCATCCACCCCTACGGTGGTCCGCGGGCACAGCTCCACATAGCGCCTCATTCCCAGGGCCACGCGCTCTTGAAACTCGGCTCCCCGATCCTCGAAACGATCCGTCGCCGCCCCGCGGCGCTTTACCGCCAAGGTGACCGGCAATTCCAGAATCATAGTCAAGTGTGGTTCTGGCGATCCAGCCCAGGTGTGCAGCATCTTGAGCAGCTCGTCCTCGGGCAGGCCCCAAGCGAATACCTGGTAAGCAAAGGTGGAAGGATGAAAGCGCTCACAAACCACGTCGACGCCCGCCTCAAGGCAGGGTCCTATGCGTTTTTCCAATAGCTGCCGACGGGCAGCACAAAACAAGAGTGCCTCAACCCCCGGGGAGAGATCCGAATCTCGATCGAGCAACAAATCCCGCAGCAACTCTCCTTCGGTGGTGCCCCCAGGTTCGCGCAGGTGCTCCGCCCGCCGGCCGAGGCCTTCAAGGTGAGCCACAAGGCGCCTGGCCTGGGTGGACTTGCCACAGCCGTCGACCCCATCCAAAACAAAGAATCGGGCCGAGCTCGGGCTCGTTGGTTCGCTGGACTGCTTCAAGGTGTGAGAGGATAATCTCCCCGGCGAACGATTTGCACCCCCCGCCGGTTTTCTCCCCCCTGGGCGGGGTTAATCGCCCCCCCCATACCCCAGGGCATCGAGGCGCGCCTCTTCCTCGGCGCTCAAATCCACACCGACCCGCTGGCCCGTGCTGACCTTTTCCAGCCAGTCCTTCACGTCCTTTTCCAGGCCCGCAGCCCGCTCGGGTTGCTCGGAGCCTAAATCAACCGCAAAGGTCGGGTCTTGCTCGGGGGCAAAGAGAAAGCTCTGGCCCACGTTCAGCTCGCGCCCAGGGCCCAACTGATCGGAATCCGCCAGGGTATGGATAAAGTGCAAATTGGTCTCGCAGCAACCCGCCTGCAACAGAGCGCTGTGCACAAAATGCACCCGCCGCTGGGCCGGCAACTCACCCGCGGCAGCTTGCAAAAGATCCTCCCCGGCCAAACTGTCGGGCATGGAGAGGCCAAGCCAATGCTGCAACGTGGGCACTAAATCCAGGGACGACACCCGTTGGTCCACGACTCCCCGGGGTCCTCCGGGCAGGGACACGATCATGGGCACGCGCAACACGGCGGGATAACAAAACAGGTGATTGAACCACACATCCTGTTCCCCGAGGGCTTCCCCATGATCACTGATCACAATCGTCCCATAGGCACCCTTTCCCCGGGTGCGATCCAAGGAACTCAACAGAGAACCCATCAACTGATCGGTGTATTCAACACCCGCCGCATAAAGATGCTGGGCGTAGGCCTGGTTGGTGACCCCAGCCAAGAACTCTCCGGGCTTGGTGTACATGCAGGGGCCGATGGTGGGTGGATCAACGATCTTGGGAGGAGCAGGGTGTTCGTTCTCATAGGCGGCCAAGAAACGATCGGGTGGCCCATAAGGTGTGTGGGGATCAAACAAGTGCACCCAGAGAAACAGGGGCGCGTCCCGGGATTCCCGCTCAAGCCAACCCTGCACCACTTCCAAGGTCAGGGCCCCATCTACCACGGCTCCTCGGCGCACCCGATGAAACAAATCAAACCCCCGGCCAAGCCCCGAGTAAGCTGGTTCCAGGTGATGCACACTGACCGCGGCCGCCGTGCGATAGCCCTTTTCCGCAAACGCCTGGGCCATGGAACGAATCGTGGGGTCAAGTCGGGCCCGATTGTCGAGGAGCCCGTGGCGCGGCACGCTGAGGCCGGTCAGGATCGACGCATGACTGGGCAAGGTCGAATTGCACGCGCTCCAAGCATTGGAGAAAAGCAACCCTTCCCGGGCCAAGGCATCCAAACTGGGAGTCGCGGCCTCGCCACCCAAACATCCAAGGGCATCCCCTCGCAGGGTGTCGAGGGTCACCAGGATCACATCGGGGCGACTGTCCGGGACCCTTTGCCCCAACACATGGGGCGCACCCCACCAGATCCCCGCACGATCATGACTCTCTGGGTTCCCCTTGCGGTCCATCAGGTTCGCCTGGCAGCGCACCTCGATAGTCGAACCCTCGAAGTCCGTCAGGTCCACCTCCATTCGCAGCCAGCCCCGTGAATCTTGCGGTCGAATCATCTGGGCCAGGGGCGCGAAAGCTTCGCCCTTCTCGGGGCGCACGGCCACCTGGAATTCCCAGTCCCCCAGAGCCCCTAGCCGCGCATCGGTGGCACAGTCCAGCACCAACCGTCCCCCGGCCGGAACCGTGCAGCCGGCGAAAAGGGCTCGATCCGGCGTGCACACAAAGGTCCGTCTCAAGTCGCCGCCGCTACCCAAGAGGCCCGCATCCCCAGCGGCAATTCCGCCCTTCAAATCCCCAGAGGCATCGGGGCCATTCCGATAGCCACCGCGCACCAACTCGATGCCCCCCAAGCCATAAGACTGAGGGCCGCCCCCCACGGGGTAAAGGGAAACGGTCTTGATCGTTCCGCTCCAATCCGGGGAAAGGGCTAGATCAAAACGCGCCACTTTCGTGGCCGCGTCCACGGGAACGCCTAGGCGGAAAACATCATCGCCCCCCGCTTCGGTTTGCCAAAACATCACCGCCTCGGTTCCCGCATGCCAAGTCCCGCGCAACAAGAGGGCGTCAAAGGAACCCGCGTCCTGAGCCTCATCCCAAACCCAATATGCATGGTCTACACCGCGCTGGGGAGCATAGTCCCGGGCACGTACACGCACCTCCTTGCCCCCTTCAAGCGGTTCAAGGAGGGCCCCGTTCACCGGGACCCAGGGCGCCAAGTCATCTAGTCCGGTTTGGACGGTTTGTGCGACCCAATACCGCAGTGAGGTGTCCTCCCCAGACAAGACCTCCCCCGTGGTGCGCCCATCTTGCAGCCGCAAGTCCAAGCGCACAATGCCATCGGCCGGGAGCACTTCTGGTGCACAGGCGCAGAGCCCCAACAGCAGGACGAGAGCCCCTTTACATGCACTATTTCCCATGGGGCACCAGCGCATCGGCCGCCTTCCGCAATTGGGCCGCTCGCTCGAGCTCACCCTGCGCCAGGGCGCATTCCTCCTGCAAGAGAAGTAGCTCCATACGCTGCAAATCCGTGACAGGCTCCAGCCGCCATTGTTCGGGTCCACCGAGGCGCTTGCGTTCCGCCGAGGGCAGGGTTCCGAGGGTCGCACCGGGGCGCAGCTCACCGGCATTCCCCAAGAATATACAATGGTCAGGATCGAGGTTCACCGGCACGGCGAGGGTCATGGAAAACTCACGCTCTGCCTCTTCGAAGCGCTTGAGAGCCAACAAACTCTTGCCCCAAGCCTCGTGCAAATCGCGCCGAAAGGGGTCCACCTCATTAGCCTCCTCGAACAGACGCACTGCCTGCACATGGCGCCCACCCGCGTGGTGCCATAAGGCACTTTTTACGCGCAGGGTGTACTCCCCCATGTTCCAAGCCAGCCAGCGGTCCATGGCCCCCATGGCATCCTCAGTACGCCCGGCCTGTTCGTGCAACTTGGCCAAGGAACGCTCGGCGGAAAAGGAAGGATCATCGAAACCAGGAAAGCAGAGCTCCGCCTCTTGATACCAAAGTAAAGCCTCTTCCACATCACCGTCCCGTTCTAATAGGCGAGCGAGGGTCATCAAGGCCCGGTACTCCCGACCACCGGCTGCCGCCCCATCGAGGAGCAGCTCCATAGCAGCCTCGGAATCTTTTGCTTTGACCGCCATTTCTGCCCGCAAGAAGAGGGCCCGGGCCGAAACCGAGGGCGCCTTGGAGGAAATACGCAGGGCTGCCTCCGCATCCACCCGCGAGCCCTGCTGCCAGAATCCCCAAGCAATGGTCAGCCAATCATCCATCCAGGCTTCGTGGTCTGCGGGATCAGCGGGCAATTCCTTGCCGACAGACAAGCGCAAGCGCCCAAGGCGCCGGGAGTTTTGACGGGGCTCGATGGCTAGCTCCGCCACCAAGTTCCCCGCGTAACGCGCAAAGTCCACATCCACTTCCTCGGGGGTCATGCCCAACTCGCGCTCAAAAGCCTGGTCCAGATCCAACCCCTCATCAAAGGCTTGTAACAGGCCAACCATCGGTGCAAATCCATGCTCTTCGATCAACATGGAGCACAAGAGTCCGCCCTGGTAGTACCCAAACAGAATGCGCGGTCCCCGGAAAGCCCGGTTCAAATCGCGCACCAAAATCAAGTTCCCCGTACCTACGCTGTCGAGCAACTCCCTACGCATGTTGCGGGTCCAACTGGGATTGCGTTCGGTTTCCTCCCAGGTGGCAAGACCCTCGGTGATCCAACGGGGGCAGCGGTTATGGGAAAGGCCCAAGTGCACCACATGGCTGAATTCGTGCCAAGCAGTACGCGCCCAGGAAAAGGAACCGCGAATCTCGGCCAAGGGCGAAACACTGGTGACCACGGGCCCAAAGCAAACTCCCAA
>Ga0302120_10000439_pt1 | contig 18663 bp, 13 predicted proteins | sample AG5_Bottom_MG_FD_203118 | JGI IMG/M metagenome (GOLD analysis project Ga0302120, IMG submission 203118) | Marine microbial communities from Western Arctic Ocean, Canada - AG5_Bottom | ecosystem: Environmental > Aquatic > Marine > Oceanic | place: Canada: Western Arctic Ocean | collected 2017-10-01 | reverse complement strand
ACGACCTCGTCCGCCAGTCCCCGGAACTTGCAGCCGCCCTCTACCAGCCCCAACCCTTCGACTTTCGCAACGCCGAACCCCCGGGTGGACGACCCTGGTATGAGATGCCGGTCTTCACCCAATGCGACCATCGGCTTTTCGTCCGCTACATCCGTCCATATATCCTCGCCTCTCAGCGCCACGCCGAAGCACCTCGGATTGACGATGTAGCCGAAGCCGCCATGCAGCGACTCGATGCCATGACGAGCGATCCACAATACAACGTGTTTATGGATCTCCAACCCGGAGACATGCAATTCGTCAACAACTACCACGTCCTCCATGCGCGCACCGCCTACCAGGATGACCATGAAAGCGGACAGGTGCGTCATCTCAAACGACTCTGGCTGGCAACCGACAGCCTGGGGCAAAGGCCTCCCCATTTTCAGCGCGATCTCAGTAGCCACTGGGAACACAAAAGAACGGTCAGCCGGCTCACCGTCGATTGATACGCGTTTCGCAAGCGCTGCCACAAGCGATCGGGTAGCCCGGGCTCGCCTAGGGCTTGGTGCGGCCCAGCACGCCGAGCAGGAGCTCAAAACGTTTTTCCGTCATGGCGCCTTGGATCACCCCATTCATTCGAATATTCGGTGCCCGGGCACACTGGCCAAAACAGCGGAACGGCTCGAGGCGAATCTTCTGGCCCGAGGTGGTTTGAAACATGTCTACTCCCAGGAGTCTGCGCGCCAGGCGAATCAGCTTCGCGCCCCCTCGCCCAGCACAGGTACGCCCCGAACAGATCTCGATGCGCTGCTTACACTCGGGCTCTAGGCGTATATCCTCGGCGGCCTGGAGCTTTGCCAAAAGAATCCCGGCTTCCAGTCCAGTTCTTTCTGCCAGCATTGGAAGCGCCAAGGGGGGCACGTAGCCCAGGGCAGTCTGGACGGCCCGGGCCAGGACTTCCGCGTCGACCCGGCTCACACAACGCGCCATCGCGCGGCGGGCACGATCCCGTTCAAGGTTTCTGGGTTGACGAGGGCTTGACACGCCCACAGCATACCTTGAAGAAATTTCCCCAGCATCAAGGAAGCTCAGCAGATTTTTCAACCGCATTCGGCTTCGGCCTGCCCTGTAGGCCTGTCCAGCAGGCCTTTCCAGTCGCCCTGTCCAACTCGGCCTAGAGCGAGAGAAGGGTACGGATTCGGGGGGCCCACCCCAATCCCGAAGGCCGGGAAGCTTCGATCTCCTTCCCAATCTCTCGGGCCGCGGGATGCCCCCCGCCCACCACGGCGAGTTGGTTCATGGTCCGCGGACTGCCGTGCTGTGATGCCAGCCCCCAATCGATACCAAATTGCTGGCCCGGAGCGCCCCACACAAGGTTGAACCCCGGGCAGAGAAGAGCCGTTCCCACGACTCCCGGCAAATCGAGTAGCTGTCCTTCGGCGATCGCGCCTACCACCAGCGCCGAAGTTCCCTCATGATCCACCTGGACGTTCAGACCTCGCGCCGCGACTTCGGCAGCCAGATCCAGCGCGCCCGGGTTCACCCCTTCGTGATCATGATCGCTGACAACGATCACCAGGGTGTTCTTCCAGTCGCTCCGAAATCGTTCAAGGATTTCGGCCAGGGCCGAATCCGTCGCGCGACCCTGCTCAAGCACCGCGTCACCCAAGGGTCCACGCAGATGACGAACCGTATCCATCTCGTCCAGTTGCATGAACACGAACTGTGCATGAGCCCGATCCATCGCATCCAGCGCGTCCACCACCGCCCGGTCCGCGCCGTAGCCCAGCTCGCCTCGCGGGGCCCCCTCGGGCAGGACGCCCCGGGGTGGCCAGTGTTCATCGGCCTTTTCGGCACCGCAAACACCCACCAGATTCTGGTCGCCGAAGAGGCCAAGACTTTTTCGGCCCGCCGCCCGACAAGCATCAAAGAGCGTCGCGGTCCGGGGACCCACGTCCTGAGCCGGTCGCAATTCGTTTCCGCTCCAGGCCCGGTTGGTAAAAATACGGTGCTGGCTCGGAGCGTCCCCAGTGATGAACGTCGCATGATTGGGGTATGTCGCGGCGGAGAGAACCGACCGACCTCCCTCTCGAGACCAGCCCCCCTCCTCGGCCAGAGACCATAGTGTCGGCGTCAGATCCGCACTGACCTGGTCGTGGGGAAAGGCGTCGAGGACAGCGAACAAAATCCTGATGGGTTCGGCCATCCCAGGAGTTTACGCGGGCTGCCGAGCCGGGACCAGCGATCCATTCGGCGCCTTGCCGAGATCGCCTATCAGGCAAGGCCTCGTGGAAACCTTTATGCTTTCGGTTGATTCCTAAGGATCGGAGGCCCCAGGGTGATTCGTTTTATTCTTCGTTTCATTCTTCTCCCTCTCGGGGTAGGCCTGGCGATCTTCTTTGCCACCATCACCTGGATCGCTGAAGGGGTGGGCGGTCGACTGTTCGGCCGGGGTGCCATCGCGACCGAACCGATACCCGTGGAAGCGGTCGCGCAAAGGAGCCAGCGGCAACTCGACACGACTGCGTTGGGGGAGCCAAACCAATCCAGCCAAATTCTCTTCGGCGACCTGCATGTCCACACCACCTACTCGGGCGATGCCTTCATCTTCAGTTTGCCCATGTTCCAGGGCGAGGGAGCGCACCCGCCTGCCGATGCCTGTGATTTCGCTCGGTTCTGCTCCGGCCTGGACTTTTGGTCGATCAATGATCACGCCGAGGACATCACCACCGAGCAGTGGTCCGAAACCCGCCAGGCTATTCGGGAATGCAACGCTGTCGCCGACCCGGAGAACCCCGACCTAGTCGCCTTTCTGGGCTGGGAGTGGACCCAATCCGCGCCCCTGGGCAACCCAGAAGCCGGCACCCACTATGGCCACAAAAACGTGATCCTGCGGGATACCGAGGATGACTCGGTACCACGCCGGCCAATCGGAGCGGGGGGAGCGGGACTTTTCGAACAACCCGTCCCCCCAGCGGTCTGGGCTCTGGCGCGTGCGGGAATGGCGAGCCTCGACCTTGGAAATCTTCAGCCCTATCTGGACTTCAACCGCTTTGCCCGGGTCGCGCGATCGATGGAGACCTGCCCGAAGGGCGTTCCCGTTCGTGATCTGCCCGACGACTGTCTCGAGGGCGCGGAAACACCCGCCGAACTCTTTAAAAAACTCGATGACTGGGGCTACCCGAGCCTGGTCATCCCCCACGGAACAAGTTGGGGCATCCATGCGCCCCCCACCGCGGGCCTCGACGATCAGCTCAGCTCCACGGATCACGATCCCCAGCGACAGCGACTCTTTGAGGTCTTCTCGGGGCATGGCAGTTCCGAGGTCTATCGCGAGTGGCTCGACACGGAGCTCGATGACCAGGGAATTAGCCGCTGTGCTTCTCCCCGAGACGGCTACCTGCCCTGCTGCTGGCAAGCGGGCGAAATCATCCGAGACCGCTGCTCCGAGGAAACACCCGAGACGGTTTGCGATGCCCGGGTCCAACACGTTCGCCAGCAGGTCCTGGATACCGGCGGACCCCCCTATGCCCACGTGAGCGGAACCCGCCCGGATGATTGGCTGGCTTGCGGCCAACTCCAGGATGGCTTCATGCCTGCCTTCAACTACCGGCCGAACATGAGCGCGCAATATGGCCTGGCGCTCCGGGCCAAAGACGGATCCACCTATCGTTATGGGTTGATCGGGTCCAGCGACAACCACAAGGCGCGTCCCGGGCCCGGCTACAAAGAAGTGGCCCGCAAGGCATACAGCGACGCATACGGTTTCCGAAGGGATTGGTACGACGCCCTCAGCGACCCAGGGCCCTCTTCCCCCGAAAGTACCGTGGAGCCCCGAATTCTAAGCGCCCTGACGATGTCACTCGAGCGGGGTTCCTCTTTTTATTACACCAGTGGTCTCGTTGCCGTTCATGCGGACGCGCGAAACCGTGAGGCGATCTGGCATGCCCTGGAAAATCGAAACGTCTACGGGACATCGGGAGAGCGGATCCTGCTCTACTTCAACCTGCTCAACGGAAAGAACGGCATGCTGCCCATGGGGAGCGAAGCCGAAATAGAATCGCCGCCGCGCTTCGAAGTTCGGGCCGTGGGCGCTTTTGAGCAACTGCCCGGCTGTCCCGACTTCGTTCAGGAGCGGCTCTCTCCAAAGCGCATGGAACGTCTTTGTCTCGGAGAGTGCTACCACCCCAGCGATTTACGGCGCCCCATCGAACGAATCGAGGTCGTTCGGATTCGCAAGCAGCATTCCCCCGACGAACCTGTGGGAGAGTTGATCGAAGATCCGTGGCGAAGCTTTGAATGTCCTGCCTCACGCGAGGGATGCCAAGTCAGCTTCGAGGACTCCGACTGGGATCCCTCCCGGGAAACGGTGTACTACGTCCGCGCTCTCCAGCAGCCGACCCTCGCCATCGGCGGCGACCCCCTACGCTGCGAAAGGGATGAACACGGAAATTGCGTTCGGGCCCGGGCCTGCCCCGCGTCCGGACCCGACTTTGACCCGGACGACAACTGCCTCTCCCCGGTCCAGGAAAGGGCCTGGTCTTCGCCGATCTTCCTTCGAGGCCCGGAACTTTAGACCGAAGCCGAAGGCGGACTCAGGGCATGCAGGCAGGCGATCAGTTCCTCGGGCTCATAGGGTTTCTTCAAAAACCCCGAGAGGCCCAAGTCGGCAAAACGCGCGTACGCCGCGCTCTCGGGATAGCCACTGCACAGAACGACCGGAATGTCCGGTCGAACTTTCTGAAGTCGGGCGTAGGTTTCGACGCCATCCATGTGCGGCATAGTGAGATCGAGCAGCACGCAATCAAAAACTTCGGGCTGAAGCCGAAATATTGCCAATGCTTCGACGCCGTCGGTGGCCTCCACCACCTCGATCCCGGATCGTTCGAGAACGATCCGGGCAAGTTCGCGAGCGGCCTCCTCGTCTTCAACCAAGAGCACCTTCATTGCCCCCCGCCAGGGCCGCGACTCGTCCCCAGCAACGTCGGCCTCGGTCGCAGCGGCCCCATCCAAGGCGGGGAATATCACGGAAATTGAGCTCCCTTGGCCAATCTCGCTCTCGATCCGAAGAGCGCCCCCATGGCCACGAACGATCCCCACGACAGCCGCCAGTCCCAGCCCACGCCCGGCGAACTTCGTGGTGTAGAAGGGTTCGAATATCTTCGTTCGGATCGAGCCGTCCATGCCACAGCCCGTATCGCTCACTGTGAGAACCACATAGGGACCGGGCTCCAGAGCCTCGGAAAATTCCATTTCGGCTAGGCCCGCGGAATCATACTCAGTAGCCTGCACCCGGAGCATAATCTCGCCCCCGTTCTCACCAATCGACTCCGAGGCATTGGTCATGAGATTCAACGCCACCTGGCGAACCTGACTGGCATCTCCCCGCAGGCATGGAACTTCTTTATCGAAGCTGTAACGAATCAAGGTTGAAGAGGGAATCGAAGCACGAAGCAACTCCCCGATCTCTTCGACGATTTCGTCGAGTTCGATGGCCTTGGTATCAATGGGGACCTTACCCGCGTAAGCGAGCATCTGACCACAAAGCTCGCCCGCCTGCCGGGCGGCTTTAATCACGCTCTTCAGGTTGTGCTGAATTGGCGATTCCGGGGGCAGGTCTTCCTCAGCCAACCGCGCATGACCCAACATCGCGACCAGCAAATTATTGAAGTCGTGCGCGATTCCTCCCGCGAGAACACCAAGGCTGTCCAATTTTTGTGCCTGCTGAAAACTCTCCTCCAGTCGAAGACGTTCTTCCTCGCTCTCTTTCACTTCGGTCACATCTCGGCTGACCCCATCCAGACGTCGACCGGATTCGACATATGTCGTTCGAACGCTGTCCGACATGTACCGAATCGCACCATCGGCCCGTACCAGACGATATTCAAAGTCTGCCTTTTCCCTTCTGCCCGCAAGCACTTCCTCGATCATCTCCGCGAGTCGGGGACGGTCTTCGGCATGGATGACCTGCAACCACGCTTCCGGGCTGCCATCGAAAAAATCTAACGGGCGGCCGCTGATTCCGGCGAGAACTGTCGACATCCGACGCGGACGATATTCACCGTCATCGGAAATCTTTGCGCTCCACACGTGAACGGGTAACGAATTCAAGGTTTCAACCAATTCGGCCTCTGTCTCAGTCATCACTTTTTCAGCGCGACCCCGCAGAGTCATCTCTTCACGCAAGCGTAGGTTGCTGAGCTGCAACCGCTGTGCCTTACGCCGACTATCAACGCCCATATAGAGCGCCAGTCCCGTCAGCAGTCCGAAAAATCCGCCGCCAAGCCCGATCGCCATGGGGAGCCACGTTCGATAGGTATTCACGACGCGCACTTCTGGTGAGACCGAGATATCCAAGTCTAGATTCAAGGTCGACGATGTCCCATGCCGGACAGGAACATCGAAAGGCGTTTCTCCCGCGCTCCCCCAAATTGGGCCGCCGTCAGAGGAAATATCTACCCGAAAACCCGTCGGCTCGGCAACGAAGATCTTGGAAAGCAGCGACTCGAGTTCGTAGGTCCCGATGGCGAAGCCTCGGGATACCCCCTGCTTGTGGAGCGCTATGTGAACCATCAGGATTTTTTTCTGGGTCGAATCGTCGGTGATCGTGCCGATGATTCTTCGTTTGTCTGCTGCGAGCTGAAGCGCTTTCAAGGTCTCCGATTCCTCGGACAAAAAAAGACCCTCACGCCCCCCGGCGAAGCTCGGTTCGCGAACCAGGACTTGGTGGTCTCCATCGAGCCAGAGGATGCTCTGGAGAAGGGGAAGCTCGTCGATCAGCTTGCGGGCTTCGGCCACCCAGAGCTCCCGGGCATTGCCGTCACGCCAATCCCACCTCCAAGCCAAGATAATTACACCGTAGAGTTGGCGGTCGATCCCCTGTTCAATCTCCGTGGTGATCGTATCCAGTGCGGCATCGACGGCGGCTTCGAGGGAGCGATTCTCCGCGTCCCGCACCATCATGGCGGCCATGAGAGAAACCAGCAGAATGCTGGCCCCGACAAGAGCGGGAAGCGCGTACCAGTCCTTGCTTGGGGGCTCAACCCGGTCAACCTCTAATGCCGCGTCCTCTTCGTGCCGCGATGGTCGATCCGATCCGTTCAGCGGCATGCCAAGCCCCTCCTCGGTTGACGGTCTACCGACGAGGATACTCTCCCAAGAGCACAAAGGGGAAAAAGGATGCGACCCAGCCACCCCCCGGATCCCAAGACCTCCCGGGGGGTGCCACCCCCCGGATTGAGTGGAGTCACGGTCCGGGGGCGGCCACCGCGACCTAGGCCAGCTTGAATTCCGCCGGAGGGTCCTCGAGTACGCCTTCGGCGATCAAGGCCTCTATCTCGGACGGCGAGAGACCGAGCAAGCGCTCGGCAATCTCCCGGGTGTGCTCACCTAGGAGGGGGGCCTGCTCGGTGATGACTTCGGGCAGGTCGCTTCCGATGAATGCGGGGCCTTCAAGCAGAATCGTGCTCAACTCCTGTTGCTCAACCGGCTTCGCGTAGTCCCGGTGTAGCATTTGGGGGTCACTCATGTGATGACCGGGATGCGCAACGATGCCACAGGGCACTCCCACAGCCTGCAGGGTCTCCATCGCTTCCCGGGGCGGCCTTTCCCGGGTCCAGGTTTCCAAGCCTTTATCGATCGCTTCCCGGGCCGCGAAGCGTCCCGACGCCCTCTGGTAGCTCGGGTCCATGGCCCAAACGGGCTCACCCATTGCGCCGCAAAGTCGCCGCCACTCCTCGTCGCTCCGAACCGTGATCACGCACCACTCCTCCTGCTCGGAGTCTTCACAGGGATAACATCCCCAGGGCGCTCCCCGGGAACTGGCGTTACCCAAGGGACGAACGCTGCCGGGCTCCAGGCTTTCCTTTGCAAAGAGATCACCGAGCAGGCCAATCGCCACCTCGAACTGCGCAGCGTCGTGGTGCGAACCCTTTCCTGTACGGCGGCGAGCAATCAATCCCGCAAGCACCACCATGGCTCCGATTCGGCCGACGAAATGATCGGGATAAACCGCGGTGGAACCCGCTGGGCTTGCCTCGTCCTCGGGATAGTTCCAGAGATACTGGAGCCCGCTCACGGGATGGGTGTTGGGCCCGTACCCAATCCAATTCTTCCAGGGACCGAAGCTGCCTACCATCTGGCTCGAGAAACTGACGATTCCCGGATTGATCTCGCGCAACGCATCGGGCCCGAAGCCCATTCGCTCAGTGGCTCCTGTCCCATTGTTCTCGATCAGTACATCGGCATCGGCAACCAGCCGTCGGACCAACTCCCGACCTTTTTCCAGTTTCAGGTCAACGCCGAAACTCTGCTTGCTGCGACTCGACGAGGCAAAGGATGGATTCATGTAGCTACTCATGATCACCCGTATAAAGTCGGGTGCGCTGCTGCTCTCGATCTTGATGACCTCAGCTCCGTACTCGGCCAGCAGTCGTGCCGCCTCAACGCCCACCGCACCCACTCCAAAATCGATCACCCTCAAGCCCCGCAACGGGTAAGCATCGACCACGCTCGAGGCTTTGGGAGCGAGGATCTCTTCAAATTCGGCTCGGTCTTCGCCCCGGGAAAACCCGGTCTCCCCGGCTTCGCCCAAATTGGGCGGTCCCGTTTTAGGCCCGACTCTCTCCCCCTCGCTGGTCAGGAAACCCGACGGCAGCATCGCATCGAACCCGCCGCCCACCTCAAGCTTCGTAAAGGTCTCCCGGCCAACAGCGTGCTCGTTCTCCATCACTTCCCCGGGATGCAGGAGAGGCGTCGCGGGAATCCCCCGACGCTGGGCTTCCCGGGCAATGTCCACCTTGTTCTTATCCAAAAAGAAGCGCTCGAAAATGGGCACGATCTTATCCATGGATATCAAGCGATTGATGAACTGGTCGTAGTGGGGATCCATCAACTCTTCGGGTTCGCCCACCCATTCGAGCAATGCCCGCCAATGCCGGAGCACCAGAACAATCATCCGCACGTAGCCATCGGCGCAGCGGTAGAGGGTGTATATGCCCGAACCCGCCCGGGCACCGATGGTGGGATTCAGCGAAAAGTTGGGCAGCGACCAGTCGGCCAGGTTGGCCACCGCCTCCATGGCGGAGACATCCACGTGCTGACCGCGACCGGTCTCCAGCCGTTTCCAAAACGCCAACAGGGTTCCAAAGGCCGCTGAGCCCGATGCAACGTCGTAGGCAAAGTTCCCGGGCGCCACAACGGGAGGCTTCTCAGGACGCCCGGCCCGATACATCATTCCCCCCATGGCCACGGCAACCATATTGGTGGCTTGGTAGTCCGCGTAGGGCCCCTCCTGGCCGAAATCACTGATCGAAGTAATCACCAGTTGCGGGTGTCGGCCCAGAATCTCTGCGGGAGCCAGGCCTAGGGGGGCGAGGCTTCCGGGGTGTTCCGACTCGATCAGGATGTCCGCATCGGCGAGAAGTTCCTCCAGGGCCAACCGGCCCTGCTCGGTTTTGATATCCATCACCCGGCTGCGCTTGCCCGCGTTGCGAAAACCAAAGTAGAGGCTCGTCTCCCCGTCCGGGGCAAAGGGAGGCAGGCGACGGGAAAGAGCGCCCTCCGGCGGCTCCACTCGAATGACCTCGGCGCCGAGATCGGCCAACAACCGACCACAGAGTTCGCCCTTCTCGTCAGCGAGGTCGACAACCCGAAGCCCGGAAAGCGGCTGCATATTTTCTCCTCATTGCTCTTCAGCGCCCAGCGCTGGTTTACCGGTGTTTACTTTCCCCGCCGCTCTCTCCCTGAATCAGAAGCTCATTCCCAGCTGGAGCCGGCGAGTCCGCGAACCAGTATAGCGACGCTGGAACGAACTCCGCGCCAAGTTTGGCGCGATCCTGGAAGACTTACGGAGTTGCGTCTCACCCTCGGAGATGCGTTAGGCTTGGTCCCTTCATTCCTCAAATTCAGAATTCAAAACCAGGAGATCTACCATGCCCATCAGCGAAGGCGAAAAAATTCCCGCCGTCACTGTCAAGACCAGCGACATGAAGAACATCACAACCGAAGAACTTTTCGCAGGTAAGAAGGTGGTCATTTTTGCTGTGCCCGGGGCCTTCACCCCCACTTGCTCCGAACAGCATCTGCCCGGCTACATCACACACGCCGAGGCCATCCGTGCCAAGGGCGTGGACAGCATCCTCTGCGTCTCGGTCAACGACGCTTTCGTGATGGGTGCCTGGGGCAAAGACCGCGGCGCCGGAGAGGCGGTCACTATGATCGCCGACGGCAACGGCGATTTTTCCAAGGCACTGGGCCTTGACTTCGACGGCTCGGGAATCGGTTTCGGAATTCGTTCCCAACGCTATGCCGCGATTGTCGAAGACGGCGTCGTCACCAAGTTGGCCGTCGAAGAACCCATGAAATTCGAAGTCAGTAGCGCCGAAGCGATTCTCGCGGCCCTTTGATTTCGACGTGCTGATTTCGACGTGCTGATTTCGACGTGCTGATTCCACCGTGCTGATTCCGACATGCTCGGGTCGGGTTCGTCCCGATCCGAGCAAGGCAACTGCTTTTCAAATGCGCTTTTCCAAACTGGCCTTCCAAGCCCGCTAGAGGGATTCCACAAGGGAGCGCCCGTTGTCCCGCATTACCCGGCGGGTCTCCTCTTTCGAAAAATTCTTGATTTCGTCGAGGAAACCAATCGGCTCGGCGAGCCCCTCGGCATGGGGAAAATCCGATCCGAAGAGGATGCGGTCAGCGCCAATCAGTTCTCGAAGCCCATCGATATCGTCCTCGTAATACGGCGCAACCCAGCAATGCTCCCGAAGGGTCTCGACGGGATCACGCTGAAACGCTCCGGGCAATTGGCCATACGCCTTCTTCAGTTTTCGGACCAGGGATGCCATCCAGGTGCTCCCGCACTCGATGCTCGCCACACGCAGGCGAGGATGGCGCTCAAAGAGCCCGTGGCAGATCATCGCCGCGAAAGTATCGTGGATCGGTTCCGGGGAGAGGCAGCCCACCAGGGCATCGTAATCGAAAGCCCGAAATTCCCGGGCTCCCCCCCACGCCTCGGCGGTGAAGGCGCGGTAACCCGCGTCGCCCGAATGAAAGGCAACCGCGATCCCGGCTTCGTTGATCCTCGACCAGACCCCGTCATAGCTCGGGTCGGCCATCGATCGACTCCCCTCGCCGATGGGCACTGGACCGGGAACCATAGAAATCAGCCGAGCCCCGCGTTCGATCAGTGAATCGACTTCCGAAGCCGCCCATTCGGGATCCATCAAGCTGAGATAGGGCGCGGCGAAGAGACGATCCCGGTGCGCGAAACCCCAGTCCTCTTCGAGCCACCGATTGAAGCCCGAAAAGGCCGCACAAGCGGCCTCGGGATCGTGGCGTAGGCTTTCCTGCATCCCGACCCCGAGGGTGGGAAAGAGGAAGGCCCCGTCAATCCCCTGGCTGTCCAACTGCTCGAGCCGCGCCTCCCGATCGCGGTAGGCGGGGCTAATGGGCTCCAGACGCCCGAAGAGTTCTCGCATGCTCTTGCCCTCGGGGTTTTTGCCCCGAAAGAACTGGTCCAGGGAGCCGGGCTGGGCAACGGGATCGAACGTCGGATTGGGAATGAACCGGTTGATCTTGCCCCCCACCAGCAAACGCTTGCGGCCATCGATCTCCGCCCACTGCATACAGCGGCGCCGCATCCGGGGATCGACGTGGCGAATGAACGCGTCCTCGGCCTCGTAATAATGGTGGTCGGCGTCGAACACCGAATATCCAAGTTCGCTCACGCTTCACTCCCTCCCCGTCAGGGGATCGATTTTCTCCTGCACAGGGTGGGGATTTTCGGGGTGAAGTTCAATGAATATTTGATATAAAATGTTCAGTACCGATGAGAACCGAATCCCCTGGAACCATCGCAGAACTCCCCCTTGCCGCGGGGCCACGCCGGCAGGATCAGAGCCAACTCCGGCGCTCCCGAATCCTGGAGGCGGCCCGGGCCTGTTTCGGCCGCGATGGCTATGCGGGGGCCACGGTGGCGCGCATCGCCCGGGAGGCAGGGGTTTCCAACGGCCTGCTCTACCAGTTCTTTCGCAACAAGGAGCAACTTTTTGGTGTCGTGCTCAAGCAGGTGGTGCGCGACTGGGTGCGGGCCATGGTCCCGCGAAGCGACAGTACCGAAACCCCCGCCCAGGCCCTGGAGGGAATGTTCCGGCGCTCGGTGGACTTCTGCCGAAGCACCCCCCTGCTCCCCGCCCTGCTCTCCCGGGACCCGGCTCTCCAGTTGCAGCGAATCCAGATGGCCAGCGCCGAGCGCATCGAGCCCCACCGCAAACTGGTCGCCTCCATCCTCCAATCGGGTATCGCCAGCGGCGAGTTCCGACCCGATCTGGATGTGCGCTCCGCCGCCGACTTGATCTGTCAGCTTCAATCCGACTATTCCCGCAGAGCCTACGCGGACGACCCCCGCTTTCCTCTGACCCCCGCCCTCATCGAAGCCGCCGTCCGCTTCATTCACGACGCTGTGAGAGCGCGCTAGCCCACACCGTCCAATTCCCAGGAGATCATCGCCCCATGTCCGAAGAAAGCCCCCAGCCCGGCCACCCCATAGGCGACATTCCGGTCATCGACCTAATGCTGGGTATTCCCAGCGAGGATGCCAAGCGCAGCTATGACTTCATGCGGCCTCTCTTCCGCGACAAGCAAAGCCTGGAGAGTTTTGACTTCCCCGTGGAATACATGTTCAAGGACGTGCCCACGTTTTCGAGCCTGGGTGACCGCATCAAGTACACCCTCGAAGAAATGGACAAATACAATATTGAGCGTGCCTTGATCGGCGTCTCCCTCAACGACGAAGTGTCCCAGCGCGCACTCCGCGAGCATCCGGATCGCTTTATCGCCTCGTGCGGAACCGAACCCAACAACGGCATGGAGGACGTCCGCAACATTGTCCGACTCCACGAAGAATTCGACATCAAGGCGGTCGGAGCCTTTCCCGCCGGATGCGTTCCCCAGGTGCCAATCAACGACAAACGCTTCTATCCCATATACGCGAAGTGCTGCGAGCTCGACATTCCGATCTTTTGCTGCGTCGGTGTGCCCGGGCCGCGTATCCCCATGGCGTGCCAAAACGTCGAACTGATCGACGAAGTCATGTGGTTCTTTCCCGAGCTCAAGTTCGTGATGCGCCATGGGGCCGAACCCTGGACAGAGCTTGCCGTGAAGCTGATGCTTAAGTGGCCGAATCTCTATTATTCGACCAGTGCTTTCGCCCCGCGCTACTACCCCAAGGCCATCGTCGACTATGCGAACACCCGAGGAGCCGACAAAATCATGTATGCGGGCTACTTCCCCATGGGTCTCTCTTTGGAAAGAATTTTTGAAGACATGCCCCACGTGCCCTTCCGGGAACACGTCTGGCCCAAATTCCTGAGAGAGAATGCCATGCGGGTGCTTGGGCTCTAGGCCCGGATTCGGAACGGGCTGACTTTGCGGGCGAAGAAGTGGTCGTTCCTCTTCATTTGCGACAAGATCCCGAGAGAGAACACTGAGGCGAGGCGGCATCCGAAGGCTCGACTAAGGAGACGTGTGAGGCAAAGTCGAACTCGCAACCCATCGTCGCCCGCTTGGGCAGCCGCCCTAGGCTTTGCCCTCGCAACCGTACTCGGCCTGGGGGCCTGCCGAGAAACTCCAGCCGCACCCAATATCGTGGTCGTGGTCCAGGACACGGTACGGCCGGACCGATTGTCAGCCTATGGTCATCCCAAGCCAACCTCGCCCTTCCTCGATGCCTTCTCGGCTTCCGGGGTGCGCTTCGATCGCGCATATTCGTCATCGAGTTGGACCCTCCCCGCCCACGCATCACTCTTCACCGGAGCCCCCCCCAGAATCCACCGCGCAACCCAGGGCCGACCCCACGTAGAAGCGGCCCTTCCCCTCTTGGCCGAGCAACTCGCCGAGGCCGGCTATCAGACAGCAGGCTTCAGCGCGAACATGTGGGTGAGCGAACTCGCTGGGCTCGATCGAGGATTCACACACTTTGAGAACCTCAACAAGGGAATCTACTCGCACCACATCAAGGAACTCGCCTCCGATCCCCAAGGACTGTCTAAGCCAACGGCATCTCACTACGTCGTCAGTCGAGTCCTCGCTTGGCTCGAGGAGGAGCGCGATGCCTCGCATCCCTTCTTCCTCTTCGTAAACGTCGTGGAACCCCACCTCCCCTACCTGCCGGACTGGGCTTCGGCTCGAAACTTCCTGCCCTCCCGGAGCGCCCGCTTCGGAGTCATTCGGCGTTACTACCCGAGTGCCGACCCGACCAAGCTTCTCTACCGCCACTACGGTCGCGAGAATCCCCTTTCGAACGCAGAGTGGGAAATGCTTGGTGCCATGTACGACGGAACCCTGCACCTCGCAGACCGGATTACTCAGGCGATCGTATCGGCGGTCGATCAGGAGAGCGACGCGGATCACACTCTTGTCTTCATTCTCTCGGATCATGGCGAGAACCTCGGCGACCACGGACATATCGGGCACTTCTTTAACCTCTACGACAGCAACTTGCGGATCCTCTTGGCCGCCCGAGGACCCGGGTTTCGCCCGGGCCTCGTGGAATCGGGGCCCGTCCAGATCGCCGACGTCCATGCGACCGCCCTCGCCGCGGCGGGCTTGGCATCGCCCTCTCATTCGTCCGGTCTCGACCTACGAAAGTCCCTCCCCGAGCACCGGATCGTGGAAGCCGCCCTCGATTATCCCAGCATCTCCCTCGGCATGTTCGAGGGTATGAAAGGACGGCAAGAACTCGAACCCTATGAAGTTGCTCTCGGGGCGGCCGTCGGCCCGCGCTACAAGTTGATTCGGAGCACGAACCTCGAAGGTCAGTTGGTCGGCGAAGAAATCTACGACGTCCTCGAGGATCCTGGGGAGGAACGCCCTCTCTCACCCGGCGAGATCGACCCCGAGACTCTTTCCGCCCTGCGCGCTGGGATCACCCACGACACGACCACTCGTGCCGTGGATTCGGCACTTCTTGAAGACCTCGACCCCGAGACCCGGGAAGGGTTACGAGCCCTCGGCTACGTGAGGGATCAGGAGGCCTCGGAATAGTCGTGTGCACGACAAGCCGGTTTCTCCCGGAAGGCCTCGTCGGTGCACTCTGCGTTGCCCTGTGTGCCCTCGCGGTGCTTGGGGCACTGGCCCAAGTCTACGAGACCGACAATCTCTACGTCGAAGGACAAGGGTTCGGCTTCAACGACCAGGCGGGCTACATCACGACAGCCCGGTGGCTGGCCGACACAGGCGAACTTCGGAGTCACCTCATCTACCCCGCGTACGTGACCGAGCCGAACTGGCGCCTCTACATGCCGGGCCAATACTACGCACTCGCATCCGCCTACACGCTTTTCGGAGATCACCCTCTTGCATGGCGAGCACCCGCCCTTCTGTCATTCATTTTGTCTGCGGTGGGAGTCTTCCTGATTGGGCGCCGCTTCTTCGGCAATGCAGAAGGACTTGTGGCTGCGGGCATCTTCATGGCCCTACCCGCAAACGGACTCTTCGCCTTCGTGGCGATGCCCCAGTCTCCCTTCATCGCCTCGGCTGTCCTGTCTTTCTGCGTGTTCGCGTACCTGCCCCACCGCACCCGCGCCTTTTGGGTGCCCTTTCTCCTGATCCCGCCCTTCTTGATGCGCGAGACCGGCGCGCTGCTCGTGATTCCCATGGCCGTTCTTTGCATGCGGGGGGGGCGCTTCGGGGCGCTGGCCAGCGGAGCCATCGCCGCCGGGGGCTCAGTGCTGATGCTCTCGGCGCTGCTGGCAATCCAAACAGCATCGGGAAAGGGGGCCCTTCCTCTCAGCTGGGTTCACTCAGGATCCTTCAACTACGCCAATGCTTTTCCCCGAGTACTCGACCCCTCGGCCTGGGAATGGGTTTCGGGCCTGGGGCAGAATGCCCTTCGGAATTTCGAGGTTTTCTCTGTCAACGCCGAACTGCGCTGGCAAGCCGTGGAGCCGATCGTGATTCTCGTGGCCCTGGCCGTGATCGGGCTCTTCAACCCAAAGAGGCGCCTGGCCCTCGGCACCGTAGCCCTCGTGCTCAGCGTCACCGGATTGATGACCTTTCTCTACGACTGGAACTACTACCGGGGCACGCGGTCCCTGCTCTTCACTTTCCCTCTCTGCGCGATCGCCGCAGCGCCGGTTCTGCTCCGGTGGATAACCGCAGCGGGGAAGAAACTGGCGTCGGGCCCGGCAGGCAGGCTGGGGGCGATCCTCCCATGGGGGCTCGCGATCGGTCTCACGGTCGCGTGGAGTATCCGGGTGGCTCAGGGTTTTGCCGAGACGATGAATTCCGAGTACGGCGCCGGGGCCGTCGAAATCCTCGAAACGATTGACGTCCAACAGGATAAGCTCCTCGTTTCACCCTTCAACATTTCTCTCGACTATGTCGTTTCCCATTACCCCATCCGCTGGTCTTTCGTGCCCGAAAACCCCAGAACTGTCCACCTCCTGGATTCGATCCACGAAATCGGAACATTCATCATGCAGCAGGAGCAGTTGAGCTACGGAAAAATTCGAGCCCTCGACGAACTGGGCTTCGACTTTAAGAGACAGTTCAGCTTCAAGAATCCGTCTGGCGTGGCGACCTACTTTGTATTCCAACGGCCTGACACCACCCCATGAGCGGCTCGTCAAGCTCTCAGCATCGGCGTGGAGTTCGGGGGGCTCGATGATGCCATCGCCGCTGCCTTGGCCCAGCGGACACCCAGGAAAGCCGGGCCTCCCCCTGCCTTCGTCCGGGATCGCCCGAAATCGCCCGAGCTTCCCAGCCGCCGTCTTCGCTGTATGCTTCCGCCATGGCCTCCATCTCGGACCAGGAAAAGCGGCGTCTCCTGAAAGCTTCGAATCTCTTCCAGGGCCTCAGCGACCCCGAGCTCGATGCCATGGCTTCCGTGGTCCGCCTCACCAGCGTGAACGCGCGCAAGGAGCTTTTCCATCGAGGCGACCCCGCCTCACAGCTCTATATCGTCGTTCGAGGTCGCCTGAAGGCGCTGGTGTCATCCCCCGACGGCAGTGAAATCGTTTTTAACATCGTGGGCCCGGGGGAAGTCCTAGGCGAACTGGCGGTCCTGAATAACACGGTGCGAACCGCCACGGTCCAGGCCATCGATGTCTGCGAACTCCTGTCGCTCCGCCAGGCCGATCTCTTCGAGTTTCTGAGGTCGCATCCCGAGGCGGCCATCAAGCTCTGCCGCGTTCTTGCGGGACGGGTCTCGAACCTCAGCGAACTGGTCGCCGACATGCAATTTCTCAATCTTCCCTTTCGCCTCGCCAAAAAACTCGTCGCCATGGGCCGGGCCTACGGGCAGGAGCAGGACGACGGGCTCCGGATCAAGCTCAAACTCTCCCAAGAGGAGTGGGGAGAACTCGTGGGCGCCACCCGGGAGAGCATCAACAAGCAATTTCGCGCGTGGACAAAAGAGGGGCTGATTCACCTGGACCGGGGTTGCATCGTTCTTGCCCGCCCCAAAGAAATGGAACGCCTCGCGAGCTACGAGTCCGTCTGAGGTTCTCGCCCCCACGCGGTCCGTCCAGGGCAACAACCCGAGCCCCCCTGAGCCCGAGCCCCGCTGAGTCCTAGAACTGTTAAAGCCTAAAACTGTTAGAAGCCTACACCCGCTAAATCTTAGACTCCCTGAGCCCTAGCCCGGCTAGCCCTAGACCCGCTATTCGGCCCCGGGCAGGAGCCCGGCCTGGCTGAGTAAGGAACCACGGCGAGCCAGGGCCTCGGCGTCTTCGGGCGTTTTATCCACAGCGTCGGACAATGCCTCCAAGGCGTCGTACCAAAGCCCGCGTGCCGCGAATTCCTCCGCCTCTCTCGGCGCTGCTCCGGTGACCTGGGTCCGCTGAATCAGCCCCAGAGAGATTCGGTCCTGACTGCGATCCTCCCGGTCGGGCACCAGCGCCACCGACCACGTGTAGGTCTGGCCCAGCTTCAACGCGACGCCGTAGTCACCCAGGCGCACCCGCTGGATTCCTGCGCGGTCGGGGGGCGCGAGCTCCGACTCCACCCGAGGCGCTTCGCCCCTCTCGTCGATCAGGGTAAAAACGATCGCCACGCCGTCCGGGGCGGGGCCGTCCAGGTACCAGAAAAGTGAGGGCGCGGGGCTCAGGGTCAGGGCCAGATGATTCGGAACCAGGGCCATGGGATTGGCCAGGTCGCTCGAGCCTCGGACCGCACCGCCCACGCGCTCCTGGGGGGCGCCCACTACCCGGGGCTTCCAGACAATGGGGGTTGGCCTCGCCTTGGGGCTCCCCCCGGCCCGCCCGGCACCCTCCGGACGCGCGGACTCCTCGGACATCTCGGACATCTCGGGTTCGATTCCCAGTTCTGTGCGGCTGAACGCCAGTAGAGTAGGCGCGGACTTTGCCAGAAGCGGGCAGACGATCATACCCAGCGCTGCCAATCCGCAAATCATCCGTACCATGCTTTGATCTCCCTCAGTGGCTCACCGAACACAGGCTGCTTGGGGATTAAATAGTGGACCCGGGCCGCGCCGGGTGTGATCTAGTTCACACCCGGGCGGCGGCCCACCAGCCGCCGCAGGGCGACGGCTTCTTTTTTTCCCTTGAGGACCACCGGATCCAGGGCCTCGCTAATGAAATCCGGGCTAAGCCGCGCGCACGTCGCCTCGCTGGCCAATATGCGACACGGATTGGCATCGAAATCGTGATCCACCGCGTC
>Ga0302120_10000438_pt1 | contig 18665 bp, 16 predicted proteins | sample AG5_Bottom_MG_FD_203118 | JGI IMG/M metagenome (GOLD analysis project Ga0302120, IMG submission 203118) | Marine microbial communities from Western Arctic Ocean, Canada - AG5_Bottom | ecosystem: Environmental > Aquatic > Marine > Oceanic | place: Canada: Western Arctic Ocean | collected 2017-10-01 | reverse complement strand
AAAGTTACCCACCACATCGGACAGTTCATCGTTGTTCCTCTGGATAAAATCTTCCCAGGTGAAGGATGAGTCTTTACCCTCGGGCGCTATCGCTGTCAGGTAATAGCGAACTCGATCCGCATCGAATCGCTCAAGGATCTGTTGTGCCGTGACACCGACCCCTTTGGACTTGGAAAACTTTTCACCCTTGAAGTTGAGATACTCGTTCGCAGGAATCGACGTAGGCAACCTGAAGTCACCATGCCCCAGCAGCATCGATGGCCAGATCACTGCATGGAATATGATGTTGTCCTTGCCGAGAAAGTGGACGATCTCCACGTCTTCATCGGTCCACCAGGATCGCCATTCATTCTCCTGCCCCTTCGCCCTGAACATTTCACGAGTGAAGGAGATGTAACCGATCGGGGCATCGAACCAGACGTATAAAACCTTGTCTTGCGCCTCTTCCAGGGGCACTGGCACACCCCATTCGAGGTCGCGGGTGATGCTCCTGGCGGGCAATCCCTCCCGTACGATTCCGCGGGAAAAGTTTCGTACATTGTCACGCCAGCCTTCACGACTCTCGAGCCACTCTTCCAGTCTCTCCTCGTATCGATCGAGGCGAAAGAACCAGTGTCGGGTCGAGGTGAGTTGAGGACTGGATCCGCAATTGACACAGCGGGGTTTGATCAGGAGATCCTGCTCAAAGGCACCACCGCACGCATCGCATTGATCACCACGGGCATCACTGGCGCCACACAGAGGACACTCGCCTTCGACATAGCGATCGGGGAGGAACATATCGCAATCCGTACAGCGGAACTGGTCCGTGACCTTTTCCTCGATATCTCCTCGATCACGAATCTTGAGGAAGAACTCCTGCGCCAATTCCTGGTGACCCTCACAGGTGGAAGTTCCGCTGTAATGATCAAAAGAGATTCCCAGAGCCGAAAATCCTTGCTCCTGGATGGAGCGATATCTGTGCACCACCTCCTGCGGAGTGCTGTTTTCTTTCTGGGCAGAGATCGTGATGGGAACCCCATGATCATCACTGCCACAGATGAAAATCGTCTCGACTCCGACCAGGCGCAGATATCGATTGTAGGTATCCGCCGGAAGGTATACCCCGGCGATGTGCCCTAGATGCGGATGGTTATTGGCGTACGGTAACGCCGCTGTGATGAGCACCCTGCGCGAAGTCATCGAATATCTCCCTGAGAGATCCCTCACTCGGCTGGATTGCCGGAACCTTGATCTTCTGCAGACCGCTGAGCAGCCTCGGCAGTCTGAGTGTAGGCCATCTGTAAATCTCTCACCAGATCTCGGATCATCTTGTCCTCTTCTGGATCTCGATTACCAGCGGTCTTCTTCTCGAGTACCGAGAGGAGATTGATCGACTCCCTCGCGAGATTGAGATCGAGCATCCTCTCGCCACTCCTGGGATCTGGGATCTGCCCCAGAGCCATCAAGGCCGGGTATGCGATCTGCTGGACCAGAGATGGGAAGAGTGGGTCTCCCTCGACCGCAGGGGCATCGGTTACCTCGGTGACAGGATCAGCACTGGCATCCAGTTCCCTGGCAATCTTGGCCTTTTCATCCTGGGCACGCTTCTTCCAGTCGTCATCGATTCGCTTGTCAGGTTCAGTCACGAATCGACTTCCTCTCCATCGCAGCACCGATCAATCCGCGGAATAACGGATGAGCATCATAGGGCTTTGACTGGAACTCTGGGTGGTACTGACATGCGACGAACCACGGATGATCTACCACCTCGACCACCTCCACCAGCTCACCATCGGGAGAGGATCCTGCGATCCTCATCCCCGCTTCGGCGAGTCGGTCACGGTAGAGGTTATTGAACTCGTACCTGTGTCGATGGCGTTCGCCCACCTCGGAATGCCCGTACTCCTTGAAGCAGATCGAATCACTGGAGAAGCGACAGGGCCATGAACCCAGTCGCATCGTTCCACCCTTTTCAGAAACATTCTCCTGCTCCTCGAGCAAGGTGATCACTGGCTCGCTGGTGTCCTTGTGGATCTCGGTCGAGGACGCTCCCTCGATTCCCAGGACATTTCTGCAGTACTCAATCACCGCCGCATGCATGCCATAACAGATCCCCAGGAATGGGATCTTGTTTTCCCTGGCGTAACGGACCGCGTTCACCTTGCCTTCCAGCCCGCGCTCTCCGAACCCACCCGGAACCAGGATGCCATCGACGCCGCCAAGCACTGCCGCAGAATCTCCTTCAGCCAGATCCTCCGCTTGTACTCTTCGGAATCTCACGCGCGCTCGGTGGTGAATCCCACCATGGGTCAACGACTCGTAGATCGACTTGTAGGAATCAGTGAGCTCGATGTATTTGCCGATCACTGCGATCTCGACCTCCGATTGGGGAGAGCGCAACGACTCGACCACCTCGATCCAGCGATCCATGTTGCCAGATCCAGGCTGACGACCGAAATGCTCGAGGATCTTGCCATCCATCTGCTGCTGCCTGAGCACCAGTGGTAGTTCATAGATGGAAGTCTCTACATCCTTCTCGATGAACACGGAATCAACGGGAACGTTGCAGAAGAGCGCAATCTTGTCGCACACTTCCTGTTCGACATCGATTTCGGTCCTACAGACAAGGATGTCCGGAAGGATTCCGATTTCTCTCAGGCGTCCCACCGAATGCTGGGTCGGCTTGGTCTTGATCTCTCCACTGGCTCGAAGATAGGGCAGAAGTGTCAGGTGGATGAACAGGACATTCTCTCGACCATGCTCGTGGCCGAATTGCCGCAGTGCTTCGAGGAACGGAAGGCTCTCGATGTCTCCCACGGTTCCACCCACTTCGGTGATCACCACATCGACATCGGTGGACCCTACCTTGGCGATGCACTCCTTGATCTCATCGGTGATATGCGGAATGACCTGGACTGTCTTGCCGAGGTAATCACCTCGTCTCTCCCGTTGAATCACGGTCGAATAGATCTTGCCCGTCGTGTAATTGGAGTTGGCACTGATCTCGCAGGAAGTGAAGCGCTCGTAGTGACCCAGATCGAGATCAGTCTCGGCCCCGTCCGGCGTGACATAGACTTCACCATGCTGGAATGGACTCATCGTCCCCGGGTCGATATTGATGTAAGGGTCGAACTTCTGGAGGGCGACCTTCAGGCCGTGACTCTCGAGGAGGGAGCCGATCGCTGCACTCGTAAGTCCTTTGCCCAGACTGGAAACCACTCCACCGGTCACAAAAATGTACTGTGTCATGAACTGTCGTCCGTTTCCCCCCGGCCAGGGTTTTCCGCAGGACTGCACCCGCTCTCTCCCTCGCCACCCTGATCGTTCCGCACCGCACGGAACTTCTCCACAAATCGCCTGTAATCCTGCTCCGTATCGATCCCCGCCTCGGCGTGATCGACGATTCCAACTCTGATCTCACACCCTGACTCGAGCAAGCGCAACTGTTCCAGTCGCTCTTGCTGCTCCAAAATCCCCCTGGGGAGCTGGGGAAAGCGGCCCAGGACTCCCCAGCGGAAGCCGTAAATACCCATATGTTGGAGCCAACCCCCCTCAGGTACCGCATCCTCAGCGGTTTCGGGTACCGCTCTCCGGGTAAAAGTGAGTGCCCGCCCCTCCGGGTCGATGAGCACCTTGACCCGGTTAGGATTGTGAAAATCTTCCCCGGAGGAGTGGCCCGAACGGCGGATCGCCAGGGTCGCCACCCCGCAACCGGAATGCTCCTCCAGCAACTCGATCAACCGTTCCACATGGCCCGGATCCATCTCCGGCTCATCCCCCTGCACGTTGATCACCAGATCCTGGTGTGTCAGACCGAGTTGCTGGCACGCATGAGCCACGCGATCGGTTCCAGTGGGAAGGTCGGCAGGAGTCACCACCGCCTGGCCGCCAAATCCTGCCACGACCTCGGCGAGAGCCTCTCCATCAGTAGCGACGACGACCCCATCCACGTCTGGAACCTGAAGACAGAGTTCATAAACGTGGCGAATGAGGGGCCAGCCGGTCTCGTCTCGCAACAACTTTCGCGGAAGTCTCTGCGAGGCCAGACGCGCAGGGATGACGATCATCTTCGTCATGACATGAGGATAAGCCTGGTAGGTGCCCCTGTCCACCAGTCGAGCCATGGATCAGCGCCATCCAACGACACCGACCCACCCAAGCGACCCACCCAAGCGACCAGGACGATCAGGTGACAGGGGTCTGGGTGAGGCTCTTGTGAAGTTCTTCGACCCGTTCGAGCATCGCTCGCATCGGGAAGTGACGACGAACATGCTCCACTCCGACCACCACCTGGTCGCGCGCCCGCTGAGGATCCGCCAGCAATCGCTCCCCTTCCAGCGCCAGCGCCTCGGGATCCCCCGGTCGAACCAGGGTGCAAATTCCCTTTTCCCCCAGCAGCGAGAGGATTTCTCCCCCGCCGGTGGCGATGGTAGGAATCCCCCGAGCAAGGCCCTCCAGCATGTGTAGACCTGCTCCCCCCCAGTCGCTGACCAGCATCAACACATCAAAAGCTCGATAAACCGCATCCACATCTGCCGGCGGAGCGGCAAAGGTCAGGTGCCCCTCGAGATCCATCGTCTTGCAGACTGACCGAAGTCGACGTTCATCCTCACCTTCTCCCAGCACCGTGAAGACGACATCTCCGATCTTCTTTCTCAGCAATACCGCAGCCTTGAGAAAATCGTCGAGCCGTCTCCCTTTATCGAGCCTTCCAACGGTTCCGATCACCGGGATCCCCTTGGGACTCCACGCTTCCCGAACCACCTCGGGGATCTCGATACCGTAAGGAATGACGCGGATCTTATCCTTGGAGATACCCAGTTCTCCGACCAGATGCTCCCGCAGATCCTGATTGACGACGATCACCGCTGCGGCATGACGCGTCGCCCGGGCGGACCGCTCGCGACCCAACCAGGAGTGCACGGTATGGACCATCGGACGACTGAGGATCTTGGACAATCTCAATGCGATCTTTTGCGCTCCCAATCCGCCTGTGGCATGAATCACCGCCGGATCAAAGTCTTGCAGGAACATCATCAGGCGACGACGGGCCAGCCAAGAGGAGGGATATTGGAATACCTCGGCACCGATCTCGCGGAATCGCGGCAAGAAGACCCCACCACGACACACCATCTGGATCTCGTGCCCACGCTGGATCAAACCTTCGGCAAGGCCCAGTGCATGAGTCGTGGGCACCGACCAGTCGAGTCGCCCTCCTACCAGTAATATCTTCAAGGATCCCCCATTCTGCCAGTCCGTATACATCCCTGTCCTTGCCCACAGACATGCCTCAGGATATACGACCTGGAAGACCCCGACCATGAGGAGGTACCCGAGGTGACAGGTTTCGCTCCGGATGATTCCTTCGATTCGATCGCCCTGGCCAGTGGTGGCCTCGATTCCACCACCGTCCTGGCCATCGCCATCTCGCGGGGATTCCGCCCGCTCCCACTGACTTTTCGTTATGGACAGAACCATTCGATCGAGACGCAGCAGGTCGGATTGATCGCCCACTCCCTCGACCTGCCGCCACCGCTGATCCTCGACTTACCCTTCGACCGCATCGGTGGATCCGCCCTGCTCGGCTCATCGCCCATTCCCGATGAGCCACAACAGGGTGCCAGCCAGCGCGAGGAGATTCCTGCGACCTACGTACCGGCAAGAAACCTGGTCTTCTTGTCGCTGGCAGTGGCCGCGGCAGAAGCACGATCGGTTCGTGACATCTGGATCGGGGTCAATGCTCTCGACTACAGCGGCTACCCCGATTGCCGCCCGGAATTTCTCGAAGCGTTCCTGCTTGCAGCCCACCGAGGGACCCGGGAAGGGTCGAACCCATCGGATCAACCATGGTGGAGGTTACAGTCGCCGCTGGTGGAGATGAGCAAAGCCCAGATCATCCGCACTGCGACAGAGTTAGGTGTGGATCTGTCGCTCACCCTCTCCTGTTACGCTCCCGACGCCGAGGGCCAGGCTTGCGGGCGCTGCGATTCGTGTGGACTCAGAAGACGAGGGTTCGAAGAGGCTGCGATTCCTGACCCCACCAGATACCAGAATCACGGTTAATTGGGGCGATTCCTCGGCTCCATTGGCAGAGATTCCAATACTCGCCTAGAATCGTTCCGAACTGAAGAAATCCACATCGAAAGGGAGCCCCGGTGGGTAGCCACATTCTCGTGACCGGCGGTGCTGGCTTCATCGGAAGTCACCTATGCCAACGATTACTCGAACGTGGTGACGAGGTGCTCTGCCTCGACTCCTTCACCGATGATTACGACCCGGCTCTCAAGCACGCCAACATCGAACCCTGCCTGTCCAGCAACGGATTCGAGCTGATCAAGGGCGATATTCGTGATCGACAATTGCTCCAGCAAATCGCCAGGACCCGCAGCATCGATGGAGTGATCCATCTGGCAGCCAAGGCCGGGGTCAGACCTTCGATCCGCCAGCCCGCTCTCTACGTTGACGTCAATCTCAATGGCACGGCGAACTTGCTGGAGATGGCCAGGGAACATTCCATCGACCATTTCGTCTTCGCCTCGTCATCGTCGGTATACGGTGAAAGAACCGAGACACCCTTCAAGGAGAGTGATCCGGTCGATCATCCAGTGTCCCCCTATGCGGCGACCAAGAAGGCGGGGGAACTACTGTGCCACACCTTCCATCACCTGCACGGACTCAACGTCGCATGCCTGAGATTCTTCACCGTCTATGGCCCGAGGCAACGTCCCGAGATGGCGATCCACCTGTTCACCCGGTTGATCGAACAGGGGTTGCCGGTCCCGATGTACGGGGATGGCTCCTCTGAACGAGATTTCACTTACATCGATGACATCACTGCAGGGGTTCTCGCGGCCCTCGATCGCTGCGAAGGTTATGAAATTTTCAACCTCGGCAATCACGACAGCATCCGACTCGATCATCTGATCGAGTCGATTGCGGCCTGTTGTGGTCAGCCCTACACCATCGAACCTCATCCCTTCCAGTCGGGAGATGTGTCCAAAACCTGCGCCTGCATCGAGAAGTCCAGAGCGAAACTTGGCTTCGAACCGGCAGTCTCGATCGAGCAGGGGCTGAAGCAATTTCATGACTGGTTTTCATCTCAGGAGCAGAAGAGTAACGGCTGACCGAGGGAGGCTACCTTGTCCACAACCGAGAGAATCCGGATGGTCGCCGTCGGCCCGGATGACACTGCTGAGAAGGCCCAGTGGCTTGAAGCACTCGGCAACGCCATCGACTCCAATTCCTTCTGCCTCGGAGCAGAGGTGGATCGGTTTGAATCCGCCTGCAAGGAACGGCTCGGCGTGGCGCACGCCTTTGGCGTCTCGAGCGGTACCGATGGGCTGAAGGTGGCGCTCAGCGCCGTTGGAGTCACCTCAGGAGATGAGGTGATCGTTCCCGCCTACAGTTTCTTCTCCACCGCATCGGTGATTGTCCAGTTGGGTGCCGTGCCGATCTTCTGTGATCTGGATCCCGAAACTCTTTGCATCGACCCCGTGGCTGCAGAGACGCTGATCTCATCCAGGACTCGAGCCATCCTTCCTGTCCATCTCTACGGTCAAACCGCTGACATGGATGCCCTGTTGAAGATCTCGCAGAAACAGCAGATTCCCATCGTCGAGGATGCTGCCCAGGCGTTCGGTGTCTTCCAGGGGGGTCGCCCCGCAGGAGCCATCGGAGATGTGGGTGCATTCTCCTTCTATCCGACCAAGAATCTTGCGGCAGCAGGGGATGCGGGAATGATCGTTTGCCAGGACGACGAGATCGCCAACAAGGTGCGCCAGTTGAGGGTTCACGGAGATGCGGGTGGCTACAATCATCAGATGCTGGGCTGGAATGCACGAATGGACGGGTTCCAGGGCGCCATCCTGTCTCTCCAATTACAGCGACTGGATGAGCGACAAGCCATCCGCCAGCGCAATGCGAAGGAATACCTTCACGCATTGAGGGAGCACCACCTGACCTCGAGGGTCGTCCCCCTCGGTCGCACCTCAGGATCAGATCACTGCTGGCACCAGTTCATCGTGCAAGTCGACGATCGTGACCAGGTCCGCGACCAACTCGCCGAGCGTGGAATCGACTCGGGGATCTACTACCCCTCCACTCTTCCCCAACAAAGTTGCCTTTCCACCGATCGGTATCCCTCCGATGATCTCGCCGAGTTATTCCCGGTTGCACAACGAGCTGCGCGCAGGGTGCTGGCGCTTCCAGTACACCATCGACTGCTCGAGGGAGATCCCACGAGGGTGATCCAGGCGCTGGCGGATCTCGTCGGTGACCGGGGGGGAATTAAAAATGGGAGGTGATTGTCGGTATAAGGGGTCCGACAGTCACACTCCCAACAGCGAGGAAGAGTTTGAATAGTAGCGATGGAGAAACTTGTATCTCCCTGTCGCTACTTGTTAACAAGCATCCTTCATACCAAAGTGGACACTCCCTCAAAACATTAGTGCTATCTGCCAGAATTCATGGAAGAAATGCCGACTAGAGGCAATTTATACCGCATCGCCCAAATGGCTCTATCTACTGACCCACGGAACGCAACTGCCAATGTATTGGACCAGGTGGCCAGCAACAGCCAACTTTACTGGCGGCCCTCAGCCAGGCCGGCCTGCTGAATTTCGCTGAGCCGTGCGTAGAGTCCCCCTGCAGATCGCAACTGTTGGTCGGTGCCCTGCTCGACGATTCGACCGCCATCGAGGACCACCACTCGATCGACATCCCGAACCGTCGAGAGGCGGTGAGCCACCACCAGCACCGTCCGATCCTTCATCAACTGTTGCAGCGCCCGATGGACCCGCTGCTCACTTTCTGAATCGAGTGAAGCGGTCGCCTCATCGAGAAGCAGGATGGGAGCATTCTTGAGGATCGCCCTGGCGATGGTGATGCGTTGACGTTGGCCGCCGGAGAGACGATCTCCTCGCTCACCGATGACGGTGTCGTAGCCGCTGGGCAGAGCCAGAATTTCATCATGAACCGAGGCCGCTCGTGCCGCCGCTTCGATCTGCTGATCGGTGGCTTCAGCATTCCCTCCACCGATGTTCTCCTTCACCGTTGTGTGAAACAGAAACGGTTCCTGGCCGACGATGGCGATCTGATCCAGCAGCGAGGAATGAGTCAGGTCTCGATATTCGATGCCATCGAAATAAACATCTCCTCCGGTCGGTTCCCTGAACCTGGCCAGAACATCGAAGAGGGTCGACTTGCCCGATCCTGAAGGACCGACCAGTGCCACTCGCTCACCCTTCTGGATCTTCAACTGAATCCCATCGAGTGCACAAATCTCCTGTGACGAATAACTATGGGATACATCTCGAAATTCGATTTCACTGCTGAAGGGGAGCATCGCTGTGGCCTCGGGGCGATCTACCACATAAACAGGAGTATCGAGAACCTCGAAGATCCTATCGGTCGCTGCCGACGATTCAGCGATGGTGCTCCCCATCCTCGCGAGGTTCTTGATGGGGGTATAGCAGGACAAGATTGCCGCCATGAACACTGCAAAATCGCCGAAGGTCACATCGACGATTCCATCAATGATCACCCAGCCTCCGACGGCAATGGCAAACGCTGCAATCAAGTTGTACAGGCCCTCGACCAGGCTCCTGCCCTTGGCCCGAGCGACCTCGGTACTGACCTGAGCACGCCGAAGATTATCAGAGGTACGTTCAAACTCCTTCTGACGTTGCTCCTCGAGCCCGAAACTCTTCACCACCCTGATTCCAGAGAGCAGTTGGGACAACTCCTCCGTCGTCTCTCCAGCATGGGAGAGAGCCCCTCGGAAACGAGTCCGGACCTTTTTTGCCTGGCGAAACACCGGGATCGCCAGCAGGAGGAGCAAAGGAATTGCAGCCAAGGTCATCTGCCAGGAGGCGATGAAGGCCACCGCCAGGGAGAAGAGGATGGTCAGGGGGCTCTGAAGAATTTCACCAAAGAGCAACTGCACCGAGGCAGAGACGCTCCCCACATCGCCCACCGCACGAGAGACCACATCCCCGTGTCGACGCGATTCGAAGAACTCGATCGACTGACACGAAAGGAAGCGGAACAGTTGGTTGCGAATATCCACCACCACCTGGATCCTCACTCGTTGCCCCATGATCAGCCGGTAGAAACTGGTAGTGGCCACAACCAAAGAAAGTACTGCGATGAAGAGGGACACTGACCACAGCAGTTGAAGTGAACCGGTTCCGGCAGATCCGTTCTGGACCAGTAGGTGTCCCGAACCGTCGATCTCTGCAATGACTGCACTGTCGGGAGAGCGATCACCAGGATCGATATCAAAACCACTCAACTGTGCTGAAGTGATGGAACGTACCTTCGACTCGAAGACTCCATCTAGTTCGATTCTGGTGGCGCGAATATCCGCCACCGTGCCACCGTCTCGAAGTTGAGCCGTCACCAGATAGGCCTGATCCCAGACCTGATCCCTGATCTGATCCAGAGCGGTGTCGCTTTCGCCATCCGGATCCACCGCAGGAAAACCGACCACCAACGCTCTCTCGATCGGGAAACGAGCTTCGGTCCGCTCCGGTAACCGGATGTCCCCTGGAAGGTGCGGTAACAGGTGATCCTCGAACAGCGCCAGCGTCCGACCGCGAGAACCGTCTTCGCTCGGTGCGATCACCCCGTCGATGACGAGCCCGACCGCTCCCAGCCTGAGGCTGTTGGCACCGGCATAGACGCACATCAGCAGCACGATGGCGATGATCGACTTGTAATGAGGAAGGGCATAGCCCAACAATCTGCGGATTCCCGAAGGTTGGCGCTGATTTTCAATCCCCATCAGGCCTCCTTTTCCAGTCGTACTTCCCACGCCTTGGCCTGCTCGATGAAGATGTACGCAGAGAGTAGCACTGCCACGACGAATCCAGGCATTCCATCACGAAAGCCACGATCCTTGATGTATCGCACCCAGAACATCGAAGCGCTGGCCCGAAACCAGGACCACCTCGACTGTCGCAGCATCGCTCTTTTTCGCAACCCACCCACCTCACCTCTGGCCAGTGACTCGGCGCTCTGGCTGGTGTAGCGATTCATTCTTGCGAGGAAATCATGGATCGTTGGATGGGCGAAATGTAATACCGATCCTGACAGTTCGCCGATGGCGCCCTCAACAGTCGCCTCGGAGTGAATCAACCCCGGTATGTAGTCGCCCAGTCCGGCACGAAATAACCGCAAATGTTGATCATTCCAGCCACCATACCGAAGCCAACTCCCGAGCAAGTAATGCCTGAACGGAATCCTGAATCCAGATTCGTGGCGGTCTGACTCGAGCAATTGTTCGATCTCCTGACGCAACTCATCCGTGACTCTCTCGTCCAGATCCAGTACCAGAATCCAACCCTCCGAAATCTGATCCAAGCCCAGACGGCGGATATCCTCGATCAGACCCTCCCCCCTGGGAGCGTCGATCAGTTCGACTTGCGGATGTTGCTCTAGCCACTGCCGCGATCCATCCTCACTTCCATGATCGATGACCACGATCCGGTCGGCCCAGCCGACATTCTGTAACCATGGTTCGAGATTTTCCTTCTCGTTCAGCACGGCAGCCACCACCGACAGCTTTGCGGATGTCGCGTGGCTCTCCCTACTGGAGACGGTCGAGGATGTGGATCGCAAGGACAATCGACCTCCCTCCCCGGACACAGAGCGTGGGGATACCGGTAGATGCTGGGGGTCAGGAGGGCCATCGTCAACCGGACCCGATCCGCCGATCGATGAGATCATCGGGTCATTGATCCTTTTTCCGCTTTCTGCGGCGCGCCTTGATCAATTTCTGGAGATCCTGGGACTGCTGTTCGGCCTCCTCAGGGGTTTCCTTGGGCACCGTCAGATCCTCCTTCGGTTCCACTTCAGAGGGTCTTGCGCTCGGTTTTCTACTTGCAGCGATGGCCCTACGGACCTGCGGTGTCGGTTCCACCTCTTCCTGGGTGGTCGGCTTCGAGGATCTCTTGAGCGTCGGAATCCTCATCTGGACTCGCCGCGCCACGATGTCCAAGAAGAACAGGGACAATCCACAGATGGCCAGATAATGCCACAGCGGACTGCGATCCCTTCGCCGTGGCAAGGAGCGATCGAGCAGATTATCAGCACCAGTCAAGATTCTCCCTCCAGAGGCTTCGGCGATCCGCTTCAACAGATCCTCGTTGCTTTGGAGTGCCCGAAATTCTGCCGGGTACCCCACCGAGATCGACTTGGTCTGCCCACCGATGTTGCCCTGTCCATCATCATGATTGACATGGACCAGATACGATCCTTCCTGAGCAGCATCGAACTTCCCGAGGTATCGCCCTGGTGCCACCTGATTGACGACGACCTTACGCTGCGATTGGTCCGGGCTGATCAAGACACACTCCAGCTCTAACCCATCGAGAAATCTCCCTTCGGGATCGATGGCATCGACGATCACCTGACCTGAATCTCCCTCGACCGAGTGTGAGATCTCGAGAACTCCAGAATCCAGTTCTTTGGAGATGGAACGAATCAACTGGGTCCAGAAGGTAGAATTACCACTCCAGCCTTGCCACTCGACACTCCACCGAGATCTCACATCACTCATGAAGGCGGCAGTCTTTCCAACCCCATGCCTTCCGAGTGCCAGCAATGGATCCTCTTCTTGATTGACCAGTACCAGTTTCGAGAGGGGCTTGATGGTGGTCAGCACGAGGCCATGGAGCGGAGGGAAGCCAGACTCCAGACCTTGGATCGGACCGGCACTCTCAACGACGGCAGGAGTGAATGTCTCTTCGGAAATCAAGTTGCGCTTCACCTCTAGCGCTTCCCTGAAGAAGACCTGTGGCAGCCTTACAGGATCATCGATGAAGTAGTATCGCCCCCCTGTGTAGCTCGCAATCTTCTTCATCGCGGCAGTCGCCGAGGGGCCAGAATGAGGTTTGATGCAGATGGTCGAGATCGTCACTTCCGCCTCGACATAGGCATCCAGCAAACTCTTCCCCGGGGGGCTCGGGTCGCCATCGGAGATGATCACCACATGTTTCGAGTAGGTATTGGATTGCAACAACCCCTGGATGGCCAGAGTCATCGTGGCTCCGAAAGTGATCATGTCGGCCGGGCTCAGGGTGTTGATCTTGGTCTGGATCGCCGCCTTGTCCCCCACTGGTCCCAATGGGATTCCCCAGAAATCAACTCCTCCGCTGTACACCAGCACTCCGAACTCATCTTTCGGGGTCAGCGGAGCGATGGAAGAAGAGGCGATCTTCCTCGCCCACATGTTTCCCAGTTCGAACTCACAGGTGTGAAGGATCACCGCCAGCGCTCCGTTGGGGAGTTTCTTGCGCTGCTGGATGTCCATCTTCACCGGCAGCGCGAGCTCGACCTCGGTCCCCCTCCATCCGCCTGCTCCAAAGGAGTTCGGCCCCCCCACCATCAACAATCCCATGCCAGTGGTGTGGACCATCCTTTCGAGCATTGCGATTCGCTTGGGATCGATGCTGAATGCGGAGACATCATCGAGGATCAACGCTTCGATTCCGTAGTAATCCTCTGGAGCCAGTGGAAGTTGGTCGGGAGTCATCGTCTCGACATGGATGCTCCCTGAGATGAGCAACTTCTCCAGGGTGCGATCTGGATCATCGGTCACCAGAGCCACTCTTGGCTGCTGGATCGTTCTGACCAGCCCGATGCCAAAGTTATTCTGCTCCAACGAGTCTCGTCCTGGCTCCGGATGCACCGAGACCTTCAATCGCTGGATGACAGCGGAACCTCCAGTGAGGGTGAAGGCGACTCGATTCCTTCCCGCCTCCAGGGTCAATGGCCTTCGCTCGAGGACCCCCTCTCCATCGGCGAGAACCACGGTTGCGGGCGCAGCAGAACTGGACCATATGATGGTATCCACGGAAAAGACCTGGCCTGGCCTGACCGTCTCGGGCGCCTCTACACTCTCGAGAATCACCTCACTCGGATGGTCATAAATCACCGGCAGGACATCGACAACGATCCCTGCTGCTGCGAGGTTTTTCGCCTCTCGTACCGGATCTCCTTCAGTCGAATTCCCATCGCTGATCAGTATGATTCGCCGCGAACCGCCGGGCGCACTACCCTCGAGTGCGCTCGCAGAGTATCTCAATGCTGCAGCGATATCTGAGCCACTTCGGTCGAGACTGACCGAAGTTCCGGAGCCCAGCCTGGTCGCCATCGGTTGCTCTTGTTGCTGGTCCTTGGCAAATGAAATCAAGGAGACCTGATCAGGGTACTCGAGACCTCCGAGTCGCTTCGAGGTCTCTGAAATCACATCGTCGGAGACGAGGCGTGGCACGGAAGCCGAGAGATCTCGTAACACCAGAACACTCAACCCCTCCCCACCGGTCAGATGGACCGTCCGGGCCAGCGCCAGCACCAGTGCGGTGATCGCCAGTCCGCGCAGCAATAGGGCAGTATTTTTCACGGCAATCGGCAAGCCTGCTCGGCTTCGCAACGAGATGTAGATCAACAATCCCAGCAGTGGGATGGTGGTCAGAAGCCAAAGCGGCTGGTCGAATTCGATCGGCACGCTCACCTTGCTTTCCCCGGAATTGCCGATACCACCACCCGATGATTTCCGGTATCTGCAATCAACATCCTGGGTACCGATCCACTGCGTGAAACCGCCACACCTCGAGGTTCGCTGAGTAACCCGACTCCACGCCCTGTGCCTCCAACTACCGCCACCAGGGATCCATCGGCTCCGAATCGCTGCGCCCGACACCCTGCCTTGTCGACCACCACGAAACTCCCATCCCCTACGACATCGATGTCAAATGGCGTATCGAGCTGCCCCGCCGCTCGTCCCGGGGATCCGATGGTCTGCAAGTACTCTCCATCCAGGGTGAAACGAAGCACCCTGTGGTGTCCACAATCGACCACAAGAATCGTTCCATCGACGTCGATCGCCAATCCCTCGGGACGGAGAAATTGGCCAGTTCCGTCGCCGCGTTCCCCCCAGATCTTCATCAAGTTTCCCTGGCGATCAAAGCGGAAGACCCGATCGAGTTCTCCATAGGATGCGACCAGGATCGAACCGTCGGCAGCAATATCGATACCTCGGACCAGTTCCAGGCCCACATCCTCGCCGAACCGACGCAGTTCAGTTCCGTCGAGGGTGAACTCGATGATTCTCATGTAGTGGGTGTCCGCGACCAGCAGCGTTCCTTCGGGAGTACCGCACAGGTCGATCGGATGGCCCGCAGACCATTCGGGAAGCGTCCACACATCCTTCAAATTCCCTGCGGAATCGAAGCGTTGTGCTCGACCACTGCGGTCGATGACGATGCACTGCTGTTGTGGGAGTGATTCGATCGCCCTTGGCTGAAAGAAACGGCCAATACCGCGACCAGGACCACCGATCAGTTCGACATTTTCCAGGGGGGTGGTTCCCACAGAAGAAGATGAAACGCAGGAGTTGATCAGCAGCAGAGCCAGCAACCAGATCCTCGATCTCATACTCGGATCTCCTCTTGTAATCGGGTGGGTGCACACGGTCATCGAGGGATTCGATCGCTCAGTCTTCCGTTCTCCCCTGGAGACGATCGAAGTAATCCTGAGCCACCTGGCGAAGGGATGCTGGAACTCGCTGAGTCTTGAGCTCCGATTCTGCGATTCGAGATCCCGCTTGAATCGCCTGTCGCAAGGTCGCCTTGGCCTCACCCGATGGAGCATCTCCTTCGACCAGGAGGGTCGCCACCGTCTGTCCCGGATGAGCCTTGCCGGTCAACTTCTCTGGCGTCGACGAGGTCTCTCCGTCCTTGGCCGCTGGACTGGCGCCGCCACCGGGACCCAGTTGCAATCCCAGACCCGCGGCCAAACCAGCGCCCTTCGGCGGCGCTGAACTACTTTTCGGCTTCTGGGTGTGAACGAAACTTCGCTCATCGGGGGAACCCTGTCAGGTTCCTCCCTTGGCCTGTCAGGTCCCCGCCAGGCAATCGGGGCAAATCTTCGGCGGCGGGCCGTCGGGCCATTCCGAAGGCAAAGCGCTCAACTCTGCCTCGGTGAACTGGATCTGCTTTCGAGCATGATCGAGCAGATCGCTCTCCCTCATCAACCTCGCCAGTTGATCCAGTTGTTGCGACAGCTTTTGCAAATCCTCTGGCGACAACGCCTTCTCATCATTCAACTTTGATTTCAATAGATCGGACAGTCCCAGAGCTTCCGCCATCTTCGCCAGATCCGCTCTCGCTTGTTGCCCCTCGGCACCGGTGTTTGCCGCAGCCTTGGCCATCTTCTGCAGTTCCTGCCCGGCGCGTCCCAGTTGCCCTTTTTTCAGGGCCGTCTGCAGTTCCTCTGCCGCTGCGGAATCCCGGTTGTCCTTCTGCTGCCCCGCCTGACGCACTCGATCCGCAGTCGCCCTCGCCGACTTGAGTTCCGCTCGAGTCATGCGAATCGCCACCTGGCTCCGATCCTTCCGGGTCTTCTGCAGGGCGGCCTTCCGAGGCGCAGTCTGTCGCGAGGTACGGCCCTTCTCCTGCTCCACTGAAGGCTTCGGCTTGCGCGAGAGGATCTTGAGCAGTTTCTGTGTCTCTGGATCGATCTGGTGACGTTCCGCCAACTGGGTCACATCTCTCAAACGTCGTTCCAGAGATGCCACTTTCCTGGCGGTTCGATCCACTTCCTTCTTCCTGCTCAACTTCTCTTCTTCGATTCCGAGCAGGTCATAGGTGGGGAACGAAACTGCAGCGAGGCACGCGCAAATCGCCACCACTACCCGCCATGGATTTCGTGGCTTCCCCAGCGCAATCGCTTGCTGTGGATCGACCCCTTCAGCCATCCGAGAGGCATCGCTCAGGATCTTGTCGGCCACCTCTTCGCTGAATCCTTCGTCACGAGCCAACAACGAGGTGGAAATGGTCTGGGGGATCCGCCCACCCCGCTCCGCCTCGACCGCCTCGCCGAGACGCGACTGCCGAACCGACAGGAACGCCGCGGCGATCACCACCAGGAAGGCGCCGAGGGGTATCGTCATTTCCAGAGTCTCGCTGACACCCAGGCTGAACAGGCGCTGCGAGAGAATCAGAATCGCCCACGAGAACAACGCCAGCGCCAGGGCATTACTGGAATGCCCCATCACCTGACGAAGTCTTCTTCGCAGGCGAATACGATTCAGCAGTCGATCCACAGGATCTCGTCCCGAGCTCATCCGGTTCTCATTTCCTTCGCAGCACTTTCCTGGACCGCAGAAGCCATCGCTGACACACTGGATCCTTGATCCTCAATGATAGTCTTTCAGGAGTATTGTTTCAATCGGCGGAGAGACCCGATTCAGTACCCTTCTCACCCATCCAGGATTCCAGATCCACCCCGAGCGAGTCTGCCACACGATTGATGTGATTGAAGAAACCGATCACATGAACCAACTCGAGAACCGAACTGTCATCCAATCCAACCCCTCTAAGTGATTCGATGTCGGCTTCTTTCATCTTCGAGGGAGTGAGAGTCAACTTCTCGGTAAAAGCAGCGATGGTACTGGCTCGTTCATCGAGAGCATCTGGCCCGGACCGGACCGACTGGACGAGATCAGCACTTCCAGGAAGTGACTCCAGATCTCGCAGGTGTGAGAGGATTCAGTAGTGGCATTCGTTGTACTGACTCGTCAGCACTGCGACCCATTCACGCTCAGCCCGCGTCAGTCCTGATGTCCCCTGCATCAGACGGATGTAGAGTTCTAGAAATGGTTCCAGAAGGTCGGGCCGAGGAGACATCACCTGGATGATCTGGGCCACTTCTCCCGCTCGTGATCGAGATCCGGCATAGATTCGGCCGAGCAGACCACTCTCGTCTTGCTCTTGTGAAAGGGGTTCGATCCACGGCATCCGCTTCTCCTATCCACTCGCAGGAGGAGTCGCCCTCCTCGCCAACATCCGATCGACCAGCACCAGCGCCATCATGGCCTCAACGATGGCCACTGCCCGCGGTAACACACAAGGGTCGTGGCGACCCTTTCCCTCGAATTCGATTCCATCTCCCGATCGGTTGACCGTTTCCTGAGTAGTACCGATGGTCGATGTGGGTTTGAATCCGACCCGCAACCAGAGGGGAGCACCGCTGGTGATCCCTCCCTGCATTCCGCCCGATCGATTGGTCCGCTGGTGGATGGTGCCCGACTCATCGGAAGTGAAGCTGTCATTGTTTTCGCTTCCAGTACGACCGGTGGCGGCGATTCCGTCCCCCAGTTCCAGCGCCATCGCTGCCGGAATCGACAACATGGCCGCCCCGAGCAAGGACTTCATCTTGGCGAAGACAGGATCACCCCATCCGGCGGGCACTCCACGAGCCACCACCCCAACCCAACCACCGAGGCTATCTCCCGCCTCCCTGGCCCGTTCAATCTGCTCGACAAAAGAGGAACTGGTGGCGAGCGCAGGGCAACGCACCGGCGAGAGTTCTACCGCCTCGGATTCGACAGTCGATGGGTCGATCTCTGCACGATTCCCTGACAGTTCATCGACCCAGCCGACGATTTCGATGCCGTACTCGCGAGCCAGCATCACTCGACACACTGCACCCGCTGCGACTCGAGCGGCGGTTTCGCGCGCACTGGCACGACCTCCACCACGGCGATCGCGATGACCATAACGCGCCTCGGTGGTGAAATCGGCATGACCAGGCCGGTAGAGATCGGCCATCTCATCGTAATCTTGGGGACGCGCATCGATTGATTCGATCCAGATCGCCAGCGGCGAACCGAGCGTCTT
>Ga0302120_10000437_pt1 | contig 18676 bp, 20 predicted proteins | sample AG5_Bottom_MG_FD_203118 | JGI IMG/M metagenome (GOLD analysis project Ga0302120, IMG submission 203118) | Marine microbial communities from Western Arctic Ocean, Canada - AG5_Bottom | ecosystem: Environmental > Aquatic > Marine > Oceanic | place: Canada: Western Arctic Ocean | collected 2017-10-01 | reverse complement strand
GTATCCGCAAGTCCTGATTAACGTCAAAACGAAGGATAAAATCGACTTAGCAAATCACACAAAACTTAATGCAGTGCTCAGTGCTGTTGAGGCTGAGTTAGGTGATGAAGGCAGAGTGCTCATTAGGACTTCGGGGACTGAGCCTTTAATTAGAGTCATGGTGGAGGCAAGTGATTTAAGCTTAGCTGAATCGAGTGCTCAGCAGTTAGCTGCAACGTTCTAGTTAATTCTAACCGAAGCTCAAACAATCGATTATTTTGTGATTTCAATGCATTGAGAGCGAGATGGAATTTTCAATCACACAATTTATATGTGTTTTAATAATTTTTTGCTGGACAGGCTTTGTCCGCACAGGTTTTGGCTTTGGCGGTGCCGCCTTGGGCTTGCCCTTTATGCTTTTAGTGGCTGGCTCACCTATTAATTGGCTACCAATTATTGGCTTGCATTTGTTGTTTTTTTCAGGCTTATCTCTTGCAAGCGCATTAAAACAAGTTGATTGGCGGTATTTTAAAAAATCACTGATTTGGATTTTGCCAGCTAAAATAATTGGCGTCATTGGTCTATTGAATCTTCCGCCAAATGTCATGACGGTGATCGTCTATTCGATAACTGGCTTTTATGCCTTAACTTGGTTATTTAACTACAGCATTGAATCCAACAAAAATTGGCTTGATAATGCGCTTTTATTTTTTGGTGGGTATATTTCCGGCACTTCACTGACTGGTGCGCCATTGATTGTGGCAGTCTATATGCACAAAGTTGCTAAAGAGCAGCTTAGAAATACGTTATTCGTCTTGTGGTTTTTCTTGGTCAGTATAAAGATGGGAGCGTTTATTGCAGTCGGCATACATATTGACTGGCAATACGCCTTAATTCTGTTGCCCGCAGCCGGTGTTGGTCATTATTTTGGCTTAAAGGTGCACGCGAAGTTAATGGAGAACGATCAGCAATTTAAGCGTTGGCTGGGTGGTGGATTGCTTATCGTTTGTGCGATCGGAATGACCAAACTGTATCTGGGTTAATTACTGATTGTCGAGTGGTAATTCTGTGGTGAACTTGATTTCTTCAATAGCAAAATTTGAAGTAACCTTGAGAAACGGCACCTTTTCGATCAAGCGCTTATAAAACCCATCATAACTGTCAATATCGCCGACAATCACTTTGAGTAGATAGTCGATCTCACCACTCATGCGGTAACACTCAAGCACTTCTGGAAAGTCTTTAATCGTTTCAGCGAATATTTTGATTTTTTCTTGGTCGTGGGTGTTAATGGTGACAAACACAATGGCGGTGACACTAAGCCCTACACGCTTGCGATCAATCAAGGAAACCGTTTTATTGATAAAACCAAGTTTTTTCAGTTGATTGACTCGTTTCCAGCAAGGTGTGGTTGACAAATGAACTTCTTTTGACAGTTCTTGTACAGTCATCTCAGCATTTTTTTGCAATAAATCCAGGAGTTTTCTGTCGATTGCGTCCATATTCTATTCCTTATAAAGAGAAAAAATGAAATTTTTTTTCTATAAAAGTCGAGTATACCAGTATAGAAGTATTATTTTTTCTATAAATATGCAATTTATAGAATATGATACTATAATTATTGACATTACTGTTTGGAGTTAATCTAATGTACCAATACAATGCAGACGATACGGCATTTTTAGTCGAACGCGTTGATCAATTTGAAAAGCAGTTAAATCGCCACTTAGCAGGCGATTTAGACGCGGCTAAATTTAGAAGTCTTCGATTGAGAAACGGCCTTTATATGGAGATACACGCTCATATGCTACGAGTGGCAATTCCTTATGGCATCCTTAATACCGAACAGCTTAGGGCTTTGGCTGATGTGGCTGATAAGTACGACCGTGGATTTGGTCATTTTACCACCAGACAAAATATTCAATATAATTGGATCGAGCTGCCAGAAATTGCTAATTTACTGCGTGATCTTTCGGCTGTTGGCTTGCACGCCATTCAAACCAGTGGAAAGGCGATGCGTAATATTACTGCAGATCCATTTTCTGGTCTCACAAAAGATGAAGTAGAAGATGCACGACCTTATTGTGAGCTTATTCGTCGTTGGTTCAACATTCACCCTGAATTTTCTTGGTTACCAGGCAAGTTTAAAATAGCCATTAATGGCGCCAAGCTGGACGAAACAGCATTACAAATTCATGACCTTGGACTAAACATTGTGTACAACGAGGAAAACGAACTGGGTTTTGCGGTTTATGTTGGTGGTGGCTTGGGCGCAGCACCGATGGTGGCGCCAGAAATCACCCCATTTGTTGTTGCTGAAGATATTATAAGCTACCTAGAGTCAGTCCTAAGAGTTTACAACCTCAAGGGTCGTAGAGATAACCTGAAACGTTTACGCATTAAGTTTATGGTGCGTGAATACGGTGCAGTCGAGTTTGGCAGAATGGTTGATGAGGACTGGCAACAGATAAAAAATAATCCAGAATTAAAACTCAATATGGACGAGTTGGCAAAACTTAAAAAAGATTTTGCGCTACCAATAGAGCCAGTGGATTTGGGTGGTTTTACAGATACTGTCGATTTTAATTACAGTATTTGGAAGAAAAACAATGTCAGAGCGCACAAGTTATTGGGTTACAGTATTGTTAATATTTCCCTAACACAGCTTGGCACAGCGCCTGGTGATGCTACTTCTGAGCAAATGAGAATGATTGCAGATTTGGCAGACAAATATTCAAACTCAGAATTAAGAACCACAAAACGTCAGAATCTTGTATTTCCATATGTAAGGAAAGAACAAGTGTACGCATTGTGGCAAGAGTTGGATCAAAGTGATTTGGCTAGCCCACATCAAGGTACGTTAGCACATGTTGTGGCTTGCCCGGGTGGGGATTATTGTGATCTGGCGAAGGCGGTGTCTATTCCAATCGCTCAACAAGTTCAGCAGCGTTTTGATGATATGGACAAATTGTATAATATTGGTCCAATCAACATCAATATTTCTGGCTGTGAAAACTCTTGCGCCCACCACCATATTTCCGATATTGGTCTTCTGGGTTTAAAGAAGAATGAGCAAGAGTTTTATCAAATTACACTTGCTGGTGAAACACTGCACGAAACAGCCATTGGTAGAAAACTGGGCCGTTCAATTGCTGGCGATGAAGTGGTTGACGCGATTGAAGATATTGTCAATATTTACCTAGATAGTAGAGAAGAAGGCGAGAACTTCGTCGCTGTCTTTAAGCGTATTGGTATCACACCATTTAAGGAGAAGGTCTATGGTTGATGATAACGAGGTTATCACAGTGGTGAGCGAACAGGGTCAAACCGTTGAGCTGGTTAGTGTGGAAGAATGGATTGAAAATATCGACAGCTTGGCTGCTTCTGGCAAAGGTGTTTTAATTAAGCCTGCGGATGATGTAACTTTGCTAAAGGACAGCTTGAACAAAATTGCTTTAATTGCACTTGATTTTATTGGTTTTGATGAAGGTCGTGGTTACTCACAGGCAGCCTTGATTCGCAATAGATGGGGCTATAGCGGTGAAATACGCGGTATTAATACCCATTTAGATCAGTTGCAATTTATGCTTAGATCAGGCGTTAGTACGTATGACTTGCAAGAGCAATATCAAGGCTCGAATGAGCACGACTATACTCATGGCTTTAGTATCTGTTACCAAGCGGCGGCAAATAACACCGACATGAAAGAGAAGTTTTAGTAAAGTCAATCAATAAGGTAAAGTGATGAAGGATCAGACTTCTAGATCAGTTTGGAAAACAATATCCTGGCGCATTATAGCAACGCTTGATACGGTCATTATTTCCTATCTAATTACTGGTAGCCTTAAGATGGCAGCCTCCATTGGTTCTATTGAAGTGATCACCAAGGTTTTTCTTTATTACTACCATGAGCGCACTTGGAACAAAATTTCTTTTGGAAGGGGCTGATGTAGGGTAGTAATGGAGAAGATATTTAGTTTAAAATTCGCCTCATGAATGAGTATGCATTAATCCTTGTTAGTACCATATTGGTCAACAATTTTGTCTTGGTTAAATTTTTGGGTTTGTGCCCCTTTATGGGTGTTTCCAACAAGATGGACACCGCGATCGGCATGGGTTTTGCTACAACATTTGTACTCACTCTGGCGAGTATCAGTAGCTATCTGATTAATGCCTATCTTTTAACTCCGCTTGATCTTGAATACCTAAGAACCATTGCGTTTATTGTTACTATTGCTGCTGTTGTAGGCTTTACAGAGCTGGTTGTCAATAAAACCTCACCCGTTTTGCATCAGTCACTCGGCGTATTTTTACCGTTGATTACAACCAATTGTGCAGTGCTAGGCGTTGCATTGTTAAATGTAGGTGAAAGTAATACTTTTTTACAATCTGCTGTATATGGCTTTGGTGCTGCAGTTGGCTTTTCTTTTGTTCTTGTGCTGTTTTCAGGCATTCGTGAGCGAATCGAATCTGCCAATGTACCTGAAATTTTCAAAGGTGTCCCAATCGCATTGATCACTGCTGGCTTGATGTCAATGGCCTTTATGGGTTTTATTGGTTTAGTTTGATGTTTGATGCCGTTTCAACACTCTCTATGCTGGCACTTTTCTTAGGTCTAGTCCTTGGTTATGCTGCAATTCGTTACAAGGTAGAGGGTAATCCATTGGTTGACCAAATTGACGCCATATTGCCGCAAACTCAATGTGGTCAGTGTGATTTCCCTGGTTGTCGGCCGTATGCTGAGGCAATCGCAAGTGGCGAGGCTGAGATTAACCAGTGTCCTCCTGGAGGTCAAGATGGGGTTGATGCCTTGGCCGAGCTTTTAGATGTAGATACTCTGCCCTTGAACGCAGAACATGGAGAGACCAAGCCAAAACGTATTGCAGTGGTTGATGAGGAGGTTTGCATTGGCTGTACACTATGCATTCAAGCCTGTCCTGTTGATGCCTTCGTTGGTTCGTCCAAGGTGATGACGCAAGTGATTGCCTCTGAGTGCACTGGTTGTGATTTGTGCTTGCCGGTTTGTCCAGTAGATTGTATCGATATGGTAGAGGTAAAGCTGACAATTAATACCTTTGTTCCAAACGTTTTGGAGTTGGCAAATGTCTAAATTCTTCTTCAAAGGTGGACTGGTTCTTGAAAACCCATTTCCTGCCAAGGAGATTGATTTAATCAGGATACCATTGCCGGATAGAGTGATTTTGCCGATGCAGCAAAGAATAGGTGAGCAAGCCAAACCGTGCATCAGTGTCGGCGATCATGTATTGACTGGCCAAGTAATTGCCACTATTGATGATGATCGTTGTGCGCCAGTACACGCCTCTATTTCAGGCACTGTTGTGGCGATTGATAACCAAGTGATGGCTCATCAATCAGGGCTGGAGGCGCTTTGCGTGACCATAGAATCTGATGGTGAGGATGAGTGGATGGATAATTCTGTTGCTTGTACTGAAAATTACGATTTTTGCACCCCAGACACTATTTACAATAAGATCCGAACCTCGGGCATTGTTGGTATGGGTGGTGCAGGATTTCCAACCCACACCAAGGTTCAATTTGCTGAAGGATGTCACACCTTGATTGTCAATGCCACTGAATGTGAGCCAGGCATTATGTGTGATGATGCTTTGATGCAGGCTTATCCGACCAAGGTTATCCGAGGCATAGAGGTGTTATTGCATATTTGTGGCGCTGAAAAGGCCATCATCGCTATTGAAGACGATAAAAAAGAATCGATTGAACTGCTTAGAAAGTTTTGTAAAAACGAGCGGATCACCATTGAGGCCCTACCAACCAAGTACACCTCAGGCGCTGAAAAAATATTAGTTAAATCACTGCTAGGAATTGAAATTCCATCAGGTGGCTATGCCTCCGATGTGGGCGTTCTTTGTCAAAATGTTGGCACCTTGGTGGCTATCTTTGATGCAGTGGTTGAGAACAGACCGCTTATTTCACGTGTTGTTACAGTGACTGGTAGCGCGGTTAGAGAGCCAAAAAATTTCCAAGTCAGATTGGGTGCGAGTTACGATTATGTACTCGGTTTTGCTGATATTAAGGAGGGTGATAATAATATTCGCATGGCTGGAATGATGATGGGTGTGGATTTAGTGGGGTCAGATTACTCAATCAGCAAGAACACCAACTGTATTTTCGTGAATCAAGTTGAGGAAAAAATCCCAGCTCAAGAGTGTATTCGGTGTGGCATGTGCAACACTGTTTGTCCAGTTGATTTGCTACCTCAGCAATTGTATTGGTATTCTAAGAGCTCTAACATTGAAAAAGCTCTAGATTATAATTTGATGGATTGTATAGAATGTGGCTGTTGTTCGCACGTTTGTCCGAGTAAGATACCGCTCGTTGATTATTATCAATTTGCAAAGGCTTTGAATCGGCAACAAACCAAGGAAAAAGATCTAACTGATAACGCCAGAGAGCGTTTCGAGTTCCGCGAATTTCGCCTAGAGCGGAACAAGAAAGAGCGCGGTGAAATGATGGAAGCCAAGAAAAAGGCGTTAAAGGAAAAGATGGCGAAAGACAAAGTGCAAAAAGAAGCCATTGCAGCTGCGCAAGAGCGCGTTGCTTTAGCAAAGACTGCTAAGGAGTCTGAAAATGCAAGTTAAGGTGATGAGCACCAATCTAGTGATGCGCCATGTGATTTATGCACTGATTTTAGGTGTGGGCGCGCAAGTGTATTTCTTTGGTTTATCTGTCTTAGTGCAAATGACTCTAGCAGTTGTCACAGCGTTGGCTGCAGAGGCCTTGGTGCTACGTATGCGTGGCATGCAGATTGCACCGTCACTGAGGGATGGCTCCGCTGCTCTAACTGCTATCCTGTTGGCGATTGCTGTGCCTAGTATTGCGCCATGGTGGATTATTGTTTTAGGCGTTTTATTTGCCATTGTCTTTGGTAAGCAGTTATTTGGGGGTTTGGGTAATAACCCGTTTAATCCTGCGATGCTTGGTTATGCATTTTTGCTCATTTCCTACCCATTGCAAATGACGCAGTGGCCGTCTGAATTCCAAGGCGTTTTAGCCATTTTTGAGTTTTCTGGCATTGATGTTTTGACGGGCGCAACTAATCTAGATTATGCCAAAACTCAATTGATGCTGGGTGAAAGTATCGGTATGCTAACTTTCGAAAGTGCTAGTCAAATGTGGATTAATCTTGGCTTCTTGCTAGGCGGTCTTTATTTGCTATTGCGTAGAATCATTTTTTGGCACATCCCGGTCTCTTTAATTATCGGCTTGGCACTCATGTCAGGAATTTTGTACTTGATTGATCCAGCTAACTTCTCTTCACCAGTTTTTCACTTGATTAATGGCGCCACAATGTTGGCAGCATTCTTCATTGCAACGGACCCCGTCTCTGCTAGCACAACCCCTTTAGGGCGATTGATTTATGGTTTTGCCATTGGTGTGATTATTATCATTATTCGTGTGTTTGGTGGTTATCCAGATGCGGTAGCTTTTGCAGTGTTGTTAATGAATATCACTGTTCCACTAATTGATTACTATACACAGCCTAAGGTGTTTGGAAAATGAAGAATTCCACTATTCTAAAATCGGGTGTTTTAATGCTTGTCTTCACCTTGATTTGTATATTTTTTGTCAGCCTAGCAGAGCAAACCACTAAAGATAAAATTGCCTTTAATGAAGAGCAATTGCTTATCAAAAGATTAAATGAAATTGTTGCTAATTACGACAATAATATCGTTGTTGAACAATTTGAAGAAACGATTGTACTGCACGGCATTGAGCAAAGCATTCGAATTTTTCCAGCTAAGAAAAACGAACAATTATTCGCTCATCTAATTGAACACACTTATCCAAACGGCTATAACGGCAACATTAGGTTATTGACCGGTATTAATATTGATGGCGAATTGTTAGGTGTGCGAGTGATTTCTCATAAGGAAACACCGGGTTTGGGTGATAAGATTGAGACACGTAAATCTGATTGGATTAAAGGCTTTTCTGGCTTGTCTTTGTCAAATTTAGATAAATCTCAGTGGAGAGTAAAGCGTGATGGTGGACACTTCGATCAATTTACTGGTGCAACCATTACGCCTCGTGCTATTGTCAGCGCCGCTTATCAATTATTAGGATATTTTCAAGAAAGGCCTCTAAGTGAAACTAAGTGATTTTGACTTTGATCTACCAAAATCATTAATTGCCCAATTCCCTTGCGAAAAACGGACCGAATCTAAATTATTGGTCAATGGTGAATGTATTATTGACTCAACTTTTTCCAAGCTAGGAGAATTTCTTAGACCGAACGATTTATTGGTTTTGAACGACACAAAAGTCATTCCAGCAAGGCTCTTTGGTCAAAAAGAATCGGGCGGTAAAGTTGAAATATTGATTGAGAGATTGATCAGTGACACACATGCTTTGGCGATGATTAAAGCCAGTAGGGCGCCTAAAACTGGTAGTTTTGTCGTTTTTGAGAATGGTCAGGAAGCTGAGATTTTAGCTAAATCTTCAGGCCTCTACACATTGTTATTCACCGGTACAGCCATTCTAGATCTTCTTAACGAAATAGGACATGTGCCACTGCCACCCTACATTGAGCGTAGTGACAATTCAGAAGATCTAAGTCGTTATCAAACAGTTTATGCAAAAAATGATGGCGCAGTTGCAGCGCCTACTGCAGGCCTCCACTTTGATGAGTTGTTATTATCTAGTCTAGAAAAAAAAGGTATTAGCCATGCATTCATAACCCTTCATGTCGGCGCAGGCACCTTTCAGCCTGTCAAAGTGGAGGATATTGAGAGCCATAAAATGCATAGCGAGTATTATGAAACTTCAACTGAAACAATAGATAAGATAGAGCAAGCAAAGGCGCTTGGCGGAAGAATAATTGCAGTTGGCACCACAGCTGTAAGAGCCTTAGAGTCAGCTTCAGTTAATGGAAGACTAAAGCATCAAAAGGGAGATACAAACATTTTTATTTACCCAGGATTTAAGTTTCAAATAGTAGATGCTATGATTACAAATTTTCATTTACCAAAATCTTCACTCTTAATGTTGGTGAGTGCTTTTATAGGTTTTGAGGAAATGTTTGAGACTTATAGCCATGCTATTAAAGAAAAATATCGTTTTTTTAGCTATGGCGACGCAATGCTTTTGGAGAAAAAATCAGAGTGATTTAATAGAGAGATGCTTTGAAAGCAAAAAAATTAAGAAAGCTAAGATTGGTAAAAGTAAAAAGCCGGTTTTAATTGAAGTTACTTCAGCAATAAGGCCTACAAATAATGGGCCAAGTAGCATACCTCCATATCCAAGCGTCGCAATACTGGCAATTGCAGTTCCCTGAGATATTTCTTTATCTTTACCAGCACGAGAAAACGCTAGAGGAATGATAACAGCAATACCCAGTCCTATTAGGCCAAAGCCAATCATTAATGGTACAAGTGACTCAAATGTTAGTGCAATTAAAGACCCTACTAAAGCAACTAATCCAGAATAACGTGCTGTTTTAGAGGCGCCAAACTTTAATGCAATTTTGTCACCCATAAGTCTCATTGCAAACATACAAACAGAAAAAACAGTAAATCCTATAGCTGCACTGCCATTTGAAAGATCTGCAACACTTCTAAGAAAAATAGCACTCCAATCTGCGACCATACCCTCTCCTAATGAAGCAAAAAAAGTAATGAGAGCGACAGGAAGCAAGGCTCCTTTTGGAATAGAGATAAATGGATCTTTACTGTCTTTTTCTTTCTTTTCAGAGTTGAAAGGGATAGTTACAACAGTAAGCATAACCAAGAAAATTATAATTGAAGTAATCGTAAAATGCATTGGCATTCCAATTTTATAGTAAGCAGTCAATACTCCTGAGCCTGCACCAAGGCCAGCTCCCAAGCTCCACATTGCATGAAAAGACGACATTAATGGGTGATTATTTTTACGCTCAACTTCCGCAGCCCAGGCGTTCATGGCTACATCATCACCTCCATGGATTGCTCCAAAGAAAATGATTGCAGCTACAAGCATCCATATTGAGTTTGCAAAAGCTATAAAGATAAGCGTAAGAGGTATTAATAGGCAAGTAGTTCTTTTTGTTATAGTTGAGGCTCCATAACGATCTGCAGCTCTCCCAAAGACTGAAAATGCGACGACAGCTGATAAACCTAGTAGAAATATTAATAACCCTAAAGCAGCAGGTGATAAGTTATGAAAATCTGAAATTTCTGGAATTCGAGACGCCCATGTTCCAAATACAACACCGTTAATAGCAAAAATCACTGAAACTGCAAACCTACTATTTTTAATTACTTTCATTTAATTGACAGAAAGAAAATACATTGTATTTTTAGAGAGCTTCAAGCAAAGTTTGTCCCATTAATGCTGGCGTAGGTGCAACACTAACTCCGGCATTTTCTAGTGCTTGAATTTTACTTTTGGCATCACCAGAACCACCGCTTATTACTGCGCCTGCATGACCCATTCTTTTTCCTTTAGGAGCCGTAAGTCCAGCAATATATGAAATAACAGGTTTAGAAATATTTGACTTAATATACTCAGCGGCCTCTTCTTCAGAATTTCCACCAATTTCACCAACCATGACTATTGAGTGCGTGTCATCATCTTTTTCAAACAATTTAAGGCAGTCAATAAAATTCATTCCTTGAACAGGGTCACCACCAATACCAATACAAGTACTTTGACCAAGTCCTGCTAGAGTAGTTTGGTGAACTGCCTCATAGGTTAAGGTTCCTGAACGAGAGACAATACCAACCGAGCCACTTTGGTGAATGTTGCCCGGCATAATGCCAAGCTTGCATTCATCAGGTGTTATTACACCTGGACAATTTGGGCCAATCAATCTTGATTTTGAACCCTTAAGCATTGCCTTGATTTTAATCATATCTTGCACAGGAATGCCTTCAGTTATGCATGCAATTACGGGCATCTCTGCTTCAATCGCCTCGACTATAGAGGCAAATGCAAACCTTGGCGGCACATAAATCATTGTGGCATTAGCACCTGTTTCACTCATTGCCTGTTCAACAGAATTGAAGACAGGTTTTGCCAAGTGGGTTTGTCCACCTTTGCCAGGTGTTACACCACCGACAAATTTTGTTCCATAGGCGATGGATTGTTCAGAATGAAACGTACCTTGCTTACCAGTGAAGCCTTGACAGATTACCTTGGTTTCTTTGTTAATTAGTATACTCATTGGGCCATCTCCACAGCTTGTTTAGCGGCTTTAGTTAAATCAGCCTCAGTAATGATATTAAAGTTACTTCTATTAAGAATTTGAAGGCCTTCTTGTGCATTTGTTCCTTCGAGTCTTACAACAATTGGAAGCGTTAATCCTACTTTCTCTATTGCTTGTAAAATACCATTTGCAATCAGATCACAGCGAACTATGCCACCAAAAATGTTTACTAAAATAGATTTAACATTTTCTTCACTTTGAATTATTTCAAAGGCTTTTGCAACTCTATCAGCAGTTGTGCCTCCACCTACATCCAAAAAGTTAGCTGGTGATCCGCCATGATATTCTATTAAATCCATCGTCGCCATTGCTAATCCAGCACCATTTACCATGCAGCCAACAGAGCCATCCAGAGAGATATAATTTAATTGATGTTCGCTAGCACTTCTTTCTTTTTCATCTTCTTGTGAAATGTCACGCAATTTGGCAATGTCTTCATTCCGATAAAGAGCGTTGTCATCAAAATCAATTTTGCCATCCAGTGCAATAATTTCATCAGTGCCAGTGATAATTAGCGGATTGATCTCAATGAGGTTAACATCATTCTTGCTGAATATATTGTAAAGCCCAAGCAAGGTTGTGGAAAACTGTGAGTAAAGTTCGCTATTCAGCTGCAATTGAGCAGCGATTTCATGACATTCATTTTCTTGTAGTACGCCCAGTGGATTGATTGCATGCTTAATGATTTTCTCAGGCGTATTGGCCGCCACTTCTTCGATATCCATGCCACCCTCGGTTGACGCTAGAACTGTAATGCAAGACGTGGCACGATCAACGAGCAAGCCCAAGTAGAGTTCCTTTTGAATATCCTGACCTGCCTCAATAATAACTTGATTAATGGGCAGTCCATTTGCATCGGTTTGTGGCGTAACCAGCTTATTACCTAATAATTTCTCACTAGCACTAATTGCATCATCAATGCTGAAGCAGACAACAACCCCGCCACCTTTGCCACGACCACCTGCGTGAACTTGGGCTTTAACAACCCAAACGCTACCACCAAGTTTCTCGCATGCGAGAGGCGTTTCTACGGCACTAGAAATAACAATGAATTTTGGCACCTGGATACCATTTTGTGAGAATAATTCCTTTGCTTGATATTCGTGGATGTGCATAAAATTTTCTAAAAATAAAGGTTAAAATATGAGCATGCATATTCTACACATTCATAGCTAGTATAGTTTAATTAAATATTAGTTGAATCTAATTAATTACTGATTTTTTTTCAGGAGAAAAATGGCGAATTACGGCACAAGTCAATTTAAAAATGGCCTCAAATTAATGCTGGATGGTAATCCTTGTTCAATTGTTAATAATGAAATTGTTAAACCAGGCAAAGGTCAGGCATTTAACCGCGTTAAATTCAAAGATTTAATTACTGGAAAAACACTTGAGAAAACTTTTAAATCTGGCGAGTCTTTAGAAAGTGCTGATGTGATGGAATTGGATATGCAATATCTATACAACGATGGTGAGGCGTGGCATTTTATGGACCCCGACTCTTATGAGCAATATGCGCTTGATGAAACGGCGATGGCTGGTGCCATTAATTATCTTGTTGAGCAAGATAACTGCATTGTCACATTATGGGATAACAATCCAATTTCGGTTTCACCACCCAATCATGTTGTTTTAGAGGTTGTAGATACCGATCCAGGCCTGAAAGGCGATACCGCTGGAACAGGTGGTAAGCCAGCAACAATGAACACGGGCGTGGTTGTCCAAGTGCCTTTATTTATCAGTATTGGCGAAAGAGTGAAAGTTGATACGCGCACTAACGAATACGCTGGACGCTCTTAATTACGTCCTAAAATTTCAATTTTTCTTTTCAAATAGTGCTTGTATAGTTGTAATATGCTTTGCAATACTTAAAACTTTAATTCGTAATTTATTAGATGACGCAATTCTTAAAGCACTCACTTAAAGAAAAATCGGATCAGGTTAAAAAAATTCGTGAATTTTTTTTTGATCGTGGCGTTGTTGAGGTTACCACTCCAGTTTTAACACCACACCCAATTACAGATGTAAATATCGACAGCATCAGTGTTCGTGTTAATGAAGGAATCAATAATGTAAGCACATTGTACTTACATACCTCTCCAGAAATTGAAATGAAGCGATTGTTGGCCAAAGGCAGTGGGGATATTTTTCAAATTTGTCAGGTTTATCGTGACAATGAGCATGGCGAGAGAAATTTCAACGAATTTAGTATGTTGGAATATTACCGACTGGATTTTGATATGTTTCAACTCATGGATGAAGTCGCAGAACTTGTCGCAGAACTTGGACTGTCAAACCAAGTTGAAAAATTATCTTATAACAATGCCTTTGTTCGGTATGCCGGTATTGATATCTTAAAAACAGATTTTGAAGACCTTAAAAGTTTTGCAAAAGAGAATGGTCTAAGTGATGATTTTGAGTGGATTGAGGACTTGCAGATGTTTTTGTTTGTGCACTTTGTCGAGCCAAATTTAAAGCAGTATCCTATCTGTTTCATCTATGATTATCCAGCACAGCAAGCCGCCTTGGCTCAAGTCGAAGGATCGGTGGCACATCGCTTTGAATTGTATCTTGATGGCGTTGAGGTTGCTAATGGCTATCAAGAATTGCAAAAATCTGGGGATTATCGTGAACGTTTTCAAATCGAACTTGACAAACGAAAAGCGCTTGGAAAACAGGCGACGATGGTTGATGAGGAATTTTTAACTGACTTATCCTCTCCATTGCCTTTTTGTTCTGGGGTGGCAATAGGAATCGATAGGTTGTTAGCCACAATAAGTTTATAATCAGCCTTGATGACAGAAAAAAAACCATTCTGGCAAAACAAAACTTTAGCCCAGATGACGGCTAATGAGTGGGAGTCACTTTGTGATGGTTGTGGGCGTTGTTGTTTGCACAAACTAGAGAACGAAGACACAAACGAAATCTATTTTACCGATGTGGCATGCCATTATCTTGATGAAGAAACCTGTTCGTGCCCTCACTATGAAAACCGCCAAACCTATGTTCCAGATTGTTTGACGATTAAACCGGATTGGGGCGACAAGTTTAATTGGCTGCCCTCAACTTGTGCATATCGGTTACTATATGAAGGCAAGGATTTGTTTAGCTGGCACCCTTTAGTGAGCGGTGATAAAAACAGTGTGCACTTGGCCGGCATTTCGGTTCGGGGGCGAACATACAGAGACAACGAAATTAGTGAAGATCAATTATTTGAACACGTGATTAATTGGGTTGATTAAATGAGAAATATCGCAATAATAATTCTTGGGCTATCTATTTCACTTTCAGCGGTAGCGCACGACTGGCCACATCCGAACATTTCTGAAGCTGTTTTTGCACTCAATGTTGAAGACCGCATTCCGGTTGATATTGTTGAAGATGCTGACAATGCTTTGGGTAAAATCTACTTTTTCACTAATATTCGCGATTTAAAAGGCGAATACATCACCCATCGTTGGATTTTTGACGACAATGTGATGACTAATGTGCGGTTTGAGATTCGTGGACCTAGATGGCGAGTTTGGTCGTCCAAGAACCTTTGGCCTTCATGGGTTGGGCTGTGGAGAGTGCAGGTGCTTCTTGATGATGCTACCATGCTCTATGAAAAGACATTTAACTATAAAAAACAAAAAATTACAGAAAATGAATAAAGTTGTATTGGCCTATTCAGGCGGTTTAGATACTAGTATTATTGCAAAGTGGTTATCAGAAACTTATGATTGTGAGGTTGTCACATTCACGGCTGATATTGGTCAGGGCGAGGAAGTAGAGCCTGCACGCGCGAAAGCTGTGGCAATGGGCATTAAAGAAATCTACATTGAAGACTTGCGCGAAGAATTTGCCAGGGATTTTGTTTTCCCAATGTTTAGAGCCAATGCGATTTACGAAGGTGAATACCTTTTAGGTACATCGATTGCACGTCCACTTATTTCAAAGCGTTTGGTGGAAATCGCTGCCGAAGTTGGCGCCGATGCGATTTCACACGGCGCTACTGGCAAAGGTAATGATCAAGTACGTTTTGAGCTAAATGCTTACGCGCTGAATGCTGATATTAAGGTGATTGCGCCTTGGCGTGAATGGGATTTGTCGTCTCGCTCCAGCTTGATGGACTACGCTAAAGAGCACAATATTCCAATTGACTACCAAAAACAATCAAAAAAATCCCCATATTCCATGGATGCAAACTTATTGCACATCTCTTACGAGGGCGATATTTTGGAGGATCCATGGGTTGAAGCAGAAGACGATATGTGGCGTTGGACGGTTTCGCCAGAAGATGCGCCAGACCAGCCAGAATACATTGAAATCACTTATGAAAAAGGTGATATCGTTGCTATTAATGGCGAGACCATGTCTCCAGCAACCGTGATGGAAGACTTGAATCGTCGCGCAGGATCTCATGGTATTGGTCGCCTGGATTTAGTCGAGAATCGCTTCGTAGGGATGAAGTCACGCGGTTGTTATGAAACCCCAGCGGGCACAGTAATGATTCGAGCACACCGTGCCATTGAGTCAATTACCCTTGACCGTGAGGCAGCACACCTTAAAGACGAGCTCATGCCAAAATACGCCAAGCTAATTTATAACGGTTTTTGGTTTGCACCAGAACGCGAGATGATGCAAGCGGCGATTGATGCCTCACAAGAAACAGTGAGTGGTGTCGTGCGTGTTAAGCTCTACAAAGGTAACGTTTCTATTGTTGGCCGTAAATCCGACAACTCATTATTCAGTGAAAAAATTGCTACTTTTGAAGATGATGAGGGCGCATACGACCAAAAAGACGCCGAAGGATTTATTAAACTCAATGCACTTCGTTTAAGACTTAAGGCTTTGCAGTAAAAACACTTCATTCGGATTATTTCCGAAATTTCTCAATGACTCTCAAAATAGCACTGGTTGAAGGCAAATAAAAGTCAGTGGTAATAATCATGTAAAGTCTTGCAAAGTTAATATATAAATCACTGTTCGTAAGTCTAATATATCTATAAAACTAGATATATAGAAATAATTGTGTATAATAAGCAAGATGAATGATACAAAAATCGTAAAAATACTAACTGAATTAGGGAATGAGTCAAGATTTTCAATTTTTCGTTTGTTAATAAAGCACGGGAGTGAAGGTTTGACGGTTGGCGAAATTGGCAATTCACTTGCGATCGCACCTTCGACTCTAAATTTTCACTTAAAAGGTTTGTTAGGTGCTAATTTAATTAAGCAGTCTAAAGAAAGCCGGAGCATTCGTAGCTATGCAAATTTAGAGCCTTTGAAAAGTGTGTTGGACATTCTTCAGCTTGAATGTTGCTCAAAAATGAGAGAGAATGATTGTTGTAATTAATAGGGGTTAATAATGAAAAGAATGCATATTCATATATCGGTTGATGATTTAGAAAAAAACATCGGTTTTTACTCAAGCCTATTCGGTGAAAAACCTACTATTGAACATAATGATTACGCTAAATGGCGACTAAACGATCCATTAGTCAATTTTGCGATTTCAGATCGAGGTGGTGATAATGGTGTTAATCACTTAGGTTTGGAGGTTGAAAGCGATACTGAGCTCGAAGAAATATCAGCAAGGCTAAATCAATGCAATATTGAAAACATTGCTGAAAAAGGTGCGAACTGTTGTTATGCAGAATCAGACAAGTATTGGACACTTGACCCCCAGGGCATCCCTTGGGAAAACTTTCACACTCTTAGCGATATTCCAGTGTATGGCGTTGACGATCAAGAGGAAAAGAACGATAACTCAGGTTGTTGTGTTGGGGGTGCAAAAAGCATCTTAATTACAAAACAAAGTTGTTGCTAAATAAAAAGCCCGAATAAATCGGGCTTTTTATTTGGAAAGTTTATTAATTAATCACCTAACGTGTGTATTCCACACTCACGACCAGCCTCAACTTTGGTAGGGTCGAAGTAGCGTGTTTCATCAGGTAAGCCGTTCTTTTTAAGATAAGTCTGCATATCTGCTAATGTCCAATCCAGTAGGGGCGAGACTTTGATAACATCATTTGGTCCTAGGTCAACAGTGTCCATCTCTTGGCGAACAGCCGTTTGTTCGCGCCTAACGGCAGTCAGCCAAACGTCTGCGTTGGTTTCTTTCATGGCGCGCAAAAATGGCTCGATTTTGAATTGATGTGAGAATTCTTCGTGTGCAGGATTATCAATCATTGGAATGCCGCCCATCACAGCATCACGCCTTGCGGCACTGACTAGCGGGGTGTATACCGTCAAATTAAGATCAAGTTGTTTTGTTACTGCGTCCGCAAATTTATAGGTTTGCGGCATGTTGTAGCCCGAATCAATCCACAGCACCTCAGTCTCTGGCGCCACTTGATTAACCATATGCAATAACACGGCTTCCTGCGGGCCAAAGTTGGTAGTTACGATGGATTTTCCTTCAAGCGCCAATGCCCACTGGACAATCTGTTCGGCACTCTTGCCTTCGAGTTCTTTATTGGCGTCAGCAATATGAAATTCAGCTCGGTGATGGTCAACCATGTCGGCTTGTTGTGAACTGATCATGCCAGCAGCAACCGTTGCATTGGTGATTTTATCAATCAGAATAAATGCACCCAAACCTTTGTTGTGTGTGAATTGTTCAATGGGTAGCAGCGCATCGAGTTGCACGTCCAATAAGCCGATTTCATTGAGCTCGAGTGTGTCGGCATCAACGTGTTCTAGGGTGTTAATATCAACACGGTGATGAATGATGTCAACACGAGCATTAATGCGACGTGTGCCCAATTTAAGCTCGTAATCTCTGTCAAGAGCAAGTGGCGTTTGATCCATCCAAACCAAGTGAGATCGTAATTTTTGCTGGTTGGTGATGGCAAAATTATCTTGTGAGTGCACCAATAAATCACCTCGTGAGATGTCGATCTCTTTAGCAAGCGTTAGGGTAATTGCCATGCCTTTGTAGGCGCGATCAAGGTCGCCATCGGCAGTGATAATGCGCTCCACGGTAGTGCTTAGACCACTCGGTAAAACTGTAATCGGATCCCCAGGCGCAACACTGCCTTGATTAAGAGTGCCACAGTAACCACGGAAATCGGCATTTGGTCGGTTAACGTATTGAACCGGCAATTGAAAACCATCAGCAACTTGATCAATCGTTTGCTCAACTTCCTCAAGAAATGGCAGTAAAGAGGGGCCTTGATACCAATCCATATTTTCAGACCGATTGACCACGTTGTCACCCTTTAGTGCTGAGAGTGGAATGAAATCTATTTTTGGGAGGTTGAGTTGTTCTGCAAAGGCTTCGTAGTCACTTTTGATTTGTTCATACGTTGCTTCGTCGTAATCAACTAAATCCATTTTGTTCACTGCGACAACAACATGCTCAAGGCCCAGTAAAGACACAAGGTATGAGTGACGTTTTGTCTGCGTGATCAAGCCCTTGCGAGCATCAATTAAGATAATTGCAAGATCTGAATTTGATGCGCCTGTAACCATGTTACGAGTGTATTG
>Ga0302120_10000436_pt1 | contig 18677 bp, 19 predicted proteins | sample AG5_Bottom_MG_FD_203118 | JGI IMG/M metagenome (GOLD analysis project Ga0302120, IMG submission 203118) | Marine microbial communities from Western Arctic Ocean, Canada - AG5_Bottom | ecosystem: Environmental > Aquatic > Marine > Oceanic | place: Canada: Western Arctic Ocean | collected 2017-10-01 | reverse complement strand
CCGTAAAGCGCAACCCAACCGTGGCATAAGGGTCGACTTCTTCCGCCGGAAGGGTTTGAGGTGCCGCGGTGAAACGAACCCAGCAATATTGCAAATGAGCATCCACGTCGGCGTACCGCGTATGTAACTTTGAGACAAGCGGGCTCGAAGAATAATCACCGACGACAAGCGAGCCCTGTGCCAATGCACCGGACACAAGTACCTCGGATGGTGCCGCAGGGTTAGCACCAAGAATACCACTGACCAACACAATGGCGTCCCCGAATTCAAGCACATCACCAACTTTGGAAGAAATACCTTGACAGTTAACGGCCTCGATGCCGTAGCTGAACTCATAAAGGCCAGACCCTAAATCTGCAATTGACGAAATCCCAACGCCAAGCTCAGCCAAAATTGAAGGCTTTTCCATATCCACCATAAAGCCGCGGAATGGGTCATCACCATTGCCACTGCGAAACGCACGAATGATGACCGGGCTTCCGCCATCGCTCAACTCCGCAGGATCTTGCGTTCTTGCCACAATGGTTCGATTCCCGGCCAAATTTGTGAGGATTTGTGTCTGGCCGTAGAGGGGCTCCAGCACCGTGGGAATGCGGAGTAAGCCATTGGCCGCTAACTGGTCTGGCGATTCTGAAAACCCAAGTCCATTCTCAGGAAGCCCCGTTTCGGCGGATTCATAAGCCGAAATTATGGGGTCAACAATAATGATGCCGATTGCCTCCCCGGCACTGTTTTCCCCTTGCTTCACAACATAACGGGTGTTGGACACGGCCAAGTTCAACACAGCTTGCACCGTTTGGCGATTGACCGTGGAAGGGTCCAGGTAGTCATTGAACTCCAAACGAATCACACCATTTCGAGCAACCCGCGTAAAAACACCATTGGCTTCCGGCCCGTTCGGCGGAACAGCCACCAAGCCATAGCGCGCTGCACGCAGCAGAGAAGCAAAGACCGGGTTTTCGAGTCCTAGTCCATTCAAGTGTGGCTCCTGAATGGCGACTGTCTCCGCCCCGGTTATGGGGTTTCTGGCCAACAAGTAATTGGCATCCGTCACAAGGCTCTCACGGATGACCACATCTTTTTCGACAACAATTCCGGTTACGTCCATGACGTCAACAAGGCGACCCCAGAAAACGTCCTCCAAATGCATTTCCCCAAAGCCCGACCCGTCGCCCGACCCGCCGCCAAAGTTTCCGTCACCCCCACCAAGGCTTCCCGTTGGCAGGCAAGATCCTGCCGGAAGAACGCACAGCAAAAGCAGGGCGAGGCAGGAAACGTTCCGAGGTGTGGAATTTGAAATCATACTGTTTAGTTGCTAGTCATACGCAATACCGAGGCCATCCATTTCCGCCATTGAATCGGTCGTTTCATCCGCAACGAAGGTCAAGCGTATTTGGAAAAAGTTGTATGCCGTAGCACTGTCCAATTCAAGGTCGGCGAAATCCGTCGTCCAAGGGCCTGTGTCACTGACGGCACCCATACCGTCGTCTTCGCCGTAGTAGTCAAATTGACTTGCAGCATCTGTCAAGGCACTGGGGTTCGTTGTTGGGTCCACGCCTCCATGAGTCACCGCGAAGGAACCACGGAATTCCACGAGCATTTCAGTATCTGGCAATTGATAAGGAAAAGCCGGCTCCAGGGTCATTCCGTGGAACCCTCCCGAAAGCAGTGTGCCACCTAGTGCAAACCAGTGTGTGTACACACGAGACACTTTGACCACAAAGTCTGCTTGAGACCAGTACACCAAGTTGTCCACCGGTGGGGTGATCGCTCCTCCCGTCCAACCTCCGGATGGCCACGTCCCATTATTCCCTTCAACGTCTGGAATCACCATGTGTTCCACCGCACCTGAATCAACCCCACCAGCTGAGAATGCTCTCCAACCAGGAAGCGCTGAGTTGGTCACCATTTGAGACACTTGGAATTGGTTTTGTGAAACTGAGACTTGGGAACCAGGGTAACAACGGAAACGTGCGAGCAAAGAAAGACCGACAGACGGCACGCTACCAGGTTCCCAAATTGGGTAAAGAAACCCACTCGAATCCGAAGACTGCTGATTGGTTGGTGGGGACCCAGGACTTTCCGTTGCGGAGGTGCCAAACAAGTCTGACTCGTAACCGGTATCTCGCCAAGTGTATGTTTGATTGAACTCAGGCCATGGAAGCATGGTTGTGCCTGAATCCGCAACGTAATTATTGATGTTACGCAAGGCATAAGATCCATCAAAAATCAGCTCTTCCGTAACCCCGACATCCCAACCTAAAACATTTTCGTCAAATGCACGCGCACTAGTAAGTCCTGATATCGGGTAAACCGCTTGACCTTGCGGGGTCATTGCTTCATCAGGTAAGCTATTTGCGTGACTTAAAGCAAGGGAGACCCGAGCGTAACTCTCATCAAGAATCACCCCGTTTACAGGTGCCCAAGACAAGCCTTCAATGTCCATGTTGAACTCATTCGGATCTTCAAAGGCACTCCCGAGAGCAGGGCTACCAAAACCGAAGTCTCCCGGACGCCAAAGGGTCATGACCACGGCGCCAAAAGGCGTCAGAGGCTCATAAGGGTTGTTTGCCGGTGGAACCGCAAGAGCGGCCCCAATGTATTCATTGCCACGGTCCGAAGTTCTAGAAAAGTGCTGGATTGGTCTGCCCGTAATCGTGGAAGAACCCAAGGTAAATTGCCCACCGTACTCCGCCATGCCGTCTCCATTTTCATCCGCCGCGCCGCCGAGGAGTGCAAAATAAACAACACTTGTAGAGTCCAGTGTGGTGGGGTCTGGGTAAATTGCCATGGCAGGGGCCGCAGCTCCATCTTTTCCCGCAACGAAATGGGTAAAGTCCAGTGGGTTTCCGGCTAAATCGACAATGCCATCGGCGCCATCTCGAAGAGCCAAAGCAAAAGCCTGGATCCCCCCGCCGTCTGGGTTGGAAAGGCCGGCCTGGGGCAAGAGAAGAAAACTTCGGCTACCGTTGGAAACCTCAATAGGGCCGAAGTGAATTCTTCCGCCAAACTCGGTGCCTGCCCCCCAAATGGCATTTTGGTCTGGAATGAAGTGGAAACCGCGCTGACGGTCAATGTAGTCCCCTGCTGTTTCTAATGTGAAACCCTCGGTACCACTGATTAAGTCTGGGGCCTGAAAAGGAGCGACTTCACTGGGCCATGAATTGACTTCCTCAAACGCGGTGAGAACAAGGGTTCTCATAGAAGTGACGGAAGCCGGATCCACGGGCTCATCAAACTGTACAGAAAAGGAAGCATATTGAGAAGTTCCTTGGGCCGGTGCAGCAAGTGGATTGGGTGAAACCTGAACGTAACAGGTTTGTAATGCCGCATCCGCCGTGGAATAGCGTGTGGAGAGACGCGCGGACTGGGGAACAAGTGACGGAAGTGGGCCGTCAATGAGCGTGACCCGGCTTTTGTAAGCCCCAGGATCCGTCCAATCTTCGGCGGAAATCACCAAGAGAACGGAATCTCCTTCGGCCTCAAACGTATCCCCAATCTTTGGTTGAATGTTCTGGCAGGCAGCGTCATTTAATGCGTAGGTGACCAAGTAATCCGTGCCGTCGGAAACCAACGCGGTAATGGTCACACCGAAAACGCCTAACAAGCCGGGGCGAGTGACATCTTTCAAGAAGCCGTGATAAGGATCTGCTTCATTGCCCGTTCGAAGGCTCCGCACCAAAATATCATGCCCTGCCTGAGAGGAAGTGACAGGCTCACCCGACTCAAGTTGAGTTGATAAGCGCTCACCAGAAGCGCCGGACAAGACTTCGGACTGAAAATCAACGAGGTCGGCCCTGGTCGGCAAACGTAAAAGGAAATTGTCCTCCACGCTGTCCAAAGAAGCCGGAAAGCCCACAGTGTTATGAGGTAAAATCAAATCCGTCGATTGCCGAGCGGAAACGGTGGGGTCAAAGATAAGAATCCCCATGGATCCGTCCACACTCTCCTGGACGGAAAAGCGGCCAAGAAAAGGGCTTGAATGGTCCGTGCCCATATAAAACTGCACCATTTCCTGGGTCACCTCCTCAGAGCTCTGCGCAAGCGGGGCAGAGAAGGTCAGCTTCATGGCCGCGTTCCTTGGAATCATGGTGTACGGCTGGTTGTTACCGGGACCCTTAGTCAAAATGCCATCTAATCCCGAAGTGGCCGAAGTGAATAAGGAATCAAAACCGGCATCCACCTGTGCATAGTTCAAAATGGTTAAGACCTCGGCTTCTGTAACCGGGTTATTCGAAAGCGAATAGTCTCCACCCAAGCTCAACTCTGCGCGAATAACAACATCCGTCTGAACCAATTGCCCGTCTTTATCCACGACATCTACTAAGCGCCCCCACTCCACAGTTTCTAGGTAAAAAGCACCTCCAGATCCATCCAAGGTCGACCCGCCCGAGAAACAGGCCACGGGGAGCAAGGAAACGAGGGCCAAAAGGCCAACGCTGAGAAGACGGTGAAGGCGTGTCTGATTCATTCCAAAGAGGGAGCAGGAGGGGTTGCCCTAGATGATGACCATCCTAAGACAGCGGAGAGCCTCCTGCACCATGCTTAGAGCAAAAACTGTGCCAACCAAAAAACGGAGAATAGGGGGTAAAATCGGGCGTTTTTAAGCAAAAGTGTGCGATTTCGCACACCTGGGACAAGATCAGCCTCCGCCCCAGGAATAGTCCTCTTTCTCCGCCTGGTCACGCGTTTGAAAAGGCACCAGATTCTCCGGCCGAATCTGCTGAACCAGCGGGGAATACGCCGGATGCACCTTCCTGCTCGACAAACAACCCACATAGGGAGCCTCAAGCGGCACATCACAAAAAGAGCACAAGAAAATACGCTTCCCCTTGCCCTCAACGCGCCAAGGTGGCCGAAGGCCTTCGGCGTGCGTAATGCAGTTCTTATTAGGGCAAGAAGCCAAGAAATGCTCCGGATTCCCGGAGGGAAGTGGGTTTAGAGCAGGTAAATCGACCTTTTCCGGACATAAAAGAGATAAAAAGACTGCCTGACGCACTCGAGGACCCATGTTGGCCTGCTCAAAATAAAGGGCACGAGGATCCTCATCTACTGCAACTGGGAGCTCATCACGCCGTGGTAAGGGATGCAATAACAAGGTGTCTTGCAAGAGTGGGTCTTTCAACTGTTCTACGGTAATGCCCGGATATCCTCCACGGTGGGCCTTGGCGCCCCGTTCCTCTTGAAGACGGGTGAGGTAGAGAGCGTCTAGCCCATGAAGAGCAGAAGTACCCACACCAAAAAGTTCGCCCTGCACTAAGCCTTTGGGCTCCAGCATGCGTGCCTCCGGGTTCCCCGTCCATTCCTGAATTAACGGATGCCGCACTCTTTTCAATCGGTAAGCGAAGCGATGCATCAGTCGATTCTCAAATCCTGGTTCCCAATCTAAACCAGAACCGGGCAACAGCAAAATGCGCGCTCCTAGCACAGCCAGACTCCACGCTAAAGAACGAGCCGTTCGGCCATTTTGAATGTCGCCGAGGATGCCGACGGTCTTTCCTTCAATGACTCCCCACTTCTGATGTAGCATGGATAGATCAACCAAAGTTTGGGTGGGATGCCCTAGACGCCCGTCTCCCCCATTAATCACAGGGACTCCAGCCACTTGGGCCGCTCGACGAGATGCGCCATCTCTAGGGTGGCGCCAAACAAGAAGATCGGCGTACCCGCCCATCACACGAGCCGCATCGCTGAGCGTTTCGCCCTTTACGGAGCTTGAGCTTCTTGGGTCTGAAATAGAAATTACACGGGCGCCCAAACGGTGGGCTGCCGCCTCAAAAGAAAGACGCGTGCGGGTCGAGGGCTCCTCAAAGACGGTGGCAATCAGATAGCCATCTAGGGCATTGGCATAACGCAAAGGTGACCTCTCTATAGAACGAACAAGCTCCAGAAAGGACTCCAGGTAGGGCCGAGAGAAGGCTTCGGCTGAGTGCAAACCTTCCGTCAAGGGCAGAAGCCTCATACCCCTAGTTTACCCTCGCGGGGAATTGACCCTACCGCACGAATGATAAAATCCCTAGAGGCTCAAAGAGTGCCTGTTCAATTTCTGCCAATAACGTGGGCGCATCTTCATGGCAAGAACCGCGAATCCATGGGCCAGGCCAGAGGTCTTCGGGGCACCACGTCTCCTCTAAATCCGTCCGCAAAAGAACGCGAAGATGCTCAGAAGGAGAAGATTGAACCCATTGCGCAACTGGTGCAATCGGCGGAGTATGCGCATCACAAAGCCACACCACTTTCCAAGCTTGATCACACGCCTCTCGTGTTTGTATGAGTGCTGCCTGATCCAAATCGTTTTCAAAGACTCCGAAACCTGCCGTGTCTACCAAGCGGACTTCAGTCGACGCCTCCCCTTCCCCCATTAAAATCCCGACCTCAACGCTGTCCCTGGTTGTCCCCGGGTGCGGTGAAACGGTGACACGGTCTGCACCGAGCCACGCATTCATTAAAGTGGACTTGCCGACATTGGTCGGGCCCGCCAAGACAACTTTCGGCGGATTCTCTAAAACGGCTTGCCAAGAAGGTGCGGCGGGAGGATCCCCGTGAAGTGCTCGAGATGCCCAGAGTGCATTCGCTAAACCACGCGCCTGAAGAAATCGATTCTGAAGAGGGTTCGGAGAGGAAATAAGCTCCTGCCAGTTCAGGCTTTCAAGCCAAGAAGAGAAGGTCGACGCAATTCCTTGCCCCCCATGAAGATGCACCTCAAAAGGAGGGGAACGGTTTTCTCCTTTATGCCATAAAAGCCCTTCATCAAAGCCCTGACCCGTACCTACCGAGCACAAAGAGAAAGAATGGAGAGCCGGGACTTTCCGAAATGCCGCATTGATTTCTTGCGAAGTAGCCCAAAGGCCCCAAACAGAAATCGCCCGAGCAGCGGGAGCCGATAAAAGTCGATAACTAGGCATCCAGGCTTTCTCTCTGCGGAAGAGAGGCCAGAGCCTTCATCATCAAATGGGGCTCTTCTTTCCAGGTAGAAGGCAGAAATGACCGCAAGAGAGGACTTGCCCCACCGGTCAGGAATCGCCCCAAAGATTGGCCCGCAGAGTCCTCAAAAGACTGGGCTAAGGCATTCACCCCTAACGCTAAAAACCGATATGTTCCTGCCGAAACAGCGGCCGCGGATTGGCGGGGGATTTCTTCGGAAGAGGCTTCCACCGCCGACGGCGTAGGCAAATGCGGACAAGACCTTTGGAGACTTTGGATTTGCGCGGAAAGACCCGGCCCGATGGCGCCCCCCAAAAAGACGCCTTCTCTCGTGACGGCATCCAAAGTCCATGCCGTGCCGAAGTCCGCAACCAGCACGCCTTCTTTATGAGACTTCCACGCAGCCCAAGCAACGAGAAGACGGTCAATGCCTGTGCCTGTCGTGATGATTTCCAAAGGAATATCCTGCTGCCTGACAGTGATAGCTCGTTTCCCAACCGAGGAGGAATCGAATGCCTCTCGTGCCTGGGGAGATGTTGAAGCTACAAGAATCAGGGCCTTGGGCTTTTGTACAAGCAGGGCAAAAAGGTCGGGAGAAAGAATTCCTTGTGCCGGGTGCTCAAAAAAAAAGACTTCTCCATGCGCTCCGAAAGAGACGGAACAAGACAACTTCGCTTGGGTGTTGCCAAGGTCCAGTAGCCAAACTTCAGCCATGAATTAACGCGGAAGGCGGTAAGTCAAGGAACGCATGCGACCTAAGCGCTCCACCAAAACATGGAGCGTTTGGCCAGGCTCTTGCTGGCGCATAAAGCGAATTACTTCCGCGCGATCCGTTGTGGGAAGGCCATTGACCTGCAAAACAATGTCATTGTTTTGCAAACCGATGTGTGCAAAAGGAGAATCCGCTTTAATGGATTTAATCTTCAAACCGACAACTTCCCCTGTAGCATCCCGCGCAGGGCCAACTTGAACGGCCGCAAGAATCTCATCTTCCGGCATCTCTTCCATCATGCGAATATCATCTGACCCCAACTCAAATGTATCCGGGACCACCTCTTCTGTCTTAGAACGATTTGTTGTTATGGAGACGGCTTCTCCGCTTGAGCCCATGACCGTGATGCGACCTTCTGTGTCTATCTCTGCCTCCCGGGTTGTAAGAACAAATGAAAAGTCATCCTCTTTGATTCCAATTTCCACTTCATTCCTTCGAATGTCCTTCAAGAAAAGAGTGAGACCTTCCTTCGACTCAATTTCAAACTCTTCCCCGTGGCGGTAGAACCCTCCGACAGAAGGATCACCACTAGGGGCATCCGTGGGCCGTAAAAACGCTGCTGCGCGGGCCGATACGGAAGAATACTGAATTAAAATAACTTCCAAGTCATCGGGGCCAATTTTAGGCTTTGGAGGAGGCGGAGCAACGGCACCAGATAAGGTCTCTAGGGGCTTCACCCAGCCGGAAGCTTCCTTGAGATGGAGAACCTGGAAATGTGGGTCATGCGCCTTCAGATGCCCAAAGAGTGTATTGGAAGAATATTCCTTAATCGAGGACTGCAAGCGACGCGGATCAAAAGGCTGCAGGTATGTGGCACGGTTTTGCACAAAATCACTAAAAGACAACCCAAAGCCCGCCAAGGCTAGAACACCCGCCAAGGTGAAAAACAAGCGAATGAGACGATAACTCACCTTCTCATCCTACCCCTGCTCCGAAGTAATGCGAAGGGCTGTTTCTTTTACAATTGCCGCCAAGCGGAATCGCAAAGCGTCGAGTCCCTGCGCCATCGCTGCAGAAATCATCAAGCCATCTTGGCCGGACTTCTCCATGAGATCCTGAGCTCGCAATCTTGATGCATCATCTTCTATTTTCGTAGCAAGCAATAGCCAACTTCTTTGGGATAATTCTGGGCTAAATGCCGTTATTTCTTGGCGAATCGTCTGGAAATCTGTCCAAGGGTCCTCCGAAGCCACGGAGCAATCCACCAAATGTAAAAGTACTTGGGTGCGCTCTACATGGCGCAGAAACTGGTGGCCAAGCCCTTTCCCCTCATTAGCACCTTCAATTAAACCAGGAATATCCGCCAACACCAGGGTTGGTGGGTCAGCTCCCGTTTCCATGACCCCAAGGCTTGGATCCAAAGTCGTGAACGGGTACGCACCAACCCGCGGCCGCGCCGAGGTCAACGTCCGCAATAACGTACTCTTTCCAGCGTTCGGGAGTCCAACAAAGCCGACATTGGCCACTAATTTCAATTCCAAGGCTACCTGCCGATCTTCGCCCGGCGTCCCCTTGTCAAAGCGATCAGGGGTCTGGTGCGTGGCCGAAGCAAAACGCGCGTTGCCCTTGCCACCGCGACCTCCTTCGGCAATCACAATCTGTTCCCCATCTTCCTTCAAGTCCGCCAGTAAATTCCCCCGACGTGCATCTTTGATTTGCGTACCAATAGGAACACGGATTTCAATGGATTCCCCTTGGGCACCGGAGCAATTATTAGGGCCCCCAGGCCGGCCATGCTCAGCAAAATGTTCTCTTTGACGTGCAACACGAAAGAGAGAGTTCTCATGAGAGGTTGCGACAAAAACGACGTTGCCACCATGACCGCCATCTCCTCCATCCGGACCACCTTGCGTGACGTATTTTTCTCGGTGAAAACTGCAACAGCCATCCCCCCCCTTCCCAGCTCTTACATGAAGAACCGCCTCGTCGCGAAACATGCCGTCTTGTTTCATATAATTAAAAAAAGGAACGGGAGGCTACTTGGGCCCCCCGTTCAGTTAAACAACAAGGGACTAGCCCTCTTGAGACATCACCGCAATGCGGCGACGAGAAAGAAACTCAACCACACCGTCCTGCAAAGCAAACAAGGTGTAATCGTTACCGCAGCCTACGCCGTGTCCCGCGTGAAAACGGGTGCCACACTGGCGAACAAGGATTTCACCTGCGCGCACGGTTTGACCACCGTAACGCTTGATTCCTCTCATTTGAGGATTGGAGTCACGCCCGTTTTTGGTGGAACCACCGCCTTTCTTATGTGCCATTATTCAGCTCCTATTTATCCGCGGATTTCTTTGATCCGAATGTGGGTGTAGCCTTGCCGATGCCCAGTACGCTTGCGCGAATTTTTCCGGCGTTTAAAGGTGGCTACAAAAAGTTTCTTGTCTTTGACGTTTCCAACAATTTCAGCGACCACGGTTGCGCCCTTTACCAAAGGGGTGCCGACTTCCATCGAACCATCTTCTTTCTTTAGAAACTGAACTTGGTCAAAAACAAGGTCACTGCCTGGCTCAGCCGTAGGCATGCGGTCGATCCAAAGCTCCTCACCAGGTTGAAGGGTGAGGCAACGAGAACGATCTTTTACGATAGCGTACATGAGATTTACGGGTTTCTTAGCGAAACGGGTCGAACAGTTTAGCGTTTCCTTGGGTCCGGAGCAAGGACCTCAACCACAGAGTCCCCTGACGGAACCTGAGGGTCAGCAAGTACTTTTACAGAATGGCCTAAATTATGGAGCACCTCTTTAAAGGCACCCTTCAGAACGGCCTCCACCCCAGGATGACAACGAATCTGAATGGACGTCGGCTTCGAGAAAGTACGCATCTTTCTCAAAACACGTAAACCACCGGCCTGATGGTGCGAAGTGGAGCCGGATCCCCCACAGCCCTTGCACATCCAAGCGGAGCCTTTTCTCAGGCCAAATCCTTGGCGTCGGCGAGTCATCGAAAGAAGGCCAAAGGCGGCGAGCGGACCGACCTTTGACTTTGCAGGATCTTTCGCTAATTCATCCCGGAATAGATTTTCCAAAGCAAAGCGATTTTCCGGCGAACGCATATCGATGAAGTCAAGCACCACGATACCGCCGATATCGCGCAAACGAATCTGACGAGCCGCTTCCACCGCAGCCAAACAATTGGTGTCAAACGCAGTTTCCTCCAAACTGTTTCGGTCTAATCGCCCGCTATTCACATCAATCGCCACCAGGGCTTCCGTTTCATGAATCACAATGGAAGCACCCGAGCCAATAGGAACGCGTGGACGGAAAAGAAGCTGCCAATCTCGCTCCAACCCTTCAGCTTCAAAAATTGGCTTCGACGAGGTAGAAACTTTTAATGCAGGGCCGCCATCAGGGAAGTAGCGCTGAATATATCCCTGGGCCTCTTCTTTTGCGCCGTTGCTGTCCACAAGGATTTCTGTGACTTCCCCATAGCACAAATCCTGCACCGCGCGGATGAATGGGGATGCTTCTTGCCAAAGACAACCCACATCTTCGCGGCCCTCGGACTGCTTTCGTACATCTGCCCAAATAGACTGCAAAAGTTCCAAGTCTTTGAGAATCTCGGATTCCTCCACTCCACTTGCCGCCGTACGCGCAATCATGCCTGCGGCCGCCGCCGACATGCCTTCGAATATAGCCCGAAGCCGACTTCTTTCTTTCATATCGACAATCTTCCGGCTTACCCCAACCCGATTTAAGCTGGGCATCAAAACGCCGTAACGACCTGGCAACGAAAGAAAGGTTGTCAAGGTTGCTCCCTTTCCACGAACAGGGTCACGGAGAACCTGAACCAAAACGGCATCGCCCGGTTTCAAGAAATCGGCAGGAGAAAGAACCTCTTTTTCCAGCAAGTTCTCTTCTTGCTCCCCTTCTCCGTCGGCCGACGACATTTTATCTATTGGCTCCTCAGGAGCTCCAGCCGCTTCTTCGGCAATCTGACTCGGCCTTTCGGCAACTTTCATAGGGTGACAGCCTTCTTCTGCATATGCTGGATGAATATTCCCAAAGTGAAGGAAAGCTGCCCGTTTTTCGCCGATGTCGACAAAAGCAGCCTCAAGCCCAGCCTCAACTTGCAAAACCCTACCCCAATACACAGCACCCACAATACTAATGGCCTCGGATTGCCAACAACGCACCCCCTGGAGTTCCGTGCCCTTGCAAAGAGCAACGCGAACTTCTTCGGGGTCTGAGTGATTCACAACAAGGCGGAGGGCGTCGGTATTCATGTGTATTGCTCCAAGGTAAGGCAGCGGACCTCTAAGTTTTCGGGAAGTGAAGTGCCGAATAAATTCTTCAAAACTTTCTTTAAAGATGGCGCGGAACCCTGCGTGGAAGTGAGTTGGATTGAAAAACCCTCCTGAGGTGTTCGGCAAAAAGGGGTGGAAAAAGACACTTGAAAAAACTTCACTTGTGCAAGTTTTGGTTTTCCGGCCCAGGCATAAGCTCGAAGAATTCCAATGCCTTCAGGACAATGACTCCGAAGTTGTTTACTGATGGATTCGGCTGGGTAGGTTGTCATGAGCTCAACCCAAACCCGTTCACAATCTGAGGACACCCCAAAGGGAGAGCTTCTTCAAATTGAATTTTCACCCGTTGATGGAACCCTTGCGTGTAAGACAAAGGAAGACCCGCTCTCCGAAGAAGCCTCTCAAAAAGCGCCTGAAGATCAAGATGTCCTAAAAACCGTGCCGAGCCTGACTTGGAAAACTCAATGCAATAACGAATGTTCATGCATTTTCCTCAAATCCAGCTTCAAAAAAATCAACCAAACGTTGCATGACCTCTTCGGCGTGAGCGCCCTCTCCCTTCAAGACAACTTCTGCCCCATGCACCGCCCCCAACGACATCACGGAAAGAATGCTGCGTCCGTCAGCCTCTCTACCGTCAAACTGAAGGGTGACTTTCACATCCACACGGCTCACCATGGCCACAATGGCGTGGCTTGGCCGAGCATGCAACCCATGCGGACTCACAACTGTCACCGTTTGGGTGACCGACGATGTCATCACTAAGCGGAAGTGCTGGCCAATTCCGAAAGAAGAGCAATCAACTCTTCTTTCGAAGTTGCTTGGCAGGAAAAGGACACAAAGTCCTCATGCTGGGCAATGCCTGCAAGCCAACGCAATAGGCCAATATGCTCATCGGCGCCTTCTTCAGGGCGAATCACTGAAAAGAAAACGTGGACCTTCTCACCATCCAGTGCATTAAATTCAACGCCCGCTTGGTGAACCCCGACGACCACCGTCACTTGGGTGACCCCAGCCATTTTGACGTGAGGAAGGCCGACGCCATCCGTTCCCGTGGAGCCTCGAGACTCCCTCTCCATGAGGGTCTGGAGGACCTCATCCCGACGGTCTTTCAACTCTGGGTTTTTTGCACATAGTGCATCGGTCAACGCGCCAAGTACTGCGGTGGAGTCTCCGCCATCTAAATCGAGAAGGACGGAATCTTTTGTAAACAATTCTGAGTATGCCATGATGCTTCACTCAACCTTTTCGGCGAGCGGCTGATTTCTTTTCTTTCATCTTTAGGAATTGACGCTCCAATTTGACCACGGCACCATCAATGGCAGAACGGCCATCCTGTGCTTTATCGTGTGCAATAAGACTGGAACCTCGGTGGGGATGGAGAATGATTTCGCAGAGAATTTCTCCATGCTCTATGTCTAAAATGACTTCCGACTTCTCAAATTTCTCCCCGTACTTCTCAATATGTTGAACACGCCCCTGCGCGTATTCGCGAAGCATATCTGGAATGGAATCATTCCGAAAGATAACGTGGTATTTCATGGAATTGAGAAGGGGGTCATACCCTGCGCACTCTTCAGGATAAACTCTCCTTGTCTTCAGCAAAAGAGGAATCAAAGGGATTTGAAAGATAAAGGGAGCGCAAAAGGTAAAGGCCTTCGGGAGAAGCCGTGACTCCGCCTCGGGAACGATCCTTCCCCTGGAGAACCGCCTCGACCCACTCTGGAGCCCGCCTGCCTTTTCCGACTTCCAATAAGGAACCAACCAGATTACGGACCATCCGATACAAGAAGCCGTCGGCTGCAAAGGAAAACATGAATCCACCGCGTATTCTCTGGATATGCAGCGAGCGCAAATGGCGCGTGGTCGTTTGAGTGCTCCCGCCACGGGCGGCAAAGGCCGCAAAATCATGGTGTCCAAGGAGAAATTGGGCCGCCTCTCTCATGGCGAAAAGGTCCAGGGGGTGCCTTTCCCAAGCAACCAAACCAGGGCGTAAAACGGGGCGGTCAGGGCCAACGGCCAAGAGATAAAGGTAGCGTTTTCCAATGGCGCTATGGCAAGCGTGGAACTCCATCGAGACATCGGCGCACGCTCGAACCGAAATGCTTCGTGGGACCTGCGCGTTCAAGGCCTGCTGGATTCTCCCAATCGGCAATGTTGAGGTCGTCTCAAAGTGTGCCACCTGACCCAGCGCGTGCACCTTACTATCCGTTCGTCCGCTCCCCTGCATTGTGACCTGTTCCTGGCTAATCTTTTGCCACGCAGATTCCAATTCCCCTTGAATAGTTGGGACGTCAGGTTGGCGTTGAAATCCGAAAAAATCCCCCCCGTAATAGGCCACCCGAAGTGCAATCCGCCGAAATTCAGTCAAGAGGTGGGGTCTCCGAAGGATCAATCGGCCGACGGCCACGGAATGCTTCTGCCAAGATTTCCCCGTGCAGATATTCCAAACGGGTCCCGACCGGAATCCCCCGCGCCAAACGAGTAATGGTAACGGACATGCCTTCTAAAGCTTCCATCACCAATAACGCCGCACCCTCCCCTTCTCGATCGGGTGCAGTGGCCAGCACGATTTCCTTCACCGTGCCCGATTGAACGCGCCGACAGAGATGCTGAATGGATTCAGGGTCCGGGCCTGCTCCTTCTCTAGGCGCGAAACCTTCCAAGAGGACGTGGTAGAGGCCTTGATGTGCATGAGAACTTTCTAACTTCTCCACTTCTCGGGGGCCCTCCACCACACAAACGACTTGTGCATCCCGTGTGGCGTCGGCGCAAATCGGACATGGCGACTTTAAGGCAATGTTACGGCAAATCTCACAACGACAAGTCTCCATGCGCGCATCACGCAGAGCCATGGCCAAGGAGGCAACCTCTTCCGCGGGAGAGCGCAACACATGGAGCGCCATGCGCTCTGCACTTCGTGCGCCAACCCCAGGGAACTTTTCCAGTGCGCGAATCAAGCGCTCAAGAGGTTCCGGAAAGGCCACTACATCATTCCGGGCATACCCGGCATTCCAAGCCCACCCGTGACGCCTTTCATTGCCGCCTCCGATGCTTTTTCAGCTTGGGCCATTGCGTCGGAAACTGCTGCGAGCACGAGGTCCTCGAGCATTTCGACATCCGACGCGTCCACGGCTTCGGGCTTAATCTTCACGCTTTGCAAATGTCGCTGGCCGTTCACCACTACCGTGACGGCGCCACCACCGGCGGAACCTTCGTAAGAAGACTTTGCTAAGTCTTCTTGAATTTCCTGCACTTGCCGTTGCATTTTTTGAGCTTGTTTTAAAAGCCCGCCAAGGTCTCCGAGACTTCCTGCCATGCCTCTAGGGTACCTCCTCTACGCCCTCAAAGGAGGATTTCAGTTGCTCGCCGAGAGGGTCGTGCCGTTGAACTTTTTCGAAGTAACGGATCGTCCAAGGGCCTGGGCTGCTCGGAAGCTCCTTGAGGAAACGGCTCTCAATGGGATCTTCGACCATACGGCGGGACCGGTCTTCCAGAGGTTGCAATACGACTTCGACGCGGTCTTCATGCAAGGTTCCCTCGACGAGATAGTCCGTGAGAACGCGGCCTAAGGAAGGACGTCGCTCGCGGACTTCTTTGAGCAAATCTTGAATCGATGTCGCCGACGGCGATGGAGTGGGCGGGGTTGGGGAGGCTGGTGGCGACGGCATCGTGGGCGCCGACGCCCTTGCGGGCTCAGGCTTTTTTACCGGCGCAGGGGGCTGTGCCGAAACAGAGGCGGCGGGGAGAGTTCCACTCCGTAAATTTTGAAGGAGTGTCGTGGTTTCCAATAAATCACCCAGGCGAGAAGCACGAAGCAAGGTCCACTCCAAAAGTGCGCGCGCAGAAAGTGGAGATTGATTCATTCTAGACTCAAGAGAAAAGAACATTCCCATCAAAGTCTCCAGCCTGTCTTGGCCTAAAGCCCCCGCCAATTTCACCATTCTCTGTTGGCGATCCGCCGAAGGAATCACACCAAGAACATCTTCACCAAGAAGTGCGACGTGCAGCAAATCACGCAAGGCATCCACAAGTTGCTCTACAAAATCTCGCTCTGTACCCCCCCGCTGAAGAAAGGCATCTACGGATTTCAGTATTTGAGCACCATCTTGATTGGACACGGCTTCCAGAAGAATCTGCCAACACTCAGGTCGGGCCAGCCCCGCCACCATTTCCAACTCTTCCAGGCTAGGGACCCCTTCGGCAACCGCCAATAACTGATCCAACATGGACTCCGCATCTCGAAGGCCACCGCGACAACCGCGAGAAATTGCGCACAAGACATCCTCGGGAACTTCCACGCCTTCCTTTTGACAGATATCCAGAAGCTTGCTGAGAATATCATCTTCGCGAAGGCGTCGGAATTCAAAGGTTTGGCATCGGGAAACAATCGTGTCAGGGATTTTGTGCGGGTCAGTCGTGGCAAAAAGAAAAATGACGTGGTCCGGAGGTTCCTCTAACGTTTTAAGGAGAGCGTCAAATGCTGGACCCGTCAATCGTTGAATTTCGTCAATGATGTAGACTTTTCGCCGGTCTCGCATAGGCCGGAAATGGACTTTCTCCCGTAAATCTCGGACGTCATCAACACCGTTATTACTAGCCCCGTCAATTTCCACGACGTCCATGTCCGCGCCAGATTCAATTTCCAAACAAGGGCCACAGGCAAGGCAAGGTGCAACGGACTCCCCTTTTTCACAATTCAAGGACTTAGCCAGGATGCGCGCGGTACTCGTCTTTCCCGTGCCTCGTGGGCCGATTAATAAATAGGCCTGCCCAATCCGGTCCTTTTCAAGGGCCCTACTCAAAGCCTTGACAATGTGGTCCTGCCCAATGACATCCGCAAAAGTGCGCGGCCGATACTTGCGAGCGAGGACTTGGTAACTCATACGGAATCATCCTACCTTGCCGGCAAGAAAATACGCAGAGGAAGTCGGAAGCCCGGTGATCCACGGCACCCGGATTGAAACCCATAGGGCTGCTTCGTTCCCGACCTGACCCAGTTCTGAGTCAATCCGCCGCGTGAAGCCGGACTCCCGACATCCTCTGCGCGATCAAATGGCGGAGAGGGAGGGATTCGAACCCTCGGTGAGTTACCCCACACACGCTTTCCAAGCGTGCTCCTTAGGCCACTCGGACACCTCTCCTGTTTTTGATTTATAAGGAACGTTCTCCGTGGCGGAGAGGGAGGGATTCGAACCCTCGGAGGCCGTAAAGCCTCACTGGTTTTCGAAACCAGCCCGTTCGGCCAGCTCCGGCACCTCTCCTATCGGGACGGAAATTATAACAAATTCCCCTTGCTTCGCCTACGCTTGGATTGAAAAAAACGTCGAAGTAATTGAGCGGACTCTTCCGCCAAGAGCCCCCCCTCGTGCCGGACTCGGTGATTCACGCCGGGCAGGTCAAAAAGCCTTGCCAAACTTTCTACTCCTCCAAACTTTGGATCGGGTGCCCCGTAAACAAGCCGGGCAACGCGAGCGTGCATGAGGGCCCCAGTGCATTGAATGCAGGGCTCCAAAGTACAGAAAACCTCTGCCTTTTCGAGGCGCTTTTCGCCGACGGCTTCAAATGCTTGAGTCAATGCCAGCATTTCTGCATGTGCAGTGGCATCTTTGAGTTGCTCCACGGAATTACCTGCGCGGCCAAGGACACGATTACCAAGAACGACAACTACCCCGACAGGAACTTCATCCCTTTCCATGGCAAGGTGTGCCTCCCGAAGCGCCATGCCCATGATTTTCCGATCACGCTCCGCAGGGTCAGGCGGTTCTCCAAGAGGAAAAAGAAGATTCATGGTTCCACCAAAAGGGGGTGGCGCGCTTGAGAGGATTCGAACCCCTGGCCTCCTGATCCGTAGTCAGGTGCTCTATCCAGCTGAGCTACAAGCGCATTCAAAGCGGGCGCAAATTTCAACGTATCCGAGGCCTCTCGTCAAGTCAGAACATAAAAATCGGGGAGAGTTCTGCCCCTTTTTCCGCTAGGATAAAGCCCCCCCATGGAACCCTTCGTTCATCTCCACGTCCACACGGAATATTCTCTGCTTGACGGCGCCAATAGAATCCCAGATTTGGTGGAATCTGCCCACAGAGATGGGCACCAAGCTATTGCGATTACCGACCACGGCAACCTTTATGGTGCTTTTGAATTCTACAAAGCTTGCACTAAAGCCAGCATCAAGCCGATCTTAGGCTGTGAAGTATATGTGGCGGAGCACTCGATGGAGCAAAAGCACCACAAGCAGAACAACCCCTACACGCATCTCACACTATTAGCACACGATGCCGAAGGCTGGAAAAATCTTCACCAGCTCGTCTCTTTAGGCCACACAAAAGGCAAAAGTTTTCGGCCCAGGATTGACCTTGAACTTCTTGCTCAAAAAGCCAAAGGAATCACGTGTCTATCTGGCTGTATGTCTGGCCCCGTCAATCGACGCCTCCGCCAAGGAGATGAGGCCGGTGCCCGGGCAATGGCTGGGACGCTACAGGATATGTTTGGCCAAGAACATTTCTTCTTAGAGATTATGCGAAATGGCATGGAGGAGCAAGACCGTCTTACCGAAGGCATGATGAGGATGACGTCCATGGTGAATGCACCCGTCATTGCGACCAATGACATTCACTATCTCCGCCATGAGGACTGCCAAGCTCAAGACGCACTGCTGTGTATTAATACTGGGAAAAAAATAGATGATCCTGACCGATGGCGTATGGACACGGACACCCTGTTTTTCCGAACACGAGAA
>Ga0302120_10000435_pt1 | contig 18695 bp, 19 predicted proteins | sample AG5_Bottom_MG_FD_203118 | JGI IMG/M metagenome (GOLD analysis project Ga0302120, IMG submission 203118) | Marine microbial communities from Western Arctic Ocean, Canada - AG5_Bottom | ecosystem: Environmental > Aquatic > Marine > Oceanic | place: Canada: Western Arctic Ocean | collected 2017-10-01 | reverse complement strand
CCGGAAGCCTGTTCGCCGCATTCGCCAAATTGGCGGTCTGGTACGCTGTCGCTTCCAAAAGAGTTGTCTCTACTTCTCCAACCTTCGGAGACCACTCCGGCAATAAGGCTTTCGCCTGCGTCAGGCTTTCCTCCAAAATACTTGAGACAGTTACGTCATAAGGAGTTAGATCAACGTATGTAGACCAATCTGGAGAAACCATAATAACCCCTAAGTGAACTTGACTTCGATTGTTTCCAAAGCACCCTGATCTTGAATTACTTCAACTTCTTCAATCGCAAGCGACGTGCCATAAAATTGGGCAATGGAATCTATAATCTCAAACGATCCTAAACCCTCAAAAGTTGGATCAGTAATACCAAATGCAGGAAAAACCTTGCGCTCCTGTATGTGAGTAGACATGAACGCTTTAATCTGTTGAGCCTTGTACTCATCAGAAGTGGTATTCACCTTAACGAACTCACCTCTATCGGTAAACTTTAATGGAAACGACAAAACATCCATAGAATCCTACTTTAACGTTAGTAACGACAAGATTTTACCGCGTCCTCGCGTGTCAGGGAAGCAACAAAATCAGGACAACGGTTCATCGCCCCACATCTCATCCCACGTTCCCGACCCAACAATCCCATCAGCCGTCAGACGGTTGATCCGCTGAAACTTCCTGACCTTCCTTTTGGTTCCCCAACCAAAGATTCCATCGATCTTTCCACAATCAATACCCAAAGCCCCCAATCGACGCTGCAACACCTTCACCCGATCCGAACGCTCTTTCCTCCGAATCGGATTTGTTCTAATCTCGGCGGTGAGAGCAGCGAAATACCTCACCAATGCTCCCCAATCCATAACCGGTTCTTTGACTTCTTCCTTAACTCCCACACCAGTCATAGCAGGAGCATCAAACCAATCAGTAGAAGCCCGCGGCTGGTGATGCCACCACTCCCCACGAACCGTAGGATGCATCCCGTACTCTTTCGCAATGTTATTTACTTCCCACTTCTTAATTCCACTACCACACAAACCGAAATCGACCGCATAGCAAAATCCGTCGTCCTGTTCCATGTGCCAACTTCCACGCCAAATACCAATACCGTTTAGAGCCTTAGGTCCAAACCTTCTATCAGGATTAGCGGCAAGATTAAATCCAGATTTACGATTTTTATAGCCATCATAGTAATATTTCTGCTTTGCGTAAGTTCGACAACCACTCGTAATCCTCACACGACCGCTGATACGCGGATCTCCAAAAAAGGCTTCCAACCGCTTTATAAAACGCGGGTGAAGTAGCGAGAGATCGACATTCTTTTTAGTTGGAATAGTCATTATTATGCCTCCAGTGCGGCAACACGGGTTTTGAGATCCTGTATGTCATCATGGTCTTGCGTGGCCCCCGGCTGTTTCGCCAACATTTTGGCATCGAAGTCTGCAATGTAATCAACAGCAGATTGGGATTGGAAAGCGTTTCCTTCCAGTTGGACATTCATGTCTTGTATTGCCTTAATCATAGGTGATATTAGTTCCGAATACCTAATCCCCTGCCGGTAGTGTTCTTCTACTGCTGGCATGGCAGGAGTTACTTCATTTCCTTCTTCATCTAATCCTGCCGGTTCCGCTGATCTCGCTTCAATGAAAGAGTTAGTCCACATTGCTGTAGTCGCCGCTGAACTACCTAAGACTGTTTCGACTTCTTGACCGATCAATCCGTGATGCGTTCGAACACCGGGTTCACCCTTGGAAGTTATCCATTTAAATGACACGGGCCGTAGAGATTTGATGAACTCTAACCCCAGAGCGGAGTCGGCAATATCGGTTTTAAATTGTTGATCAGATGTTTGAATCGTAGAGTTAGTGGCATAAATATCATCCCACCTGTAACTTGACCAACCCAAGTCTCTACTGTCGTCAGGATATGGGTGGAAGTTTCCGAGTATGTACCCGTAACTACCTATGTCAAGCCAATAGTAACTAGTGCCATTATCTCTCGGAGCGGTTTCAGTAGAGTCTTGATGGTTCCACTGCAAGATGAGACGCTCATACCCAGTGCCATCAGAGTTGTAACTGGGATAAATACCGAACCGCCGCATGAAATTTCCACTGGGAGTTCCGTGTTTATTCCCACCGTAAATATGAAAAGCAGTATTATTCCAATTCGCTAAATCTTCCTTACCCGTAGCGAAAGAACCCCAAGCGCCCATGTGATAAATCAGCCAACCGTTGCTATTGTAATCATAGGCAAAAAAATCGCCTGTAGTTTTTCCATTCACCCCGGCAGCACCACCACCACCACCCACACCCGTCTTGTCGAACCTCATCGACGCACGACTAGAACCCACATAAGAAGTAGGTTCAACGTGCATCGTCACACCCCACTCCTCAACCTGACCACCGAACCGGTACACCCCCTCCCCAATGTCATCACCATCCTGATGCCCAGAGTTGAACACCAACAACTCGTCCGGGCGAGACTCCTGAAAACTCACCCACACCGCATCCCCCAGCGCCGGAGGAGGACCAACATACGGGAAAGGACCAGTATTCTTATGGCCCAACCGTGGGACATCGACACGAATCCCGAACGGATCGATCGTTGCAGCGACTACTTCCGTAACGGTCCCCTGATAGAAACCGGATATCGCTGTCTGCCTATTGGAATAAGACTTATTTCGTGCTACAGCCATCAGTTATACCACGGCGCTGAACCGTCCGGCCAAGCGGTCGGTTGAATGTCGTCAATTTGTAAAGCCCCAGCCGTTGTAGTTACCGATGCTCCGTGGGCCACCGATGGCGGTAGATTTTGTTTAAATGTTTCAGGAGCAGTCAACAAGATTCCCCAATCATCAGCATTTATTATACCATCAACGGCATAGGTTATAATTTCTTCCTGTCCTACATAGAATTTTCGCTCTTCAGGAGCCAATTCTGTAACAGCCTGAATAATCGGAGTTCCTAACAGATTTATCCTCTGCCAAGCCATCACGGCTGCTGTCGTTCTAGTGTCGAAAATACCTGTCTTCTCTATGCCTAAAGTTTCCTGCAACCGGGCAACATCATGCGCCGGGTTTTCCAACGTCCCCATACCTTCTTTCAAATTTCTCTTACCCCAAACACCCAAACCTGTTCCAACCGACGTATCGGCAACAGTGTCTTCCGTTTCTTTCAATGTTCTCCCTTGAATCGCCACCGGGGAAGGATGGCCTTCCGACCATGTCACCGAGGAAATCAAATGCTTTCTGTCCTCCTTGAAAGTAGTAAGCACCCCCGAAGTCCCCACGGGTCGGTCCGAATGGCCAAACGGTCCACAATTGTAGAACTGCACAGTCATACCCGGACGCAACTGTTTTCCATTCTCCCTACCTACTTGAGCCGTAAAGGAAGAACCAGCCCAATCGTCATCATTCTGGCTTAAAGACAAACTGTACGGAAACCACGGATCGGTCTCCTCGGCAAAAAGATTAATCGTTATACCCGGCTGACGTTCAACTAGAAATTCTTCACTAGTGAAATACAACACCCCGTAAGATTCAAAAACTAAATACTCTAAATCGGCGGCAAGGCGCTGCAACACATCCCACGTTGACTCATCAATATTGTCGCCCTGCTGGCGCGTAATACCGACTTTTTCTCCCGAGTCCTGAATAAACATTTTCAAACCCCACTCGTCTGCCATCATTTTGGCAAACAACGACGGGGAAATAGTGTCCCACGATGCGGCACCGGTTTCCCGCCGCATGCGCTGAATCGGCAACGACCGTGCCGTAACTCGAACAGTATCCAGTCCCCCTCCCTGACGATCCATGCCTATCTGAGCAATCTCATAATCATAACCCTGAAACGAAACAGGGCGACGTACTTGAAAATAGTTGTTTCTCAACATTCGAAAATCAGGATCAAAAACAGTGAAACTCATTTCAGTGGTCATATCCAATGATAGATCCACGCCGAGTTCCATAACCGCTTCGGTTATCTCCGATTGAACGTTGTTGTGAACTTCCCCTATGGCAAGATTACTGATCTGTTCCATGGGTTATTCGGCCTCATCCAATGCATCTACGTTTGGCAATACCATACTTGGACTTCCATAAGTCGTAGACGTGAAGAAATCTTTTTTCTCTCCGGTCGCAGGGTCGGTGTACTCGCCGGACGCTGAGCCATCACGCAGTATCCCCAAGACATCCTTCACGGGCGGCGCGGGTTCAGGATCTGGATTCCCATCATCAGTCGAAGGTTCCGCCGTAATGGCCCGCAGATTAATCACGTTGACATTCAACTGTTTACTCTCCTGCAACGATATATCAACCACTGCCCGAGAAATATCTCCGTTAAGTGTCCTTTCCCTTGACGTAACAGTTAGTTCAACTATTCGAACAAAAAACCCCAACCGCACCCCGCCATGAATAAATTCTATGTCCTTATCTTCCCGCGCCATGAGACTCAGCACTTTCAAATCCTGTTCGACACTAGTCAAACCGCCAGTCTCACGATTAGTAATTACGGCACTCAACGTCACTGACCTGTTCTTTGGGTTCATTGACTTCAACAATGGTTGCAACCCCGGACGCTGAACCTCCTGATATTCAAGAGCGGACCCCTGATAGGTAACTTCTTTCGGTCCAAAAGGAAACTCATACGTTCTCAACACAGCGCCCGTAGCCGTGTCAATACTGATCGGCGGCAAAGACAGCACCCCGTCCCTGTCAGTAAACGCCGGACGCGCATCTACTGTACCTATGGGCTGCTGAACCAGTTTGACGCGAGCCACTTGACCCATCCGAGTTATAACATCACCGGACAAGCCTTGTGTGACACTGAATCTAACTATAGCCATCCGTTACCTTCCCTTGTACCTTTCATTTGGTAGTTCGTTTCATGAGCCAACCGGCTGGGAGCCAGTCCGGTCCAACCCAATTGACATCATCGAACATTTTGTCGAACTCGTACCAAGCAGCCCCGGGGCCATCTTTAGCAAATCTCTTCACACGATGGGCGTCGTACTGGCGACCCGGGGCACGGCTGGCGGTATTATTCAGAAATCCCGGGTGATCTCGGCGCTTGTTTGAGGACGCTGCCGCATACGTTTCTTTGGCGCCACCAATCAAACCCAACGCTGCGGCGGCATCATAGGCCGCGCTCTTCAACGTCGCCATCGCCTTCGCTGCATCTTCAGTCGCCTTACTGTGAATCTCCAAATTCAGCAAAGTCAACGCACCTTCAGGATCCCCGGAGGCCAGCGCGGTTTTCATAAATTTATTACGCTCTCCTAGCGTGTCATACTTATTAAGACCAGAACCCTGCATAAGCATGTCCATCTGCCCACCCAACTGTGTTTCCTTAAAAGCATCCAGATTTGTGCCCATATCAGAAACCCGAGTTAGTTCAGTCAAAAGAGGCAACAACTGTTCCGCAGAAACGTCGTAACCCATATCCTTCATTGCACTCTGCAATACCCCCGGCGCCGCCAACGCCTTCCACTGGCTGCCCTGTCTCGAACCAGTAATACCTGCCGCCACGAAAGCATCGCGGGTAGTTTTCATAAAGTCTTGGGCCTCTGCGGTGCCCGCTTTCAACACTCCACCACCCGCCAAGAACCCACCGAGGTTCGACATCGACGCCGCGCTCTGCTGCCTCGCCTGCATCGTCGTCGTGCCCGGGCGCCAACCACTCTCAGAAAAGTAACCCCCCTCAACCGCTTCGGAAAACATCCCAGTAAAATTGGATCTGAAATCTTTCTGGGTTACTCCCCGCAAACCACCGGTCACAGGATCGCGGAAAGTTTTAAACCGTTCAGTCAACCTAAAGTAATACTCCACTTCACCGGCAGCAGTGTGAAGAATCACACCCATACGATCCGCCATCTCCTCAACTGCATCACCGGTCTGTCCTGTTATCTCAGAAATGCGATCCATTGCCGACTCGTACTTGGAAATAGACCTGAGTTCCTCTGCTTTAAGCGCGGGACGGAAGAACTCCATCGCGTTTTTAGTTGACTCATAACTTGCATTTTGGTTTGCAGCCAATTCGCGGAGGCGCGATTCATCACCCAACAAATTGTCATAAGCCGTCGTTATTTTTCTGATGCCAGCCCGGCTGGACTGAAGCCCTATATCCGTAACGCCCTCCGTGTAGTTAGCGCCCCCCAAGAGCCAGCCATCGTCTAAAAACTTTTGCTGATTCTCTGCGCCCGCATTCCCAGAAGTTATATACTGTTTCGCTGCGTATCCCCCTATAACCAACGCCGCAATTCCCGGGTGTATCTTCGCTCCAGCCGCTACGGCGGTGGAGGCGTAGGCGGCGTAGGCGGTTCCCGTAACGGCGGCCGCCCCCAATGCGCCAGTAACACCGGCAGCATGGCGGCCGCGTATATTCTTCGACTTGTGGATCAGCATTAGGCCGCCAGTCGCCCCGGCAGCGACCATTCCCACACCGGGAACAAACATTAACATGCCAGCCTGCATCGCTGTCTCAGACACTGCTGATGTTATCTGATTCTCACCACCAGCCGATCCGAGAAAACTAGCCGCCATCATGGTGCCCATCGCCATAGCGCCACCACTAACCCAACTTTTTCCCCAACGCAGACCCGGCCGAAGTTTATCGTCTCCCGGGAAGAACATTTGCCCCCTGCCCTTGTTCGCCCTAGTACCCGTCTGATACATCACCGATTGCTTCTGCTGCTGTGATTGCTTGTCACGCGCTAACGGATTAAACATTCCCGACAGGAAGTTTCCGGCACCCCGATGACCACGCATCGACATTCCCAAAAATCCCATACCCAACGCGACAGCACTACCCGCTCCACCCAACATGTTCAACCCTGTAACAAGCATAGTGATCGCCGCAAGCAACGGCATCAAAGCAGTAACAATCCCCCTAATAATCGGAAAAATAGCCTTAAACGCCCGAGCGAACTCCTCAGCGAAATCACCAAGTTTTGGAAACACCTCATCTGTCAAGAACTTCAAAAATCGATTTATCTCAGGCAACTGCTCAAAGAACACATCCTTAAACCTTGTAATCATTGTGATGAACGCCGTCAACAAATTGCCTATCCTGTCACCCCACGTCTCATACGCTCCAGCGTTCGCATTGATCAGATCATTCCACTCGCCCATCCTCTTCTTGTACCATTCCCAAAACTTTCCAAAAAGATTCCTGACCATCTGCCAAGTTGTAGCAGCCGCTTCCTCATACTTCTTCATCCTGTCTTCAAGATCACTAAACCACTGACCAGCCTTAGTCCAGAACTCCATCCACCAATCACGAATCGACCTCAAAACTCCCATCAAACGTGGGAGATCCTGAACAACAATCTTCGTGATCCAATCAGCAAACCTTTGAACCTGAGTCACCATCCCCGGAATAAAAGTCCCCAAACCAAACTGATGTATCGTCCCCGTCATCCTGTGCAAAGCGGTAACAACGATTGTCTCAATCTCCCGCAAAGCAGTCTTTAGCCCCGGAAGTAGAGGTCCACCAATCGTTGAGAACACATCAACCATGCGAGGCAACATCCCTTTGATCTGACCCATCAAAGAGTTCTGTAGCCTCCCTTCTTGACCTCCCATCTCCCCCGGAGTCAACTGTCCACTAGTAATAGCCCCCCTCAGATTCTCCGCTTTCATCCCAGCGGCCTTCTGAGCCACGCCGCTATATATGAAACCTTGTGACTTCAAGAAATCTGATACCGGCTGGGCGCTCCCTGAAGTTTTAGAAGATGCCAAAGCCTGAGCGTAAGCAACAGCCGCCTTAGGGTCGTAGCCAACGGCCTGCGCCATCTGATTAATCAACCGCCCGTTGTTGCTAGCGAAACCGGGATGCGCCCTATTCAAAGTCCCGACCATCTGCTGGGTCGCCGCTATCCCCATTATCTGCATGCCCCCGTGAGACAACGGACCACGCATCGAAGCGGCTGCTGCTGAGGTTCCTCCTCCAGCAAACGGACGCATCTGCAACTGAGAGAACTCACGATTAGCCGCAGCCAAAGCACCGACCATGCCGATCACTGCCGCTGTCAAACCAGCGACGGAGGCTTTCAAGAAATCGATGGTGTTGCCCCACGCTTTAGCAATCCAACGACCTGTAGACAGAGCGGCCTTCATCAACAACAATCCGGTTGTTATACCCGCCATCTCAATTCCGAACCCCTTCAGATTCATTCTGAGTAGACGTTGGCCGAACAACCCGGCTGCTTTTGCTGCTTGGCCCAATTGATACGCAAGGGCTGCTTCCAGCGTATTGGCGGGACCACGCGCCAACTTTTGGTTGCGCTGGTGGTTACGCATCCAAGCATTCTCCGCCGCCATCGCTGTGGAGTAAGCCCGTACAAGATTAGAAGCATCACCCGTTAGAGCAATATCTACCCGTTCAACCGCTCCCATACAAACCCCTAGTTAATTCTTATATAACTACCTTCTCGCTTCACGTTCTTTTTCATGGCGTGCGCGATCATCAGCAATAACTTTAGCACACGCTAAACGAATCGCCCAATCCTCTTCAGTACAATCCAAAAGCCGTATAGGATCGGTTCCCCAAACCTCTCCTAACCGGGCAGCAGTTTCTACAAGAAAAGACTCTGATAAATCACCTATCAGAGATTCGTAGGGTTTATGGCGTCTTCCACCTCATCGCCGTAACCGGCGTAATCCAAAATCTTCAAAGCAGTAGCCTCTAGATGGGGATCAATACCGAAAAAGTTTCGGATCCCATCAGGGATCGGCCGGGTATCCCCGGTCATTTCCATGATCTCTTTGGAAGCAAACGTGTATGGCTGTCCATTACCGGACGTTACTTCTTCTTCGTTGATCAAAAATCCGCGGCAAGTCGAACCCACGACGTAACAAGCAAACTTGATGGTATCAAAACCATCCTTACTATTCTCGCCAGAATTGCGCCGCCACGCTTTCAACTGGTTCTGTGAAATATTGGGAGAATAGCGAACAACAACCCCCTCACGTTCTGGGATGGGGATTTCGATATCTGGTCGTTCGACCTTCTTCGAAACCTCCAAACGGAGTTGATCTAGAACACTCAACTTTCTTGTCCTGCTTTCTAAATCAGGATCAAGAGCAGGGTCTATCAACTCTTCAATAACTGGATCAGACGACGTATCGTCCATGTCGTAGGAAATCGTTTTATCAGCCATAATTAAATAGTACACCCCTCCATGGGGTGAAGCAAGTTTTTAGGTTAAAAGACTAAGCCGGAAGACTTGTAATCGGTCCCATAGAAAATGTCAAACTGTATGACGCAGGAGCACCAGAAGCCGAATCGCCATCAGGCTCCGTCAAACCTACACACAAAGCCCCAGTGTACTGACGCATTGTAGCGGGATCCTTAAGATCGCAATCCAACTCATAGAATGTGATGTCGTAGTACGCCGAACCAACTAGTGGACGCAAATCGTTCAAAAACGATTTGTCACGCTCTGTCGAATAATGGCGAGTAACAGTCACATCGCCCACCTCAGCCACGGCACACAGCACCTCGGGGAACTTGCTCCCACCGTCATAGACCTTCTCTACGGCGGCCGAAATCTCCCCGCCAGTCACCTGAGCAAAGTAAGAACTACCGTCCGGGTTTTCCCCCGCCGGGGGGGCATTACCAGCCAGAACTGGTGAAATGTCGGCTACGATTTGCCTCTGTGAAACTTTAGCCATTTGTTCCTAACTCCTTAAACTGTTACAAGACACCTGCGGTCATATTGGACTTCGTAATGTTGACTGTGATTTTATCACCAACAGCAGATACTCGAACTGCAACATCGGCAGTAACTTTTCCAGCAGCAAGATCCGCTGTTGGATTATTAGTGCTATTCACTTTGACCGAATAACCTGCATCAATCTGTTTGCCAGCAGCATCGAAAGCCTCATACACGCCGCCAGCCTTGCGGATCGGTTCAAGAATCGCAGTCAGTGAAGCCGAGATCCTTGCGAACAAACCGCCACGACCATCAATCGTCTGGAAGACATGCTGTTCAAGAGCCGTCTCCGCCCGATAGGTAATGTGATTCATCGTGTCCCGATGAGTAATGAAACGCCAGTTGTTTTCATCCGAAGAAGCAGAACGAGCGCCATACACTCGGACCTTGCCATTGATCAACCGCAAGGCATTGACCCGAGCATTATCCAACTCGTCTCCAGTCGCCTTGTCCATCGTTACCGTGCTTGGGGCCGACAGGCCCGTAACAAATGTGGCTTCCGAAATCATACCGGCACCAACCCGCCACGGACCCTTAGCAGCGTTACACGCCTTGGCCCGCTTGGCCATCGCATACGCAGTCGGATCAGTTGAAATCGCCAACCCGGCAGCGGCAGGATCGGGAATCTTCACCCACGGATAATAGAAAGCCGCATACATGGCATCCCCATCCGTATAGATCGCTGGCGAAGCACCACTGATCGCCGTCTTCGCACCAGAATCCGTAGCAGTGGAAGCGAAAGAACAGAACGCAATTCGGTCATTGGCTTTGCCATGATCGATCAACGCATGCCAATAGGCCGCCGCTGTTCCAACGCCGGGCATTGCCACGGCACCCGGACCAAGATCCTTGCTGATTTTAGCAAGAGCCTCAATATGATTGTCGGTTGCACTCCCACCGGTATCCAATGTTCCATCTGCACCGCTGGCCATCGCAGTCTGCGCTCCAGCCACCGGCATGTTGCTGGCACCAGCCTCTTTGGCAACCGTAACGATATGCGGCACACCAAGATTGACCGCTGAAACTAACCCATCAAGAGTAGCCAGATCACCAGTAAGCAGAACAACTGCATCGTCAAGTAACACCTTGACCCGGACACCTGAAACATTACCGGCGACAATCTGAATATCCAGATTCGCCGCCCACGCTCCAACATCAGCCGCCGTGAACGTGGCTACAGCCGAACCGCCAGAATCATTAACAACCCGCGAACCAGCAACGGCAGCATCGGCCACCGTGCGCTGAACATACAGGCGGGAACCACCTTCCTCGAAGAACGTTTGCGCATAGGAATACAGATTCCCAGACACATACCCACCGTAATACTTCTTGTATTCAGTGAGATTCCGAACGAGGGTTGGCCCCGACGCTAGACCCCTGACAGTGGTTCCAACCATAAAACCCTGACCTGAAACCTGTTCGCCGGGGGGAACCGGACCAGTACGAACTGAGGTGTTTACTACGACTCCCGGCATTCCTCACGCCTCCAAATAGACTTTTCTGGAACGAACTACTCTGGAAATCTTACATGCTTTCAGCATTGTTTCGCTGCATGTATGACTCCGCCCTATGAATATAGCAGAACATCTACCCATCTAAGCCGCAGGTATAACTTTTTGCGAAGAAGAAGAATAAGCGCCAGTTCCTTCTGCGTTGATTGCCGCAACTCTAAATTGGTAAGAAGTTCCATTAGTCACAGAGGGCACGGTATGAGCCGGATCCGTAGAGTTCGTTGTCGCAACAACGGTCGCCCACGTTGTTCCACCATCTGTTGAATATTGAATGATGTACGCAGTAATAGCATAGAGTCCTCCACCATTCCAAGATGGAGCACGCCATGTCAACGCAACATTGGTATTTCCTCCCGAAGCCTGAAGGAAAGTCGGTGCATTGGGAACCTTTTCGATCAAAGACTCGTTGACAACAGGTGTAATCAACGTTCCCGTATTCGCTCGGGTAACAGTTTCATACAAGTTCAACTCGTAGGACAAGAACGAGGCCGCAAGAAACCTCTCGCCTTTCAACAATGTCAACTCTGAGAACTCCTCAGTAATGGTGCCTTCGTTAATTTTTATCTCACTGTTGACCCCGACGGGCGTCACGGTTGCAGCATCCGCCAGACGCAATGCTGGCCCATCCAACAATGCTTCACGAACCACCATCGTCATATGATCCCTCGCTGTCGTAACAGTGTCAGGACCGACAGCGCGAACCCATGCATAAGTACGCATACCGTAGGTAACATCATAAATTGGATCCCCAGTGGCATTGTAATCAACACGCTGGATGTTTCTAGTTGCCTCAACTAGGGTAATGATTGTTGGCCAATGATCTAAAGCCAGTGGCTCGTGAGACAGATACAAAACCGGGTTCGGCAATATGGAATCATCAAGGCCCAAAGTGTTGCGATAGTTCAACACCCGCGTAGGCAGATCCACGGTGAGATAATCAGTCACATATTTTTTGGCCTGTGCTGGGCCTTCCATTTGAGCAACCATCATTCACCTACTAATTGGTGGGATTAAAAAGTAAATGCTTTGCCTTCTTATATCCTGAGGCAACTACATTTCCTTCCACGACATGTTCCGCCATCTTTTCACCTAAACTCTCTGCAAACCGTTTAGGAACAAACACGATTTCGCGTTGTGGCATGCGACGAGTTCCAGTCTGATGAAAGTGTGCATATTCTATATCAGTACCAAATCGTGCGCTCTTGTGACCTATGTGATTTGGACCCCCACGAAGTGTGATGAGATCCCGGTATAGGTCTCCTGTTCTGATCATCGTTGGAACTCCACCATGGTGGGCTATCTTCCAAGCCTGATATTCCGTGTCTAGGGCATTCCAAGGCTTCCCAGACGCTTCGCCCAGAGTGGCAAAGTTGCTTGCGTTCCATCGAATCATTTCACGCCGTGCCCAGCGGTACGCTGGTGCAAAACTTTGAGCACGCTTTATAGCCGCTGCATGGTGACGCAGAGTTCTCCTATGCCCAGTAACCTTGCTACCAATCTTGACTTGCGGCCTGCGACGAGTTCCCACAAACATGTTAGGCAATCCTGACGCGACGCCACCGTTTAACAGAGTTCATTTCATCCTCAGTAAAGCCAGTAGCAAGAGGAGCAACGTTTCTAGTTGTCAGGTCTTTCATCCCCACCACATCATCATGGAGATTCTGCACCTCCCTAGACGCAGCCCTCAATAATATCAATTTCAACGCGGAAGTATTATCTGCGGCGGCATCCAAACCAGCCGTATAATTGATTACGATTATATCATTATCTTGAACTGTAAACATATCCACGCCATATCTTCGCACCACATAATCAGTGCCAACCGTTTGAGTCGTAGCGGAAGAATCGCTCTGACCCTGTACGGTCAATGACGCCACAGAAACAACAGGTGACCTGCGTGTATACAAAACAAAGGGCGGCTTCGTTACGTCTGCAACAGCCGTACCAGACCTGTCAAGGTTGTAATCGTAGAAGAAACTATATTGGGATGAGCCAGAATAGTTGGCTGGCGCAACATGTGATTCAGCAAACGAAGCAGCCGTAACCGGCCTTCCGATGTAATGCTCTAAATCCGCTTCCAAACCATCCAAGACGAACTGTGCCGCATCGGTTTGAGTATTGGACAACGTGATGTCCATATACTTTTTCAAGTCTGACACGGTAACTAATGCCACAGTTATCCCTTATCGTACCCGACGCCGACCTCGTAAACGTTCGTTGATACGCCTGAACGCCATTCGTGCCCCACGGGCAGCACGATCTACAACTCTTGGACGACGGCGACGACGGCGACGACTTTCTTGGTCGTCTGATTCATCAGGAACAGGCATGAGCGCAAACTCCTATCAACGGATAATGACTTAGTGTAGCGCATTGCTTTCAGGTTCTGGGACTAGTAAGATCCATTTCAATGAGTAGTTCTACCTCTGCCCGAAATCGACTGATCCTTTTCTACCGCTCGAAGGGGCGTAGTCTTTCAGAACTAGCGAGACAATTCGATCTCTCCAAATCTAGAATTTCTCAAATAGTAAATAAGAAGGAAACTGACCATGAATGACAATAATGAATTCGACAAGATTATACAAAAAATGACACAAGACAATGAAGACACCCACAAAAGAAATTCTAGCATCTCTAAATTTCTGACGATCCTAAGCGGCGTTACTGTCATCAGTTTCTTCGGTGGAACCATACTCATGCTTCTCAACATGACCATCAACAACGCCTATCCCAATCTTCACGCCATCAAACCCGGCATCGGTTTTATGAACGCCTCCAGACTCTTCTTCCTACTTGTCATCTTTTTCGCAATTGTCCAAGCACTCAGAGCGACACGAAAATAATCGTAAATCAAGGTTGTCGAAATGATTTCACCCCGTTACCGTTCTCTCTCAACAACTACTACCTACTAATTCAGGAGAAGAAATACCGTGGATACCATCAACGAAGAGCAGGCCATCCTGCGAAGTATCTTGTCCGCCACAAAGGATCCGAAGGATGCCGATGCAAAGGCCAACCTTCGCAAGGTCCGGCAGCGCCGCAAGATGACCGCAACCTACAAGGCTCACAAGGCTTTGGAGGCTTTGCACGCCGAGCAGTACACCCGACTGTACTCGCAGGCATATGAGGTTTTGGGCTCAGACGAGCGGTACACCGAAGCCGTCTAACTCACAAAATCGAATGACATTGGGGGGCTTCGGCCCCCCTTTTTCGCGTCCCGCCACGACTCCCGTTCTTGGTGTAAGGTCTACAAATGGTCGGCAGAGGCAACGAATCTTTCATCTCCGGAGTGCAATTCGTTCCATTGGAAACCGGTCCCTGTATCGTGTGCGGCCACCCCACCGGAAACTGCACCCCAGAAGACCATGCAATCATTTTTGAGACCCCAGAAGAAGAAGACACAGTGCTAGTTGAAGAAGATATTATCGAACGACGCTGGCTAGCACCCAACCATCTGGCAAAGGTACTAGTAGTACCAGCAGGGAAACGAATCAGCAGGTCAGAAGCGGAAAAATTAGGGCTGATTTAACCCTTTTAGTATTAACAACAAGTGTCATACTGTAAGTCCTTCCTAATGAACCTCACAGTACGCCAGAGGTAAATATGCCATTATCGCAAGAATTCCTAGCACCCTACTCTTCAAAGACCCCCCCATGGGGTTTTGACGGACTTGGTTACATCGTTTACAAGCGAACCTACGCTCGCATTGTTGACGAAGCCACTGGACAAACAGAAGAGTGGTGGCAAACCTGCCAACGAGTCGTTGACGGCGCAAACGCCATCGGAGCAGAACTCACCAAAAAAGAGTCTGAACGCTTGTTCGACTACATGTTCAACCTCAAGGGTTTACCCGGCGGGCGCATGCTCTGGCAATTGGGAACCCCCAACAACTTCCGACTCGGTGGCGACAGTCTGTGCAACTGCTGGTTCGTAGATATCAAAAAGCCCGAAGATTTTGCATGGATGTTTGAACGCCTCATGCTAGGCGGTGGTGTGGGTTTCTCTATTCTCCAGCCACAACGTCTTGGCGTCGTTCGTCAAGGCATCGTCCGTAACCATAATGTTTCTGACGCCGATTACATCACTCCCGACAAACGAGAGGGTTGGTCGGAGTGTCTTTTGCGGGCCATGAAAACCTACCTTGGTGACAAGGACGATCCGACAGAACTCACTTACTCCACAGAGATGATCAGACCTGCTGGAGCCCCCATCAAAACCTTCGGAGGAACAGCATCAGGACCGGGCATCCTGATAGAAGGCATTACTAAAATCTGTGCGCTCCTAGACGGAGCCGTGGGCCGACATCTCCGAGCCACCGAAGTCCTAGACATCGGCAACATTATTGGCTCCGTAGTCGTCGCCGGAAATGTTCGACGCAGTGCAGAGATCGCTCTCGGTAGTCCCTTCGATGCCGACTATCTCAACGCCAAACGGTGGGATCTAGGAAACATTCCGGCTCACCGAGCCATGTCAAATAACAGTGTCGTCACTTCCAATACCCGAACTCTTCCCGATACTTTCTGGGAGGGCTACCACGGCAACGGCGAACCATACGGCTTGTTCAATTTGGAAGCCGCACGGAAACTTGGACGCAGTCACGAAGTCCGTCCAGACAAAACAATCGAAGGAACCAATCCCTGCGCTGAAATTGGTTTGGCCAATCGTGAATCCTGCAATCTCGCAGACATCTTTCTCCCCAATGTCGAATCACAAAATGAACTGATAGACATCGCAAAACTCTTATACAAAATCCAAAAAGCAGTTGCCTCCCTGCCCTACTTGGACCCCGAATCTAATGAGATCACGAACAAGAACATGCGACTCGGTCTTGGAGTATCAGGCATTGCCCAAGCGAGCGACAAACTGGACTGGTTGTCACCAACTTATGAAATGTTGCGTGACTTCGACCAGTACTGGTCCACCTATAAAGAATGGCCGACATCCGTTCGACTGACAACAGTCAAACCAAGCGGAACCCTCAGCCTTCTCGCTGGAGTAACCCCCGGCGTCCACCCCGGGTACAGTCGCTACCACATTCGCCGTGTCCGCATGGGTGCCAACGATCCGCTTCTCTCTTACTGCGAATCCCGTGGCTACGCTGTTGAGTGGGTCGAAAATGACGACCGCACCAAAGTTGTGGAGTTTCCCTGTGAATTTCCAGAAGATACTCTCTTCGCCGAAGATATGACCGCTATCGATCAATTGGAACTTCAATGTAGACTTCAACGGGATTGGGCGGATAATGCTGTTTCAGTGACGGTTTATATTAAATCCAACGAACTTGATGATGTGAAACAATTCCTTAACAAGAATTGGTCAACCATGAAATCAGTTTCTTTTCTTCTTCATAGTGAACATGGATTCGCTCAAGCACCCCTAGAAGCCATCTCATTAGACATCTATCGAGAAATGTTGGATGGCATCAATGATGACAAAATTCTAGTTGGTGTTGGAGCCAGCCAATTAATAGATGACGATTGCGCCACCGGAGCCTGTCCCGTCCGATAGCATTGGTCCATGAGCGAACCAAGCACTCTTTCCCTAGATCGAGTTATTCTTGCTTTGGAAGCAGCCATAGATGAAGGCGCTTGGACCGAGATAGAAAACATCTGCGGACACTGCTTTTACGTTGGTTGCGTTTATGAAGCCAACCCTGATATCACTGGCCCACTCCCCGAATATTCAACCGCATCCTGCAAAGAGTGTCTCATCCACCGCTCACTATGGAATACATACTTATCGCTACATCCCTAATCACAAATTAGAAGCGTCTTCCTCTAACACCGGTACCCATGTACGCCTTCATCAATTCTCGTTCTAGTTCATCAGTGAGGACTTGCTCATGGTAGAAATAAGTTCTGTTTCGAGGTTGCAGTTTCTTCATTAGGTTTACTAGTTTCTTCATTTCATCCTTTTTGGTTTAGCACGAAGAAGTAATCTTACAGGCTCTTCCAGATCCACCAACAATGGAGACTCTTTAATAATGTGACTAGTGTCACTTATCTTTTAAAGACAGGCATTCCAACATCAAAGTTTCAATCTGACAACGAGAAAGCCCCCCGGCGAACCGGGGGGCTTCTCTACCTATGTGTTGTAATTAGGTAGCGACTAAGCCGCTACTCTTTTACAGATTAGGAAGGCGCAGCGTCGAAGGTGACTTTGACGAACGACTCCGGACGCTTCACCGCAAGGGCGAGGCGCTGCTCGGCCAACACCACAATGGCGTTACGCACGAAGAAGTCGCTATGCTGCTCGGAGACACGGATCGTGGCCTCCTCACGGTCGTACAACTGGGCACCCTGACCGAACGAACCGATAAGGGCTGTGCCCGAAGCGATTGCGGGGGTGTCCACGACCGGGATCCGCCAAATGCGAGCCTCTGCACCCTGAACGATGGAGACAGCCATGAGGTACTGGCCATTGGAATCCTTGACCAACTCAATGTCTTCCCAGTCGTTCGGGTTGAGAATCACACCCGTCGGCTCGTAGTATGCGAGGAACGACAGCGTTGCCGCACGTCGAATCGCATCAGCCTTGGTATCCTTGACCGGAAGGGTCGCACCTGCGGACCATGAGTATGTCTGAATACCAGAGGTGTTCAGAATACCCGTAAGGTCTTCGCTTGTGCCAGCGCCCGATAGGATCTGGTAGTCCTCATGCAGCCGAAGGCCGTAGAGGAGTTCGTTGTCGATGATCGACCGCAACTGCGGCTCATCGGCAAGAACGTTGCGGTGGGCAGCCTCCCAGTGAGCGATGGTACGCACAGGCGCCTGAACACCAGTGAATGCCATCGTCGTCTGCGGCTTCGCGCCGAATGCAGACGAGACACGCTCCGGAACCGTGCTAGCAGCATTCGTAAAACCGCTCATGCGGAAATACTCAATCACTGCTGCATTGGTCCGGCGAGTCGGGAAAAGATCCCGAACGCGGGTCCGACGATGCTGTTGAGTAACAATCGGATCACGCTGAATGGTGCCGAAAGAACTCGGTGTGCCGCTTGGTAGGGCCGAGTACATATCCTTAACGTTGTAATCACCTTCGTAAAGGTTCTTAACGTTGTAAGGACTATCCATCGTGCCTGAACCACGCTGCATCATCGACTTGAACTCATCTGAGCCGATGAATGCTTCGCCAAGGCTCTTCACGCCCATGGGGACGGTGACCTGAGCCAACACACCCGCCTGATCAGCACTAGCAACCGCAGCAAGAGACTCAACCGGAGCCTCTTTACCCCAATCGGAAACCCTCTGCATGTCTTCCATGGAATCAATCAAAGATTTAATCTCTTTGATTTCACCCATGTTGGTATCAAAGGCGGCCTTACGCTCCGTGTCGATGATGATTGCACCATCTTCGGTGCGGAAGGAATCCGCAATATCGTTGTTGGCTGTCATCTTCTCACGCAAAGCGCCCTGAAGTTCTGTCAGCCGACTCTCGTCAAATGCCATAGTCGTAACTCCTGTTCGACATAGTTGAATGGTTTTGATGTC
>Ga0302120_10000434_pt1 | contig 18784 bp, 12 predicted proteins | sample AG5_Bottom_MG_FD_203118 | JGI IMG/M metagenome (GOLD analysis project Ga0302120, IMG submission 203118) | Marine microbial communities from Western Arctic Ocean, Canada - AG5_Bottom | ecosystem: Environmental > Aquatic > Marine > Oceanic | place: Canada: Western Arctic Ocean | collected 2017-10-01 | reverse complement strand
GGAGACGCTTTGGTCGGATGATCCTGTGCCAGGACCGGGGGCGCACCGAAGAAGTGAAAAAGCAGCAGCAACGAGAGCGTCGAACGAAACATCAATCTCCTTCGGTGGTGTCGGTGGGCAAATCAGAGAGTTCCACTCGACGGAACTCGACGGGGGCACCTTCCGCCTGGATGGCGATCTGGCCACTGCTGGCGCTGCAGTTGTAACCGAAGTTGACGAGATCTTGGTTGACGAAGACCACCACGGTGTCATCGCGGCACTGGATCACCATCTGGTTCCATTCGCCTGCGGGCTTCTCGGAATCGTTGGTGAGATTGAGAATTCTGCGCCGCTGATCCTCCTCCACTCCCCACTCATCGGGATTACCTCGGCGTTGGGTCATGTTGTCGACCTCGATATTTTCACCGATACACCAGAAATCTCCTGCGTTGCCGGCATACATCTGACACTCGATCGACTGGGGAAACATCTTGTAGAGACGCCGCGGAGTCGAGGCATGGACCAGGATCCCGCAGTTGCCAGGTTCCTCGAGCCAGCGATATTCGATCACCAACTGGTAGTTGCTGTAGGAACCGTCGGTGATCAGGTGTCCCTGAGGAGTTCCCTTGCTGATCAGCATGCCATCCTCCACGACGAAGGAAGGGGAGACCTCAGCGCCACCGTCTGCAGCGGGGACATCTGCGTACCAGCCGTCCAGGTTCTCTCCGTTGAAGAGTGGGGTCGATACCGGGCCAGCGGCGGGCTTGCGCAGTGGGAAGGCGTCACAAGAGACCAGCAGCGGACACAAGAGTAGTGCCAGCAGCACGATGATGGGAGGCGTGGATTTTTTCATATCGTCATGGTAGACGACAGCGGTGGTGGATCTACCGGCTCTCAGGCAGGAAGCGGCATCGCTTGCTCGAGAGCGAGGAAATCCTTCCAGGCGTGTCTCCAGGCGCGTCGAGCCTCGCGTAGCGAATGAAGCATCGCTTTTGTTACCTCTCCATCACGACATGCGCGCCGGTATTGACGAAGGTCCTGCGCCCACTGGCTCAGATGTTCGTCCACCTGATGGCGAGCGGAATCGATTCGGAGACACCAATCGGCACTCACTTCGGGAATGAAAAGCGATGCGGAGGTCTCATACTTTTCTGTCTGTCGTTCGAGTCGCTTTCGCCAGCGGACGGGTGCCTCGGTTCTCTTCAGATTCGAGGTCAGGCCGACCACGCTGGCGGCACAGATGAGCCATTTTGCCGGGTCAAATTGATACCACCGCAGCCCATTGCGATAATCGGCAGGAAATGCGTGGTGGAAGTTGTGGTAGCCCTCGCCAAAGGTGATCAGTGCGCAGATCCATGAATCGCGCGAAGTGTTGTTCTTTGACCATGGCTGGGTGCCCAGGATGTGGCACAGACTGTTGATGCAGAAGGTCGCCTGATGGGTGAAGACGATCCGAGCCAGTCCGGCAAAGAGCAGCATTCCCCACGGTCGATCGATGAGAAGTCCGAGTCCCAGAGGAATGCCGATATTCAGCGCCAACGCGATGATCCAGTAGTACTTCTGTTGCCACCGCACCAGCGGGTCTGCCTGTAGGTCCGGCACATTACTGAGATCATCCACCAGTTCGTTGTCATGAAAGATCCAGCGCATATGAGCCCACCAGAATCCGCGGGTGGCATCGTAGGGATCTCCGTGGTGATCGGTGTGCTGGTGATGGCGACGGTGGGAAGCAGACCAGACGATGGCTGAGTTTTGCAGTGCCGTGGCACCCGCAATAAGCGCCAGGAAGCGCCACACCTTTGAACCCTTGTAGGAACGGTGGGCGAAGAGGCGGTGGTAACCGATGGTGATCCCGAGTCCGGCGACCCACCACAACACGCCTGCTGCGAGCCATAGTGCCCAGTGACTGCCTTCGTTCCACAGGTAGATGGGAATCAGCGCTGCAGCGATGAAAGGGCTCAGGCTGAGGAACAACGTGTTGACCCACAGGATGGGGCCATCATCGGTCTTTGTCGGAGAAAGTTCAGTCTGGGTCATGGGCTCTCATTCTTTCGGGCCTAGCTGTGAGCCTATTTTGGCCTTGTCGTGGTAGGGAATACAAGACCAGTTGAACGGTTATTTCCCTAGATACCTAGAAGGGCGCAGGAGAGTCTCCTGGCGCTGCAAGGGCAGTCACCCCAGCAGCGGCTCGATCACCTTGCCATGGACATCGGTGAGGCGGAATCGCCTCCCCAGGTGCTTGTAGGTCAGCTTCTCGTGGTCGAGCCCCAGCAGGTGGAGGATGGTCGCTTGCAGGTCGTGAACATCCATCGGATTCTCGGTGATGTTGTAGCCGATGTCGTCTGTCGAGCCGTAGGTGAGGCCCGCCTTCACGCCACCACCGGCCATCCACATCGAAAAGCAGCGAGGATGGTGATCGCGGCCAAATCCCTGTGGAGTCAGTTTGCCCTGGCAATAACTGGTGCGTCCGAACTCGCCACCCCAGATGACCAGGGTGTCATCGAGCAGCCCCCGTCGTTCCAGGTCGAGTACCAGCGCAGCGGATGCTTGATCCGTCTCCCGGCACTGGGTTCGAATCGCCCCTGGAAGATTGCCATGCTGATCCCAGCCCTGATGGAACAACTGGGTGAATCGAACACCACGCTCGGCGAGGCGTCTGGCGAGGATGCAGTTGGCCGCGTAGGTTCCTGGAGTCCTGGAGTCCTCACCGTACATCTCGAAAACCTCGTCGGGCTCATCGGAGAGGTCAGCGACCTCCGGAACCGAGGTCTGCATCCGCCAGGCGAGTTCGTTGCGGTCATTGGCTGTAGTGCTGTGCGGGCGCGATTGCGGATCCTGGAGATCGTGCAGTCGTAGTAGTGCATCGAGCATCTTTCGCCGCATCGATTTCGACAGTCCGTCGGGGTCCTTGAGGAAGAGCACCGGATCCTTGCCGGAACGGAACTGGATCCCTTGATGTTCCGATGGCAGGAAGCCCGCTCCCCACAGTCGTGAATAGAGCGGCTGTCCACTCTTGTTCTGGGTCACCATGGCGATGCTCGCCGGAAGGTCCGGATTCCCGGCGCCCAGACCATAGGAGAGCCAGGCTCCGATCGAAGGTCTTCCAGCGATCTCGGATCCGGTTTGGACGAAGGTGATGGCCGGGTCGTGATTGATCGCCTGGGTGTGCAGCGAGCGGACGATGCACAACTTGTCAGCGATCGCTGCGGTGTGCGGCAGTAACTCGCTGAACTGCGATCCGCATTCACCATGAGCAGCGAACTGGAAGGGGCTCGCTACCAGCGGTAAGGAGGATTGATTTCCAGACATGGCGGTGAGCCGTTGTCCCATGCGAATCGATGGGGGAAGTTGCTCACCGTGACGTTGCTGGAGAAGTGGCTTCGGATCGAACAGGTCGATCTGGGATGGTCCGCCACTCTGGAATAACCAGATGATGCGGCGGGCTCTCGGTGCAGTTCGCTGAAGCGGGACATCCATCGAATGGCCACTGGAGGGGAGCCAACCCCACATGGTTCCCGCTGCGGCGAGACCCGCAGCAGCGGAGAGGAAATCCCTACGATTCGGTAATGGTTCTCGCTGGCCGTTCATCTCAACCTCGTGGTTTCATCCAGGTTCATCAGAGAAGAGCAGACTGCTGTCAGAGCGGCCCATTGGATCGGGTCGATGGAGGGATCGAGCGGACTGTCACCCACCTGCAACCATGCTGTTGCGACTTGCGGATCCTCCTGGAACTCGAGCAATAGTTGCTGGTGGAGTTGCTGCAGGATCTCCAACTCGGGTGCGGAGGGGCGCCGCCCCGTGAGGCACCGGAAAGCGAGTCCGATGGTCCCGGTCGGTTCTTTTCGGTCATCCAGCATCACCCTTCGTGCGAGCATCCTTGCGGCCTCGACGAACTGGGGATCGTTCATCAACACCAGCGACTGCATCGGAGTACTGGTGCGATGTCGAAAGGTCACGCACACATCACGCTTGGAAGCATCGAAGATCATCATCGTTGGTGGAGGAGAGGTACGTTTCCAGAAGGTGTACAAGCTCCTGCGGTACAAGCCATCCCCCTTCGATGGGGTATAGGTTTGACCACTCTTCTCCTGCCACAGTCCGGATGGCTGATAGGGAAGCACCGGTGGTCCGCCGATGGTGGCCACCAGCAATCCGCTCGACTGCAACGTTTGATCGCGAACCATCTCGGCGGACATGCGAAGCGATGGTCCCCGTGCCAGCAGGCGGTTGTCGGGATCGATGGAATTCGATCGGGGATCGACGGCAGAAGATTGTTGCCAGGTGGCAGAGAGCAGCATCTTCTTCAGAGTGGCCTTCAGGTTCCAGCCCTCGCGGATGAAATCGGTGGCGAGGTGATCGAGAAGTTGCGGGTGCGAGGGTCGTGTACCCTGGCTACCGAAATCACCAGAGGTGGGAACGATTCCCTGTCCGAAGGCGATCTGCCACAGTCGATTGACCGCGACCCTTGCTGTCAACGGGTGACCCTCTGAGACGAGCCAGCGAGCCAGTGTCAGTCGATTCCTGACGGCTCCTTCGGGGAGCGGAGGTAGGATCGCCGGGACCGCCGGTTGCACCTCGGCAGTCGGGGCATCGTAACGTCCACGCTCGAGCAGGAAGGTGGGGCGGGCGGTGGCCATCTCCTCCATCACCATGATTCTCGTGTGGCGATCGGTGAAGTGGTGGAGAGCTTTCCGTGCCGTCGTCAGGTCATTCCTGGCGCCCCGGGAGACCTCGTCCATCGCCAGCAACCACCAGCGATACAACTCCTCTTCATCGAAGTGGACCGTCGTGTCGGGGTCTTTCCCGGCGAGATACAATTTGCGCACTTCGGCGGCGCAGATGGAGCGTCCCACCAGCTGCATCTGGTCCACGCCACCATCCTTGAAACCTCGGTCGCGAAAACGTTCTCCGATGGCGAAGTACGGTCCGCCTCCGGTGATGGGGGAAATGAGGTGATCCCGCACGATCTCCAACTGGGCGGGCTCCCCATCGATGTAGAGATCGATACCACTGGCTCGACTCGAACCATCGTAAGAGAAGACGACATGGGTCCAGCGACCCGGTTCGATGAGATCGTGGCTGCTGACGGAGATGGCATCTCCGGGCCAGAAGTGAATCAATGCTGCAGACAGGCGCCCTTCCTCGATCAGCAGCTGGTACCCCTGGCTGGCGGCATCGGTCCACGCTCGCGAGCGATGGAGGATCACGGCGCGCTCCATCCGAGTCTCGGGATGGATCCACAGCGAGATGCTGAAGGGGTCGCTTCGACCGTAGGCACCGATTCCACCGAAATTCAGTGCGTCATCTCCGGTGAGTCGAATCCCCTTGCCCTGAATACCATCCATCAGTGACAGGGTCGCGGGTGCAGAGGCGGGTTGTTCTGGCTGGATCTGGTTCTCGCACTTGCCCCCGACGATCTCATCAAAGGAATAGGAGGCGACCGCATCGGTGATGTTGGGAGGCGGGTAGGATTCTTGCTGCTCCTGTTGCCACCGTGTGAACTCTTCTCGTCTTGACCGTTCGAGCTTTTTCAAATGAGTTTCTGCAGCCTCGACTTCTCCGGTGAGTTCTTCGATCCGGGTGCGTGCACTGTCATCGATCAGGGCCAGAGATGGGGTAGGGACTGCCGAGGTGAAGTGGGAGTACAGACCACTCTCATCGATATTGTCGAAGAACGCCGAGAGGGAGTAGAACTCCTGCTGCTTCAACGGATCGAACTTGTGATCGTGACACCGGGCACACTCGAGGGTCAGACCGAGAAATGCGGTGGCAAAGGTCTGGGTGCGATCCGCAACATACTCGGAGCGATATTCCTCCTCGATGCTGCCGCCCTCGTTGGTCTGGCGGTGAAGCCTCTGAAAGGTGGTGGCAAGGATCTGATCCTGGGTCGCATCTTCCAGCAGATCCCCCGCGACCTGCCAGGTGATGAACTGATCATGGGGCAGGTTGTCGTTGAAGGCGTCGATGACCCAGTCTCGCCACGGCCAGGTCGAGCGGTGAACATCGGATTGATAACCGTGACTGTCCGCATACCGCGCCACATCGAGCCAATGACTCGCCATCTGTTCGCCGAAGGCGGGGGACGCCAGCAGAAAATCGATCCAGTTCGACCAGGCGTCGGTCGATCGGTCGGCGAGGTGGCGGTCGAGAGCATCCAGATCCGCTGCCAGACCTGTGAGAATGAAGGCCGCACGTCGAGCCAGAGTTTCTCGCTGCGCCGGGGCCGCCGGCTGGAGTCCCTTCGATTCGAGCTTCGCCAGGATGAAACGGTCGATGGTTCCCGCTGGCCACTGCGGGTCCTGCACCTCGGGGATCGCCGCTGCGACCGGGGGGAGGAAGGACCAGTGTTGCTGGTAGTGAGCCCCTTCGGCGATCCATCGTTCGATCAACGCGATCTCCTCGCTGTTGATTTCCAGTTTCGAGGAGGGGGGAGGCATGCGGTCCTCCGGGTCATCGAGGTGCATCCTCTCGAGGATCAGGCTAGCGGCTGGATCACCGGGCACGATGGCGGCACCGTCGGGCCGTGGTGCCAGCGCATCTTCCCTTCGATCGAGTCGCAATCGGGCCTTTCTTGCCGCGGCATCGGGACCGTGGCAGGGGAAGCAGCGGTCGGAGAGGATCGGCCGGATCGTGTCGTTGAAATCGATGTCTGCTGCGGCAACAGGGTGTGCCACCGAGCCGCCGAGGAGCAGAAGGACCAGTGCCAGCGGGAACCGCAGAGGACACTGCATGGAACTGGCTGGAGAGGCGGAGGAATTCATGGGGGTACGATACCATGGGATCTCCGGATCATGATCACGGTCATCTGTTGAGCTTCGACGGTGCAAGGGCGTGTGGCCCTTGCTGACTGCGACGGTCGAAGGAGTTCCTTGGAATCGAACGAGTCGGATCGGAGATGTGACCGGGTGGCTCGGCTCCCGCTGGATCAATCGGCCTCGGTAGCCGTCCTCCTCGGTAGTGCTGGTGCGGGTCATTTCTCTGGTGTCCAGATGCAGCGATTGCCCGGATCCTCGGTGCATCTGGGAAATTTCCGACTCAACTGTCTTAATATCGGAAGGTGGAGACGCGGCGTCAGTCCTGGAGGAATCATAATATAGTGTAATACATGGAGTTATAGCGGTCGGCTGAGGTTGGTGAGTCGGTCATGGCGGGCACTATCGATCTGTTCTAAAATGCCACCGTCGACAAGTTTGATCGGTTTCATTTTGCGTGTGGTTTGCGCCCGCGTGGATTTTTACGAAGTGCCCGCCATATCATTTCGAAGAAATCGGAAGGATCGTTCTCGACGAGGTTGACGGTTCAAGGGTGAGCCGCCGGAAATCACTCACCTGTAGAACAAGTGACCCACTTTTAGGGTCATGATTCATAACATCGATTTCCATGAGAGAAGTAAACATGAGCAACTGGGAACCCGAAGAAGTCGCTGACGCGGACCTGGAAGGTATCGCCGGAGGAACCGGAAAAGGAACGCCGAAGAAAGATCCAATGAAAAAGGGCGATAGTATGTCCGGTGGTGATGCCAAGGGCCCGACACCGGATGAGAAAAAAGCTATGGGTAACACCAAAGGGTTTACCGCAAAATAGTGGTTCCGGAGACTGTCCGGATCGAGCATGAAGGGATCCTCAGTTTCACTGTGTGGACCTTGGTGCTGGTCGACTGACCGTTTTCGCTCCCTCGGAGCGGAAACGGTCGGTTTTATTATATCGGGAGCATTCTACGCTGGATTTCCGATCAATTCGTCACGGTGCAAACTCGACGGAGTAGTGAGGTGTGCGGTTGAGAAATTCCCTCATCATCCTTGGAGTTCTCGAGGATCAAGATATCGAGTGGTTTGTGCGGGTCGGGCAGACGACCGTGCTTCAGGAAGCCGACATCCTCATCGAAGAGGGTGTTTATATCGAGTTCCTCTGGTTCGTACTCGATGGCGCACTGACGGTGACCACCGTCCACGATACCAGCAAGGTGCTCGGTACCGTCTATCCCGGGGAGATCGTCGGGGAGGTGTCGTTGCTCGATTCGAGGCCTCCAGCAGTCACTCTCATCGCTGCGGAATCGACCACGGTACTGCAGATCTCTCGATCCGAGTTGAAGACGAAACTCAGCAACGATACCGGCTTCGCCAGTCGCTTTTATCGGGCCGTCGGAATCGTCCTGGCACAACGATTGATCCATCTCACTCACACGACCCTGACAGTCAGCACCATTGGCAAGGTCGGTTCGGCCAACCCGGGTGAGGTGGAGGGCAGTTCGGTGGTGGATCCGGAGGTTCTCGAGGCGATGTCGCTGGCGAGCCGACGTTTCGAATACTTGCTCGAGCGAGCGACCAGGAACTGAGGAACAGTTCTCAAAGAATTTGACGAGGAGGTCGTCTTGTCCGCCGAAAAGCCGTCACTGTTTCAAAAAAAGGCACTCGAACACATCTCCACACCGGAGCAGTTGGATACGATGTTGCAGGTTCTTCCGAGGAGGAACTGGCTGCCTTTGCTGGTCCTGGGTCTCGGGTTCCTGGGCTTCGGATTCTGGTGTGTCTTCGGCCAGATTCCGGTCAATGTCAACGCCAACGGTATCATGGTCTTTCCCGGACGGATCGTGCCGCTCCAGAGTCACTCCCAGGGGCAACTCCTGCAACTCGATGTCGAGGTGGGAGACGAGGTCACCAAGGGACAGCTTCTCGGTGAGGTTTACCAGCCGGAACTGGTCGAGCAACTCGCCGTGGAGAAGGAACTCCTCGAGGAGTTGGAGACCAAGATCTCCATCATCGATCCGCTTCGTAAGTTCACTCTCGCCACCGAGAAGCAGTTCATCGAGGCGAAGCGGACCTGGTATCAGAGTCAGATCGAGTCGAGTATTTCGATGGCCAGTGCTCACCAGGCAGAGAGTGATCGCTACCTGGCGGGCCAGTCGCAGCAACTGACGGTGGTCCAGTCAGATCTGAAAGTTCTCGGTCAGTTTCTCAGCAAGAAACTGACTGATTTCGAGGGGCTGACCGAGGAAAAAATCTTCGCTGCCTACGATCAGGAACTGATCGACACTCGACAGGAACTCCTCAATAACAAGGTGTCCATCTCTGAACTCCAGCTGAAACAGCAGGAACTCCAGTTTCAGAGGTTGAAGTTCCTGACAGAACATCAGGTGCGCCTCGACGCCGTCGAGGAGCTGCAGAGAAATCTGGAAGAACTGGCAGTCCAGCTGGCCAGGTTGGACCAGGCGGAGTTGACTGCCGAAACCAAGAACCGTCTCGAGTTGACCGAGGCGAAAGGTCGTGTGCAGAGGTTGACGAGGAATCTCAACCACCAGTCGATCATCACCTCGCCGAGGAGCGGGAAAATCCTCGAGTTGACCGTATCTGCCGGACAGATGCTGACGCCGGGATTGAGAATCGGAGTGATCGAGAGTTCAGGAGATTCAGACGGGCTCGTCGCCGTGGCGTATTTCCCGGTCAAGGATGGCAAGAAGATCCATTCTGGAATGAAGATTCGCATCACCCCGACCACCATCAAACGCGAACGCTACGGCAGCATCCTCGGTGAGATTACCAGCGTATCGTCGGTCCCTCGTTCTACCGATTCGATTGCCGCCATCGTGGGTAACCGGGAACTGGCGATGAGCCTGGGGACCGGAGGGTCGATGATCGAGGTTCGTAGCCGGCTGCGTCCGGATGATGAAGCTCACAGTGGGTACCAGTGGTCTTCGGGAAAGGGTCCGGAGATCGCAATCACCTCGGGCATGACGGTGACGGTCGATGCGACCATCGAGAACCGACAACCGATCACCTTCTTGTTGCCATTTCTCAGGGAAATGGGTGGTAACTAGAAATCATGGCCATCGGTCCAGGGAAAAGGGTGAAGACGCCGACCGTCCTCCAGTTGGAGGCCGTGGAGTGTGGCGCTGCATCTCTTGCGATGATCCTCGGCTATCATGGCAGGATCGAACCGCTCGCCAAGTTGCGTCAGAATTGCGGAGTCTCTCGCGATGGCAGCAAGGCTGCCAATATCCTGCGTGCCGCACGACGATATGGTCTTGAAGCCAACGGGATCAAGGCCAGCGTCGATGCCCTGAGAAATCTGCAGATGCCTTGCATACTCTTCTGGGAGTTCAACCATTTTGTAGTGCTGGAAGGTTTCAAGAAGGACAGGGTGTACATCAACGACCCTGCGATGGGACACAGGGTCATTTCGATCGGCGACTTCGAACGTAGTTTTACCGGAGTCGCGCTGGCCATGCAGCCAGGGGATCAGTTCGAGAAGGGCGGCAAGAAGCCGAGCTTGATCGGGGCTGTGGCGGAAAGGCTCGCCGGGTCTGCTCTTCCCGTTGTGTTCTGCATCTTCGTGGGCTTCTTGATGGTGATTCCGGGGATCATGTTTCCGGTACTGCTGCAGGTTTTTCTCGATGAGATCATCCTGGAGGGGAGAGTGGACTGGGCTCGCCCCGTCATGATGGCGATGTTCGCAGCCATCCTTCTGGGACTGGCTCTCAGGTACTTGCAGATGAATTCACTTCGCCGACTGCGATTGAACCTGACGATCAAGTTGTCGAGTCAGTTCCTCTGGCATCTCTTGCAACTCCCCAATGAGTTCTATGTCCAAAGATTTGCAGGAGAGGTTGCCAGTCGAAGTCGATTGAATGAAGAACTCGCCAGCGACATCTCGGGGCGCTTGGCACAGACCGCCATCGATGTGGTGATGGCCGGTCTCTATCTGACGGTGATGCTTTACTACGATGTGTTACTGACCTGCGTGGGGCTGTGCGTGGCACTTCTGAACTTCATCCTTTTGCGCTGGATTTCTGCCAGCCGCATCGAGGCTTCGATGCGTGTGCTCCAGGAGTTCGGAAAGGCCGAGGGTACGGCGATGGCCGGGCTCAAGGGGATGGAAACGATCAAGGCGAGCGGCCTGGAATCTGGCTTCTACGAGAAGTGGTCTGGCTATTACTCCAAGGCGATCAACGCCCAGCAAAATCTGCAGGTCTCCAATGTGTTGTTGTCGACGATGCCTACCTTGCTCAGCGCACTGGCAACGGTACTGGTGATCATCGTCGGGGGATTCCGTGTCATCGATGGATTCATGACCATCGGTATGCTGGTCGCCTTCCAGTCCTTGATGGGTAGTTTTCTCGGGCCGGTGGAAAACCTGCTCGACCTCGGCACGGTATCCCAGGAGATGAGGGGCGATCTCGACCGCATCGACGATGTGATGAAGTACCCCTTCGAGAGAGCGGCCCTGGAGATGGCAGACTCGGATGAGCAGGAGGGGGAGAAGGTGTTCCTGTCGGGAGACATCCGACTGGAGAATGTTTCCTTTGGTTACAATCCCCTGGAACCTCCGATGCTGGAGGATATGAACATGCACATCAAGCCGGGGGACCGAGTGGCGCTGGTCGGTGGAAGTGGCTCCGGCAAATCGACCCTGGCCAAGTTGATCTCTGGAGAACTGGTTCCGTGGAGCGGCGAGATCTACTTCGATGGAGTACCCCTCTCCGAATTGCCGAGGAATCAGTTCGTCAATTCCTTTTCATTCATCAGCCAGGAGATCCTCCTCTTCAGCGGTACCGTTCGAGACAATCTCACCCTGTGGGATTCCACGGTGCCTGAGTCAGACCTGTTCCAGGCATGTGAAGATGCAGCGATCCTCGAGACCATCACTGCCCTCCCCGGCGGATTCGATGCGGAACTGATCGAGGGCGGCAATAACCTCAGCGGTGGGCAACGACAGCGACTGGAAATCGCCAGGACCCTGGTTCCCAACCCGACCATCCTGATCCTCGACGAGGCGACGAGTGCTCTCGATACCGAGACGGAAAGAGTGGTACTCGATCGGATGAGGATGCGAGGCTGCTCCTCCATCTTCGTCTCTCATCGATTGAGTACCATCCGGGATTGCACCGAGATCATCGTTCTGGAACGCGGAAAAGTCGTTGAGCGTGGAAACCACGATCAACTGTGGAGCGCAGCAGGTGCTTACGCAAATCTCCTGAAACTGGACGATGAGTTCAAGGAGAGCAGCGCATGATGAATATTGAACCCCAACTTCTGGAACAGAATGGGACGGTTCGCCTCGTCTCGGGCCATCTATCCTTGCTGCTCAACGATCCCGATTTGGTCTGGGTCGTCATCGATGGACAGGGAGAACTGGTGGCCACCGATGTGGTGGATTCTCATGCCACCGGACGCCGCCGATTCATCCGGGACATCAGTGCAGGAGACTTTCTTTTCTCGATTCCAGCAGAACGGGGTGGGGATTCCCATTCTGCCATGGTGCTTTCGACCGAATCACTGCGAGTTCTCGAACTGCCGAGAGAACGGCTCGAGTTCGCAGCGGAATCGCTCGGTTCATCTGCGGTCGAGGTGATCCAGGCCTGGGCAACGCAGGTCTATCCTCTGCTCGACCCCGAGCCGGTGCCCTCTTCCTGCGAGAAGTTGGGTGGGGGAGAGAGTCGTGTGATCTCCGTCGGCCACAGGATTGCGCCGCCGGCCGATCGAGAAGGATGGATTCGCATCGTTCGAGGGCAGGGGCTGCTGGCGGGAAAACATGGCATCTCCTTCGATGAGGATGTGGTACTGGCTCCTGCAGGGGGCTGGATCGAAGCGAGCGAAGAGATGGAATTTGAGGTACTCGATCGATCTGAGGTTACCGTTCCAGCCGCATGGTCTGCGTTGCTACGACTGCACCGTTGCATCCAGGAGGTCAGGTCCGTATCCAGGTCTCGTGAAGGGGATCATAACCTCGAGCGTGTGAAACGAAGAAAGATCATCGAGGGGAAGAAATCAGAACAAGCACTTTCGCAACTGGCTTCGGTGTTGAACCCGCAGGAGACCCAGACGATTCGTGGAGAAGATCTCTTTTCCGTCATGAAACTGGTCGGTGCCGAGAAGGGGATCGAGATCTTGCCCATCGCCGATTCCACCGATATGGAGTCGCTGAGCGATCCAGCCGAGGCGATCACGAGAGCCTCGAGGATTCAACAGAGACGCGTCGTCTTCCGAGGAAAGTGGTGGACTCGTGATGTCGGACCACTGGTGGGATATCTCGAAAAGGATGGCAGGCCGGTAGCGATCTTGCAGGATCGCAAGGGGCACTACCTGATCTACGATCCACGGGATGACTCTCGAAGGATCGTCAACGAATCCACCGCTCGGTTGCTCGAGAATGATGCACTGGTGTTGATCCGATCCCTCGACGAAGAGGAGAAAAGTCCCTTCGGTCTGGTGAAGTTCTGTCTCCGGAACAAGTTCGCCGATGTGAGCTCGTTCTTCTTTGCGGCGATGCTCCTCACGGTGATGGGCATGCTGATTCCACAGGCGATGGCCATCATGCTGGATACAGCGATCCCCGACTCGAACCCGAGACTGTTGCTGGAACTGGGGGCGGCGCTGATTGGCGTTACGATCGGGATGACCCTGCTGAGGGTGTTCCAGGCATTCGTCAGCATCCGTTTGTCGGTGATCACCGACTTCGATGCTCAATCCGCCATCTGGGATCGATTGCTGCGACTCAAGGTGTCCTTCTTCTCCAAGTACTCCACCGGGGATCTGTTGCAACGTGTCTCCGCAGCTCACGCCATCAGCCAGGAGTTCAGCGGTTCGACCTTGTTGACCCTGATGACATCGTTCATGGCACTGCTCAACGTGTTACTGCTCTTCTACTACAACTCGACCCTGGCATTCGTGGCCATCGTCATCGCCACACTGGTGGCAGTCGTCACCATGATCGGGGGGGTATTGATTCGCAGATATGCGAAGAAGTTGATGGAGCAGGAGGGGGAACTGCTCGGTTTTGAAGTCCAACTCATCAGTGCCGTGAGCAAACTGCGTGTTGCCGGTGCAGAACGGCGGGCATTTGCTTTGTGGATGGAGCGGGTCGCGAAGCAGTTGAGCCTCTCCAACAGCGTCCAGAGGATCGTCGATGGGCTTGGCCTCTTCAACATGGCGATCCCGACTCTGAGTACCTTGATCCTGTTCATGTTGGCGATTCCGTTGGTCACCGGGCAGGATCCGGGGCAGTCACCGATGACCATCGGCGTGTTCCTGGCGTTCAATACCGCCCTCGGGATCTTCCTCGCCGGTGCACTGACCTTGAGTGCTACCGTCGTGGGTTTCCTCGATACCACGGTACTCGCTGAACGGATGAAGCCACTGATGACCGCAGAGATGGAAACGGTTTCAGCCAGCGTCGATCCGGGGAAGTTGAAGGGAGAGGTCAAGCTCTCACGGATCCACTTCCGCTATTCACCGGAGGGTCCGAAGGTGCTGGAAGATGTGTCTATTCATGCCAGGCCAGGTGAGATGATCGCCCTGACCGGAACCTCGGGGTGCGGAAAGTCGACTCTGTTGCGACTGATGCTCGGATTCGAGAGCCCCGAAAGCGGTGAGGTTCGTTTCGATGGTCAGGATGTCGATTCGATCGATGCCACCGCTGTCCGCAGGCAACTGGGAGTGGTGCTTCAAGCGGGGCATATCGGTGCTGGATCGATCTTCGAGAACATCACGGTAGGTTCGGTCTATTCGCTGGAACAGGCGTGGGAGGCGGCTGAAGAGGCGGGAATCGCAGATGATATCCGCGAGATGCCGATGCAGATGCATACGGTGATCAGCGAGGGGGGCAGTAATCTTTCTGGTGGTCAGCGACAGCGCATCCTCATCTGCCGCGCCCTGATCCGAAGGCCCAAGATCCTGTTCCTCGACGAGGCTACCAGTGCACTCGATAACAAGGCTCAGAAGATCGTCAACGACAGCCTCAATAGAAGGCGCGTCACGCGCATCGTGATCGCGCATAGACTCAGTTCGATTCGTGCTGCCGATTGCATCTATGTTCTCGATCGAGGCCGTGTGGTCGAGCAGGGGAATTACAACGAACTGATCGCAGCCGAAGGCACATTTTCCGGGCTGGTCGCACGGCAGACCACATAGCGACAACCGGGGTCGTCACCATCTCGGCGCCCCAGGGCAGGGCGGAATATCCTCACAAGACCAGTGGAATAGATGAGCCATCCGATGAAGAGTTCATTATCGATGATCTGGAAGGCCCAGAACCCAGCAGCGGGGTGAGTGGCCGCCGAGAGATGAGACAGGTAACTGGCTTCTGTCAGCCATTTCGAAATTGATGCGAAGGGAATACTGGAGACATTGAGATGGTGCCGGGCCGGATCAAATATAGACTGTCGAAGTTGGATATTCATCTTGTATCTTCTTCCGGAGTTATCCGTTGGGTTCTGGTGGTCAAGCCTGATATGCACTGTCCTTGAAGGGCTGAGTTGTTCAAGAGATCAGAGATCCTGTTCATCGATGGGGCGGTCGGTTCCGAACTGGAACGGCGCGGCGTCGATCTGTCCTTGCCGCTGTGGTCGAGCCGTGCATTGATCGATGCCCCCGAGGTTTTGGCAGCTGTTCATCGCGATTATTTAGCCGCCGGTGCCGAAGCGATCACCACGGCGACCTTTCGCACTCATCGTCGATCGCTGGAAAAAGCAGGACTGGGCCAACGTGCTGCAGAACTGACTCGCCAGGCGGTAGAGATCGCCAGGCGGATTCGCGACGAGGAGCGTCCAGATGCTCTGGTGTTCGGTTCTGTCGCTCCGCTCGAGGATTGTTATCGAGCGGATCTGGTGCCGGATGAAGAGACTTGTCTGCGTGAACATACCGAGTTGATGAAGAACCTGGTCGATGCTGGAGTGGACCTGATCTTGATCGAGACGATGAACCAACTGGGCGAGGCGCGCGCTGCGGTGGAAGCCGCGCGTAGGGTGGCTCCCGGCAAATGGATGATCAGTTTCTGTACTCGTAGTGACGGGCTGCCAGGGGTGCTGCTCAGTGGCGAGGAATTGGCACCCTTGCTGTCTCAACTGGGGGATGCACGGGCGGTCGGTGTCAACTGTGTCGCTGCCAACGCGATGGTCGATCAGGTCGAATTGTTACGGGGAGCGCTACCGAAGACTCCCATCCTCGCCTACGGCAACATTGGCCATGCCGATGAGGACGGGAATTGGATCTCTTCCGATGCCATCGACCCCGACGATTATGTCGCATATGTCACATCCTGGATCGATGCGGGGGCCAGCATCGTAGGAGGCTGCTGTGGGACCACTCCTGAACATATTCGGGTGATCAAAGACAAGATTTCTTTATCATGAGAGCTCGATCTCGAAGGGATTTGGGTGACCAGATTTCCTCTGTAGGATCGGTTCGGTCTGGAAGATCCGGGTGGGTTTTCCAGGAGTTGTGTGTACTAGAAACTGGAGCCTGCTGATGTTCTTACCGCTGATCCTGGTCCTTTTCATCTCTCCTGTGGATGGACCTGTTCTTCCTGAAGTGGGAACACCACCTCCGATGATCCTGGAGCGGCTCGGTGAACATCGTCGACCGGTCGCCACCGATTCGGCGCAAGCACGCCAGTGGTTTGATCAAGGTCTCGCCCTGATGTACGGCTTCAACTTCGATGGGGCGATCGCGTCTTTTCTGCAGGCGACCTCCATCGATCCGGATTTTGCCATGGCCTGGTGGGCGATCGCTTACTCTTGTGGTCCGAATCAGAACAACCCGACCATCGCTGCTCCCAAGGACCAGTGGTCCTACGCTGCCGCCCAACGGGCATTCGAGTTGAAGGACCGCGAGAGCGGCGCCAATCGCGCCTTGATCGAGGCGTTGGTGCACCGTTATCAGTATCCTGCACCGGAAGATCTGACCGATCAGAACCAGGCCTATCTCGATGCGATGGTGAAGGTCCGAGATCAGTTCCCGATGGACCCCGATGTGGCGACCTGGACCGCAGAAGCGATGATGGTGACCCAGCCGTGGGAATACTGGTCGCTCGACGGTGAGCCGCTCAACCTTACGCCTCAGTTTCGAGCCATCCTGGAGGGCGTGATGAGGCGTCATCCCGACCATCCTGCGGCAAACCATCTCTACATCCATGTCATGGAATCGTCACCCTGGCCCGAGATCGCCGAACCCGCGGCCGATCGCCTGGTCGATTTGATTCCAGCGGCAGGCCACCTGGTGCACATGCCATCTCATATCTGGATGCAGACCGGGCGTTACGACGATGCCGCCGATTGCAACCGCCGCGCTGCGGCGCTCGACGATGCGTGGTTCGAAGGCGACCCAAACGCTGGAGAATATCGGTTTTACATGGCTCACAACCGCCACTTTCTGGCCTTCGCATCCACGATGCAGGGTCGTCGACGTGAAGCGGTGGCTTCTGCCCGTGCGATCACCGAGGAAGTTCCGGCACCGGTGATGGAGGCCCTCGGGTTCATCAGTGATGGAGTCGCCTCCTGCAAGTGGCACGTGCTGGTTCGATTTGGCATGTGGGAAGAGATTCTGACCGAACCCACCCCTCCGGAATGGGCGGTGGTCGGACGATCCTTGCGTCATTACGCTCGCGGTATCGCCTTTGCTAACACCGGGCGCATCGAACAGGCACGTACCGAAATGGCTGCTTTTGATGAAGCGGTCAAGGCGATTCCCGCCGAGGACTGGGATCTCGGCGGTCAGCCGGCTGCCGAGGTGATGCCGTTGGCGCGGCTGGTGCTTTCCGGTGAGATTGAGTTCAAGGCCGGAAATCGTGACCTGGGCCTCGACTTGCTGGCCCAGGCGGTCGAGATGGAGGAACGGCTCAAGTATGCCGAGCCAGCGGCCTGGATGATGCCCGCTCGACATGCCTACGGAGCGCTGCTCATCGTGGCAGGCAGGTACAAAGATGCCGAAGAGGTTTACCTGAGAGACCTCGAGGTCTTTCCTGCCAACGGTTGGGCTCTGCTTGGCCTTCGCGATGCATTGCGCGGCCAGCGGCGAGTCGATGAAGCGGCTCGAATCGATCAGTCGTTTCGGAAAGCGTGGCGAAGCGCCGATGTGATGCCACCGGCATCCTGTTATTGCGGTGAGACGGTAGCCCAGTAGATGCAACCCCGGCAGGAGCAGATCTTGGGTAAAGACGATACGCCAGCTACTTCCAGGATGGTGATCCGAGAGGCGACCGAGCAGGATCGTCAGGAGATCTATCGCACCAGGCATGATGTCTATGCGGTCGAACTGGGCCAGCATCCGGAGAACCCGGATGGAATACTGAAGAATCAGCTGGATCAGTTCAATCGCTACTTCGTCGCGATCATCGATGGGCAGATGGCTGGCTTCATCAGCGTCACTCCTCCGGAGGGGGGCGAGTACTCCCTCGATAGTTACCTGGATCGGGAACAGTGGCCCTTCGAGGATCGCGATCAGTTGTTCGAGGTTCGGCTGTTGACGGTCAACTCTGGACGGCGGGGATCGCTGCTGGCGACAGCACTGATGTATGCATCCTTCCGCGCAGTGGAGGCGAGCGGAGGAACCCGATTGGTCGTCATCGGTCGTACCGAGGTGGCCTCCATCTATCGCAGCAGCGGGTATCAGGATCATGGAGTCGAACTGGTCAGCGGGGACGTGACCTTCCGGCTGATGAGCGCTACCGTCGGTCAAGTTCGCAAGCAGGTCGAGAAGCGACCTCAATTGGTGGCTCGGATCGAGCAGACGGCGGACTGGCAACTGTCATTTCCTTTGAGAAAACCTGCGGCTTGCTTTCATGGCGGAGGTTTCTTCGATGATGTGGGCGATGGCTTCCAGACCCTTTCACGACGGAAGGAGATCATCAATGCCGATGTTCTGGACGCATGGTTCCCCGCCGCTCCCGGAGTGATTTCTACTCTCGCCGAGCACCTCGACTGGCTGGTGCGAACATCTCCTCCGACCGGTTGCGAGGGCCTGGTCGCGGCCATCGCATCGGCGAGGGGTGTGTCCGAGTCGTGTATCTTGCCGGGGGCCGGATCATCCGATCT
>Ga0302120_10000433_pt1 | contig 18796 bp, 9 predicted proteins | sample AG5_Bottom_MG_FD_203118 | JGI IMG/M metagenome (GOLD analysis project Ga0302120, IMG submission 203118) | Marine microbial communities from Western Arctic Ocean, Canada - AG5_Bottom | ecosystem: Environmental > Aquatic > Marine > Oceanic | place: Canada: Western Arctic Ocean | collected 2017-10-01 | reverse complement strand
CGTCGAAGGTTCAAGATTGCAGGTCCTTGTCGAGAGTGAGGCGCAAGCTGACGACCTCGATCAGTTCTGCCGCGGAGGCTTCCACCTGCAGAACGAAATTGTTGATGAGGCCGGTAAAGTAGTTGAAGGCCATGTAGGCCGGAATGCCCACGATCAAACCGAAGGCGGTGGTGAGCAGGGCCACTCGAATTCCGGACGCCGCTGCCTGCACGATGTTTTGCTGTCCCACATTCGCTTCAATGTCGCCGAAGGCCACGATCATGCCCTGCACCGTGCCAAGGAATCCAAGCATGGGCGCCACGCTCGCGATGGTGGCCAGAAGCGGAAGGTGCTTTTCGAGAGCGGCCACGATGTGCACCCCGTAGTTTTCCATGCTCTTGATGACCTGTTGCTCCAATTGTGCTTCGTCATACTTCAGGCGGCGCAGCACGAGATACTTGCGCAACCCGTTGGAGAGGATCGCGGGGACCGGGCCCTGGGAGTTGTCACAGAGCTTGAGGGATTCCTCCACCTTGTCTTCGGAGAGGAGCTCCACTACTTCGTCGCGCAAGGCGGTGGGATCGGTCTCGAGCAGTTTCAAACTGCGGTAGCGCTCAATGATGACGGCCACCACCAGGATGAGGAGAATCAGGATCGGCCACATGAAGATGCCCCCTTCCAGGAAGATCCCGATCGCTCCGCTGTGAAGGAATTCGTAGAGGGCGCCGTGTTCTTCAGGAGTGGCTGCGAGGATGGCTGGGAGTGGCGGCATGTTGTTTTCTACTCGTCGGATAAGTTGGCTTCGCGCTCAAACTGCGCAAGCATTTCGGGCAAGGCAAGACGGCCGCGGGAATACTTGGCGGCGTCGGATTCGGGAAAGTCCCATCGGCAGCGGTTGTAGCGACGAAAGGCGTTGGGGACATCGTTGTCCATGCGGTAGCTCTCGCCGGCCCAGAAGAGGGCTTGGGCGGTGAGTTCCTCTTCTGGAAATCGTTTCACGAAGGTGTCGAAGGCGTCGCCGGCATTCTCGAAGGACTCGTCCTTGTAGTAGCACTGCCCGATGCGGAACCCCATCTTGGGAGTCCACTCGTGATTCGGGAATCGCTCGAGAAACTTGCTCCCCACGCTTGCCGCCACCGCGTAGTCCTCCTTGCCGTAGAAGTGTTCGTTGATGCGCAACATGACATTCGCGATGAGCGGGCTCTTCGGGTAGGTCGCTGCCAGGGTGACATAGGATTCAAGAGCCTCGTCGAGTTGGCCGGCCTGCTCGTAGCATTGCCCCAGCTTGTACTGTGAGTCAGGTGCGAGCTCGTGTTCGGGATGGCCCCGCACAATCGATTTGTAGGAGGCGATGGCCTCGTCCCATTCCTTCATTTCCTGGGCAAATTGGCCGAGCAGGTAAGCCACTCGCGGAGCGTATTTCGGGTTCGGGTGATCCTCCTGCACCTCGCGCAGCACGCGTCGTCCCGCCGCGAGGTCGGCCTGGGCCTCGTCGTCGCGTTCGATCTTGAGGTGACTCTTGAAGAGTTCGAAGTAACTCTCGGCGATGTGGAACTGGGTCTGAATCGCAAGGTCCTCGTCCTTGTACACTTTGCTGAAGGCCGACATGACGCCGTTGGTTCCGACTGCAATGGGCAGGGCGAGTTCGATGATGGGCTCGCCCTCCGGGGTTTGGATCACGTTGTCGAGGTAGCCCGCCGTCAACAGGTCGCCGAAGAAGCATTCCACTTCACCCTTCGAGTTGCCTCGGACTGGTTGTACGGCGGCCTTGAGCGGGAACGATCCACTGAACACTCCGCTGTGAGAGAGGGTCTCTTCCAGTTCCAGGGTCTCGTCTTCGCCCGACATCGTCTTGACGCGAATCATGGCTTTGTCGCGCCCGGGGGTGAGATCGAGGTCGGGGTCTTCAAGCCACAGGTACACTTTTTTTCCGACATGGGCGATGAGGGCATCCTCCTGATATTCCTCGTCGGTCAGGCGGAGGGAGGCCGCGGAGGCCAGTTCTGCCTTGGCCTGGCGGGTGGTCCCTTCTCCCGCAGGGCGGCGTTCATCTTGATAGTGGGCGGTGAATTGATCTCGGCCGTTCACATTGAGGACCAGGAGCCCACCGAGCTTCGCTTCACCGTCTTCCAGGAAATCCTCTTCCTTCACTGGTGGCGGAAGAACGCGCCCGATCCCCGGCTTCTTGACTGTGCCATCGGCAGGGACGAAGATCGCGCTGTCAATGCCACCCAGGAGAAGGGGAATCTGGCCCACGAAGCGACCTTCCTGCAGAGCGGGGTTGCGCACCTCCTCCATCTCGGCCCCCTGGGGTGCGAAGCTCCGGGAGAGAACGCACTCGACCTGAACTTTGGTTCCCTGCGTGGTCACGACTTCCACCGTCACGGTGCTGCGCGAGTCCTTGGCTTGATCGGGATCGATGACCTCGACCGTGAGCGGCAGGTGGTAGTCGATCTTGCTGACGAAGTCAGCCGTGCGCTCGCCCTCAGCAGGCACAAAGGTCAGAGCGCCTTCCACTTGCTGGCGGCTTTCGACGATCTGCACCACGCCCTCGGTGGGCTCGTTGAGGAGGATCACCGCCTCGCGGTAGAAGGCATGTCCCGGGAAGGTATTCTGCTCGTCCTTGTAGCGAATGTAGACCTTGTCTCCCTGCTTCACGACCAGCTTTCCTTCCTCGGCCTGGGCCGCGGCCGCGGTGTCGATCTCGATGGTGAAGACTCCAGTGGAGGGCCCGGTCTCGATAGCAGTCAGCATGCGGGGGGGATCAGCGTTGACCTGCACCTGCACTTCCACGCGGTCCTTGCTGTTTTCGATATCAAGATCGTAGTCGACGACTTCCGCGACGATGCGTTCGCCGGGTTCGATGCGGAGGAGTTCCTTGCGCGCCCCGCGCACCGAGCCGTCGCCACTGCGATCGAAGTCGTAGCTGATGGGAGTGATCTGACCGTTGTAATAGGTGGCCGTGAGTTGCGCGGTGAGAAGCTTGTTGCGCTGTTCCCCTCCCGCGGTGATTTCGTCGAGATAGGAAATCTCGACCGTGTCCCCGGGCGCCAGTTCGAGAATCTGGTTCTTGGCCAGGAGGAGGACGTCCTGCTTGGGTGGGACATGGGTGATTCCGGCTCCTTTGACTTCGACATGGTTGATGGCCACCGCTTCTCCGCGGTACTCGAGGATCTCACACTCGATGAAGCGCATTTCGTGCCTGGGGAGGGTGAGGGTCCACTGGTTCTTGTCCTGCACCAGTTCGCCTTGCAAGGCCCCCTCGATCTTGGGGAAATCCGCGGTCCTGCTCAGGTCGAAGTCCTCCGCCTTGAAACTGCGCAAGGCGACACTGGCCGATTGCGGGTTCTCTCTTGCGCGCGAAGCGCTGGCCGCTTCGCCCCCGCTCGAGACAATGGAGACCACGGTGAGTTCATGCGCGCCGGCCTTGGCGAAGATGTCTGCTTGGCGTCCCCCCTCGCCCATGGGAAGTTCCAGTCGCCCATCCACCATCATGCCGGTTAGTTGTCCGTTGACCGTGAATCTCATGCCACCCGCACGCTCCTGGAAGAATGTTCCGGACCAGACGAGGAAGTAAGCCTCCTTGCCTTCCTCGGGCGGAGTCCACGACAACGATTCGACCTTCGTCTCCTTGGTGGGTTTCACGTTCTCGACCAGATCAACGATGTCCTTCCAGGGGTAGCGATCCCGCAGGTTGCTCTGTTCAATTTGAAAAATGCGCAAGGTCATCCCGTCTTCGCCAAAACTGATTTTTTGATCAGGCTCGGGAGTGGGGAAGTGGGCGAGGGTGTACCAGAAGCGTCCATCATGACTCCCGCGCACGTGCAAGCGGACGGGGGCTTCCTTCTCGGGGTCGGGCGATTGGAAGGCAATTGAGTCGACTTCGCGCAACTCCTTGAGGTCGATCGCCAGGGACTTCGGGGCCGCCCCGTCGGGCTCGCTGCGCCAATAGGTATCCTTGCTGTGATCAATCGCCATGAGAGCATTGTGATCGAGCGCGGAGTCGCTTGCTTGGGCGCCGGCGGGAAGTTCGCCCGTGCGGATCGTGCCCGAGAAGACGCCGCCGTGCTGGCTCTCTTCCTGGATTGTGGTCTGCACCTGATCCCCGCTCGAGGCCCTGATCATGATCGGCACCCCATCTGGGTTCTTGGTGAGATCGCGGTCGCCATCCTTGACCTGCACATAGATCAAGTTCCCGGGCTTGATCTGATTGCTGGGTCGTTGATGGGCCTTGCCTTGATGTTCCAACTCCTCCGTGGCCTCTTGTTTCAGGGTGTCGGTGAAGGTCCCTTCCTCTTCGTCGAGGATCTCGCCGCTGGCCACTTCCAGACTGCCGTCGGAGGCCACCCGCAGGAGAGTGGCGCTGAGAAACTCGAACTGGAATTCCTTCTTGAAGGCGGCGGGATAGTCGACCGTGATGACGTCTCCCCCGGTCACTTCCAGGGTGCCATTGGCGACTTCGGCCACGCCCAGCGCGGTGGCAATCTCGGTGAGAAAGATCCCCTTTCCTGCGCCGCCGCTCACCAGGAAGGACTTCTCCTCGTCGCCTCCGGGCTCGGTGCGGATCACTACCGGGATGCGGGTTTCACCGCGACTGATACCGAGGTCGATGTCCTGCACCACGACGGAAAGCGCCTTCCCGGGAGTGTGCCAGAGTTTCGATTCGCGGCCGAGCCGGCCCACGGTGCGAAGGGTCTCCAACTGGGTCAGGTAGCGTTGTTCGATGCCGTAGACCTCCGCGAGATTGAAGAGCGTTTTATTGGCGAGTTCGGCGTCGGGAGCGCGTTCGAGGACGGCGAGAAAGATCTTGCGGGCGGACTCGTTGTTCTCCTGCCGGATCTCGAGGACTCCGCGCAGGAACTCGGCGCGAATGTTGATCTGCGGGTCCGGGCTCTCGGAAAGCGCGAGGAAAATTTCCTCGGCCTGGTCGTAGACCTTCTGAGCCATGAAGGTTTCCCCGATTCCAAATCGCGCTTCCACCGCTTCAGGTTGATCCTTGTAGGTATTCAGGACAGTGGTGAATTCGGCTCTCGCGATATCGAACTGTTGTGAGTGCTGGTAGTTGCGAGCGAGGAGCAATTGCACGCGAGCCTTGTCGCGGATTTCCACGCTCTCGGACTCGCCGTTCTTGATCATCCAGCCGCGGAGGAGGTCCTCTGCTCGCTGGTGATCCTCCTCGGCGCCCTGGTTGATGTGTGTCTCGGCGCCAAAGAGGATGAGTTCGATCGGCAGATTGGCGCGGTTCTCGTCAAAGAGCGTCTGGTTTTTGTAGTAGGCGCCCTCGGCAAGATCTTCTTCGCCCAGGCGCAGATGAAGAATGATCTGGAGGAGGGGCGCGATGGGGCTGTCTTCCGGAATCTCGGCACTCAAGCTTCCCATCTTGCCGTAGGCTTTGCGCAGGAGAGTGCGCGCGTCGTCAGTTTCCTTCTTGGCCACGCCCCGGATGGTGTTGAGCAATCCGTTCAGGATGGTGGCACCAAGTTGATAGTCCTCGCGGGCAATGGCACCTTGCGCATAGGGAAAAATTCGCTTCCAGGAGTCGTGATGTTGATCAGAGAAGAGGATCGCACGATGGGTCGCCCGCAGACGCTTCAGTCCCTTCGCTTCGTTGGCGAGAAGTTCGAGTGCCGCTTCGGTGCTCACCCGGGGCAGCTCCAAGCTGCGAACGATGCGGTAGATTTGCGCCTTTTTTGAGGCCGACCACTCCTTTGATCCCCGCGCGGCATCGAGCCAACCCCGGGTCGGCCACTCCTCGAGTCTCCAGGGGACAAACGGCTTCTTGTGGGCGCGGTCCTTGGACTGCTTCAAAACGGTCTCCACCTGTCCTAGATCTCCGGCCTGGAAGGCGAGGTGGGAGAGGGCCCCGGCATAGCTTCCCTGGTAATCGGTGTCCGCGGCGAAGTGCTTCTGGAGAAGAACGCGTGCCTTCTCCGGCTCGAGGGCCTTGGCGACCCGGTGGACGCAGTTGACGCATTCGCCATGATTGGGGTCGATCTCGATGCGGCTGCGCCACCAGGCGACTGCTTCGCTTTTCATCTCGAGCTCCCACATGATGTCACCGAGGCGGGTGGTGTGGTAAAGCGAATTGCTGCTCAGGGCGGTGGCCTTCGTGATCCAGGGCAGGGCTTTGCGGATGAGATCGGGATCACGCGTTTCGATGAGCCGATACCAGGTGTCGTAGTGAGTGGGCTGGGGAGTGAAGGTGAGCACGTGCTTTGTGGCCGCGATGCGCATTTCCTTGATCTGGTCGGAATAGGAGGCGGCCTCCAGCCACTTCTGGGCGGCTTGATAGTCCTTGGGGAAGGCCTTGCAGAGTGCCTGGTAATGTTCAGCCGCTTTCTTGCGTGAGGTTCCACCAAAGTGGTGCAGGTAGTTGTAGGCCAGCCGACTCATGAGGAGACGCTTCACCTCGGGGGTCTGCTTTTGTTGCAGGAGATGCTGGCAAGCCTGGCCCGACTTGCCCCCGTTTTCCCAAACCTGCTTCCAGGACCGCGTGTCTTGTTGGTTCCCGAATTCCTTGCGCGCCTGTTGCCATACTCGGTTGCGATTTTTATCCTGGATCGAAAATCTCCACACGCGGTCTTGGTAGCCTTGCAGATGCAGGTGCGTTCTCGCACTTTGCACCACCAGGGCAACGTCCTGCTGAAAGGCTTTATCGTCGGCCGAAGAGCCGAGCAGAAGACCGATCGTGTAATCGGCATAGCCATCCTCCGTTGGCGACTTGCTGAGATACTCCTTCGCCATCGCGCGCGCCTTCCCCATGTTTTTCATCCTGTCCCGGTAGAGATCGAGGGCGAGCACGGCGCGCAGCTTGCCGGCCTGCTTTGGATTCTTCGGAATGGTGGCCAGCAATCCCCGTTCCGCCCGGGCGTGGTTGTCGCCGCACCAGCCGACATAGGCCTTGGGAATGTCCTGGTTGTAGGCATCCACCGCCATCACTTCCGCGCCGATTTTGAGTGCGCCTGCCAGGTCATTGGCATTCGCGTAGGCATGTGCCACTTGGGCGAGTTGATCATAGCGGTCCGCCTGACCGGGGTACTCCGCCATGTAATTGCGGACTGCGGTTTCAATCTCGGCCGGAGGCTTCTTCGCGCTGTGCATGGCGGAGATGAGACTGCGGTGCGCAGCGTGATCGCCGTTGCGCAAGGCCTTGCGGTAGGAGATGATTGCGTTTTCGTGTTGCCCGAGTCGGGACTCGTAGGTTCCCGTGTATGCCCAGAGGCGGCGTTTTTCAGGCGCTGTCAGCGGTGTGTTGCGTCGCAGGATGGCCTTGCCGATCTGCAGTCCTTCGGCCCATAGCTCCGCGCGGCCCGCCATTTCAAGACCCACCAAGCCCGCGCTGGTCAGAATCGTGTCGGCAGGGAGTTTGTCCACCATCGCCTTCGCGAGCGCGGTAGAGAGTCGGAAGGCCTCCGCGCTCGCGGCCCCTTGGTAGAGTTGGAGGGCGCGCACCCCGTCGCGGACCTTACCGCCCTGGCGCCAGTTGGTATCCCGCTCCTTGGCCGCCTGGAGATGACGGCTCGTTCGTTCCAAGGAGGTCGCAAGGTGATCACGGACCGGGACCGCGAGGCCATGGTTGGGAAACTTTTCGATGAACTGGCGACCGGTGGTGAGCACGTCATCGTGGCGGCCAGTGATGGCATAACCTTCGATCAACTTGAGCATCACCTCGGGGCGCTTTGGGTGGTCGCTTTGTGCTCGCGAGAATTTTCCGGTGGTCCGGATCAGGCCGAAGAGGTGTTCGTCCTCCTCGTAGAGGTCGATGAGTTCGAGCATCATGCGCCCGGCTGAGGGGGAAGACTCTGCCGACTCCTTGAGGCGGGCTTCGAGGTCTGCGCTACGATCCTGGGCGGAAAGGAGGCAAAGGGTCGCTGTGAGGGCGAGGAGGATGGAGAATGGAGTTTTCAAGGGGCGGCAGGGGCAGTGGCCTTCTTCAAGGCTTCCACGATTTTCTTGGCTTCCGGAGCGATTTCGCTTTCCGGGTAGTCGTCGATCAGCTGGTCGAAGCGTCGCCGAGCTTCGGTCTTGCGATCGAGCTTGTAGAGGCAGCGCCCATAGTTGAAGAGAATGACGTCGAGGAAGTTGGCGTCAGGATAATCCGAGAGCACGTTTTCGAAGACGTCGACGGCGCGCGCGTAATCCTCCTTCTGATAGTAAAAGGCGGCCATCTTGGCGACCGCGTTGCCGACCCGTCCGGACTCCGGGAAACTTTCGTAGACCGCCTGGTAGGCGAGGAAGGACTGTTCGAAGAGGCGCGTGGCCTGGTCGGCGGTGGCCTTGAGGGCCATCTCCTCATAGCACTCGCCAACGAAGAACTGGCCTTCGCCGCGCAGGTCGCTGTTGGGCAACTTTGCGATCGCGGAGTAGAGTCCGATCGCGCGTGCGAAGTTCTCCCGCTTGCGTTCGACATGGGCTTGCTGGAGCATGGCTTCGTCGACAAAGGCGCTGGTGGGAAACTCCGCCTGCAGGCGACGGCTCATGGCGAGGGCCAGGTTGAGTTCGTCCATCGCGAAGTAGATCCTCCAGAGCTGCACGTAGGTTTCCTCCAGGAGTTTTCCGCCAATCTTCTGGGTGCGACCGAGGATGCTCTCGCAGACGATGAGCGCTTCGCTGTATTTGAGGGTGGCCTTCTCATCGAGACCAAACTCCTGGTAGTGATTGCCCACCTGGGTGAGGGCGGAGGCGGTGCGCAGCTGGGTCTTCAGCTGGAGGGTTTGGTCGGGAATCTCGGTGCGAGTGACCCGCATCTCGCCGAGATTGCCTTCGATGACCTTGGCCTGCGCGGTGCGGGTGTGAGGGCCATCGCCGAGATGTCGTTTGTCGAGGTAAACGAGACGAATAATCTGCCCTGGCTCAGCATGGAGTGCCTTGGGCACCCCGCTCCCTGCCTGCAGCGGAAGGGCGAGACGGAAAATGCCGCTCTCACTGCTTTCTCGGAGGTGGATGGGGAGGGTGCGGACGAGTTTGAGGGGATCGATCTGATCCTTGAGCGTTTCTCCTTCGGGAGCTTCCTCCAGATCTCCATTGGCCACCCGGTCGGCAATTTCCTCATCAATCTCATCGGAGTTCTTGCGTTGAAAGACGTGGATGGTCGCCTCAAGGCGATCCACCCCGGCGCTCGTATCGTGGTCGGCGTCAGAGATCTGGAGGTGCAGAGGCTTGCCAAGGACCGCGGCCTGCAAATCGTGTTGATAGGATCCGTCCGTGATGCGGGCGATCCCATTGCCGACCACGAGGACCTCCTTGAGGCGCCGCGCATTGAAGGTCTTTTCGGCAGTGTGGGCATCGATGTAAGTCACCGTGATGAGATCGCCGCCGCGGACTTCGAGCAGGCCGTTGCCGGGGCTGGCATTCCCCAGTTGGGTCACGATGCTGCCCAAAGTCATCTTGGCGTTGCGCCCAATGGCATCGCACGGCACGGTTTCCTGATCACCGCTCTGGGTTTTGCAGACCACCTTGATCTGTTCGCCCGGCTCGAGGATGGCAAAGTCCTTGTCGTCGATCTTGATGTAGAGCCGTTTTCCGGCTTCCACCTTTTCGATCTTCGCATCCTTGTCGGAAAGGGCGGTGCCCACTTTCTCGAGGGCCTCGATGGCCCGGCTGTAGTGGCCCTGCTTGAAGTGGCCCAGTCCGATGAAGTAATACGCTTCGTTGACCTGGGGGGAAGCCGGAAAATATTCGATCACCTGTCGCATGATCTTGAAGCAGTTCCCGTAGCGGCCCGCTTCATAGTAACAAGTGCCAGTGTTCAGAAAGGCGTAGGCGCGCTGCTCGTCATTCGGATTGGCCTCCTGGGCCGCGGCATCAAAGTGCACCCGGGCCTTGTCGAACTCGCGCTGCTCCTTGAGCAGGTAATCCGCAAGACGGAGGTGGGCTTCGAACCGGATGGCACTTCGCGGGTAGCGCTCGATGACCGATTCCCAGATCTCGAGGGCCTTTTCATTCTCACCCACTTCGAGGCGTGCATCGCCCGCCTGCAAGAGTTTGCGGGCGGCACGATCTTCGACGATCGAACCGCGCTCGATCGTAGTTTGGGCGAGCGAAATTGCGGAGCAGGCGAGGAGAAACGGCAGGAGGTGGCAGGCAGCGCGTAGCACAACGAACTATACGAACAGTTCCTGGAGGGGCTGTCCATCTTTCCGCAATAAACGCATTGGTCGACCTTGTTCGGTGACAATTTCCTTTTGGAGATCGATCCCGAGCGCGTGGCAGATGCTTGCGTGCAGATCGAAGGGTCTCACCGGGCGTTCGGCGGGATCCATCCCGTCGGGGTCGGAGGCGCCCACGATGGTGCCGCCCTTGATTCCACCGCCGGCCATGAAGGCGCTGAAGCAGCGGGCCCAGTGATCGCGTCCGCCGCCGTCATTGATGCGCGGGGTGCGTCCAAACTCGGAAAGGACCACCACGAGGGTTTTGCTCAACATTCCGTTGGCCTTGAGGTCACCCATCAGGGAGGCGAGGGCGGGGTCCATGGTGTTTCCATGATTGCGCATGGCCTCGAAGATGTTTCCGTGGTTGTCAAATCCACCCCGGTTGACTTGCACGAAGCGCACGCCCGTTTCGACAAGGCGCCGGGCAAGGAGGGCGCCGCGGCCAAACTCCGTATTGCCGTAGCGCTCGATCGTGGAAGCCTTTTCTTCCTTCAGTTCGAAGGCTTTCAGGGCCGGGCTTTCCATCAAGGAAATGGCATCTTTGAGCGCGGTCTCGGAAGCCTTGAGTTCGGAGGCCTCCAGTTTTCCGGAAGTGCGGGCATTCATCTTGGCGAGAATCTCGAGACGCTTCTTGCCGCGTTCGTGATGAATCCCTTCCGGGAAGGCGAGGTAGGGATCTTTGTCGCCGGGGCGGCCGACGTAGTAGGCCTCGCACTGCTGACCAAGGTAGCCGGCGCGAGCGGGGTTGCCGCTGATGCTGATGAAGGCCGGGAGATCGCCCAGCGGTTTGCGCTCATGCACCACGATGGAACCCAGTCCGGGGTGCATTACGTTGGGGGCCTGGTTGAAGCCAGTCTGCAACTCGTATTGCGCACGGCCGTGATCGCCATTCGTTCCCTTGATCGAGCGAATGAGGGCGGCATCGTGCATTTTCTTGGCGAGTTGAGGGAAGATCTCGGAGATCTCCATTCCGGGGACGGAGGTCTTGATTGGTGCGAACTCACCCTGCACCTTGCGTCCCGGCTTGGGATCCCAGGTGTCGAGATGGCTCATTCCGCCGCTGTTCCAGAAGAGAATGACGTGCTCGGCGGTGGCCCTGCCGCCGCTCTTGGGGGTGGCGGCCAGCAACTGGCTGATGGGCATTCCGAGCATGGAGGCGCTGAACATTTTCAGCATGGTTCTCCTGGTGTGGAGGTAGTCTTGGCAACCTGACATGATGGGTAGAGTTGAGTTGGGGGTTTGACGCGGAGAGAGCCTCTCAGGGGAGATAGCGAAATTCGTGGCTGTTCAGCAAGGCCCAGCGGAGATCGGCCATGCCGTCGGCGGGATTCTGGCCGGACTTGAGAATGAACCGGGCGTCCGCCATTTCTTCCTGGGTGGGTGTGCGGGTCAGGATTTCCTGGTAGGCCCACCGGATGGCACGGTCGTGTTGTTCCTTTTCCATCAGGCGATGGATCGGTTCCTGCGGGCCCACCCGCGAGGCTTCATGGGTGATGCGTCCGTTCATCATCATGAGTTGCTGGCGCAGGGAAGCGGAGTCATTGCGGAACTGCCCAAGACCATCGCGGGCCGGTTGACCAAAGACGCGGAGGAAGTGCGCCGGGGGGGCGGGGGTTGCCATTCTCATGGCGCTTCCAAATCGAGGGTTGTCGTCGACCATCTCTTCCACCTGCTCGGTGCGGTATTTCATCACCATCTTCATTTTCTCGCTGGCGGCCGCAGTCATTTTTTTGGCGTTGATCTGTTCGTCAGACTTGGCGCGCATTTTTTCGAGCTCGCTCATTTTCTCTTTCTTGAGCAGGGAGTCGAAGTCGAGGGAGAGGGAGGATTCCAAGTCGTAGCCGTCGGCCCGCATGGGCCTTCCCTTGGTGCTGGCCATCATGACTGGAGTGGCCCCCGGGGTTGGGTTGACGACCATCATCTCGCCGGTGGGGATTCTGATTTCGCGGATGATCTTCTTCAAGTTGGCGCCCTGTGGCCACTTGTGTTCCCCGATGTGACCGGCCACCACCACGCTGTCATAGAGGACCTCGCCCAGCATCCGACGCACCGGGGCGGCGGTGAAGTGTTTTTCGGAATGCGCGCGTCGCGTGATGGCGACCGAAGCGGAGAGATGGCTCCGCTGATAGGCCGCGCTCAGGGTGATGAGTTTCACGAGGCTCTTGAAGTCGTAGCCGGACGCGATGAATTCCTGGGCGAGGAAGTCGAGGGTCGAGGCGTGGCGCAGCTCGTTGTAGTCGGAAAAATTATCGAGGGGTTCCACAAATCCGTGGCCCACCAGTTCCGCCCACATGCGGTTCACAAAGGCGCGGGCGAAAAATCCGTTGCGAGGATCGGTGATCAGTTCAGCGAGTTGGGTGCGAAGTTCGCTGGCGCGATAGAGGTCGTTGAGAACATCGAGCTTCTTGCTCTCGGCCCTGGCCTCCGCGAGGACGGGGTCCTTCCTGCGGCCCACGGTTGGCGTGATGGAATCGAGGAGGGCATCGAGAGAGTCGTCCTGGTCGCCGGAAGCAGCCACGGCGTCCTGGGCCGTTCTCTTCTTCTCAAAGCGGGCGAGGAAGTTCGGGGTGCCCTTGTAGTCCATGAGCGAGAACGGGAAGGTGGGGGTGACGGGCTTTCGCTGGTGAGCCTCCGCCTTGTCTTCCGGGGGCCAGAGAACCATCATCTCATGACCTTCGGTGGTGTAGACTTGATTGCGCTGACGGCTGCGGACCTGCCTGGTCTTCCCAAAGAAGGCCGCCAGCTCGTAGAAATCCTTCTGCTCCCAATCGTCGAAGGGGTGATCGTGACATTGCGCGCAACCGATGCGCACCCCGAGGAAGACCTGCGCGGTAGTGGCCGCCAGCTCCATCGGGTCGGTGTTGCCTCCCAGAATGTATCCCACGGCGGGGTTGGCATTCGGTTTGCCGGAAGAGCCGATCAACTCGCGCACCATCACGTCGTAAGGCTTTTCCTTCGCGATCGATTTGTTGACGTAGGCGAGGAGTTCATTGCCGCCCGTCACGTTCGAGCGGATGCGCAACATGTCCGCCATGAAAATGGTCCAACGATCGGCAAAGCGGGGATGCTCCGCGAGCCTCTCCACCAGCATTTTGCGACGGCTCTGGCCCCATCCTTCATAGAGCGCGACCTCTTTCATGCTGGGGATGCGCCCGATGAGGTCGATCGTGGCGCGGCGCAAAAAAGCCTCGTCGCTGATGAGCTTGGTGGTGATGACCTCTTCGCTGAGGTTTTCGCGTCGGAGGATGTCGTCGAGGAGTCGGGCCGCCTCCACGAGGCTGGCGGGAGCCTTTCTGGGCATGGCGACCCGTTTGACCTCGGCGGGCTTGCGCTCGGTCAGGGTGACGCCCTCGGGCCACATCGCGCCAGCCTTGACCCATGCGGTGAGGGTCTCGAGCTGCTCCTTGCGGAGGGCTTGGCCCTCGTCGGGCATGAACCCTTCATCGATGGGACGGAGGTGGATGCGGGTGAGGAGTTCGCTCTTTTCGGGCTTGCCGGGCACGATCGCCTCGGCCTCCTCGCCGCCCTCCATGATCTTGGCGTGGGTGTCCATGCGGAGCCCGCCCTTGGTCTTTTTGGCATTGTGACAGCGGACGCAGTTGGCCTCGAGGATTGGCTGGATATCCCGCTTGAAATTCGGGGCGGCACCGACTCCCAGGGGGAGGGATGCAAGGAGAATGGTCAGGAAGAAGCGGGGGGCTTTGGTCTGGGTCTGCACGGGATGCTGTACGCGGGGAATCTGAGTAGTTTAAAGGGATTACATTCATTACCCGATCTGCAAATCATTCCTTACGATGATTTTATGGATGGGCCCCTCTTTTTTGGGCAAGATCCGGGGGCAATCCAGAGGCGGTCCCTCGGAGCGGGCCGGCGAGAGCTTGGGAGAAATCTCTGGCTTGTGATGTGTTGGGACAACCTCTAGTTCAGGAGGAGCAACTTCATCTGTGCCATGAGTCATTGTCCTTCCCTCCTTCCCTCCACCCTTGCTCTGATTCTGGTCCTCGGTGGTTCCGCCGCTGCTGATCACCACAAGCGTGGCGAGGCCAAGTCCCTCTTCGATGGAAAATCACTGCAGGGGTGGAACGTGAACAAGGGGGAGGAGAAGTTGTGGCGCGTCGCGGAGGGAACAATCGAAGGGGGGTCGCTCACCGAGCACGTGCCGCACAACACCTTCATCGTCTCGGAGAAGTCGTATCAGAATTTCGAGCTCCGTCTGAAGCTCAAGATCACTCCCGTGAAGGGTGGGGTGAACTCCGGAGTGCAGATTCGCAGCATGCGCATCCCGAATCATCACGAGATGGTGGGTTACCAGGCCGACGCGGCGAAAAATTACTGGGGGAAGCTCTACGACGAGTCGCGGAGGCGGAAGGTGATCGGGGAATTGCTCGATGCCGCGGCGGTGACGAAGGCGGTGAAGCCGAAGGGGTGGAACGAGTATCGCATCCTCTGCGAAGGACCGCGCATCCGGATGTGGCTCAACGGGGTCCCTTCCGTCGACTACACCGAGCAGGACGAAAGCATTCCGCTCGATGGACACATCGGGCTCCAGGTGCACGGCGGCGGCACCTTGACGGTGCAGTTCAAGGACATCACCGTGAAGGAGCTTCTCACCAGCAAGGGCGCGCCGAGTTGGAAGGGCCTCGATCCGAAAAAGGAGTCGCAGCGAAAGAGGTAACCTCGGATCGATCGTCATGTCCTTCTTGTTCAGGATCCTCCTCCTCGTAGCTTGGGTCCCGCCCATCGCGGCGAAGCCGGGAGACGCAGTCGAGCGCCCCGCAATCGCAAATCCGAATGTCGTCGTTATCTTCATCGACGACATGGGTTATGGCGACATCGGTCCCTTCGGCTCCACCAGGAACCAGACGCCTCATCTTGATCGGATGGCCAGGGAGGGTCGGACGCTGACCTCGTTCTACGTCGCTGCTCCGGTGTGCACTCCGTCGCGCGCAGCGCTCATGACCGGGTGTTATCCAAAGCGGGTGGGCTTGGCGACGGGTTCCGGGCACATCGTGCTCTTTCCAGGGGACCCTCACGGTTTGCATCCAGAAGAGTGGACGATGGCCGAGATGTTCAAGTCGGCCGGCTATGCCACGGGCTGTTTCGGGAAGTGGCATCTCGGTGATCAGGCGAAGTTCCTGCCCACCGCGCAGGGCTTCGACACCTACTACGGCATTCCCTACTCGAATGACATGTGGCCCCCGCTGAAACGCTTTCAGTGTCCGGACCTCCCGGTCATGCGGGATACGAAGGTCGTTTCCTTGGTGAAAGACATGAAGGAGCAGGGTGATCTCTGTCGGCAGTTCACGGAGGAAGCGGTGAAATTCATTCGGACCAACAAAGAGAAGCCCTTCTTTGTCTATCTGCCGCACGCCTTCGTGCATGGCCCGCGCGCTGCGCGTGCGCAGTTCATGAAGAACGCGAAGGATGAGACCGAAGCGCAGATTGAAGAGGTGGACTGGAGTGTGGGCGAGATTCTCAAGACCTTGCGCGAGGAGAAACTGGCGGAAAAGACCCTTGTGCTCTTCACTTCCGACAATGGTGGTGCGCGCGGTTGTGTGAACCTGCCCCTGCGAGGAGGGAAGGGCAGCATCTTCGAGGGAGGGATGCGGGAGCCGACAGTGGCCTGGTGGCCGGGGAAGATTCCGGCGGGAACCACCAGCGATGAGCTCATGACCACGATGGATCTGTTGCCGACCTTTGCCAAGATGGTCGGAGGGACCCTCTCTCCGACTCATGTGATTGATGGCAAGGACATTGCTCTGCTGCTGTTCGGTCAGGAGGGCGCGAAAACGCCTCACGAGTTCTTCTTCTTTCACCAGGCCGAGCGGCTTGGGGCGGTTCGGTCCGGGTCATGGAAGTTCCATCGCGCCGGTCAACTTTACGATCTTGCCCAGGATATCGGAGAGAAGAAAAACGTGGCCGCTGATCATTCCGAAGTGGTTGCGCGACTTGGGAAGGCGATGGACGAGTTTGAAGCTGAACTTGGGAAGGGAATGCGCCCGGTCGGGGTTGTGAAGAATTCCCGCACGCTGGTCCCGCGTCCCGGAGTGAAAGGTGAAGAAGGCTTCCGTCCGACCTTGTCGTTGAAGAAGAAGTGAGACGGTTGCCAGAGAAAGCTGCGGACATGCGCAGCCAGATGCGTTAGGGAGTTGTTCTGATGTGCCGTCTCCTCTTCATTGTCCTCGTCACCTGCGGCCCTCTTTTCGCGGCTCCCAAGCCCAACTTCATTCTCATCTTTGCCGACGATCAGGGCTACGAGGACATCGGGTGTTATGGCTCGCCGATGATCAAGACGCCGAATCTAGATCGCCTCGCAAAGGAAGGGATGCGCTTTACCGATTTCTATGCCCAGCCAATCTGTGGTCCGTCGCGGGCGGCTCTCATGACCGGTTGTTATCCACTGCGCGTGGCGGAGCGAGCAAATCTGAAGAACATCCATCCCCATCTGCATTCGAAGGAGATCACGCTGGCCGAGGTGCTCAAGACGCAGGGCTACGCCACGGGTTGTTTTGGGAAGTGGGACCTTGGCAAACACTCGCAACGCGACTTCCACCGCGATCTCCAGCCGAACGACCAGGGCTTTGACTCCTTCTTTGGCACCCCCACGAGCAACGATGGTTTTGTTGATCTCTACCGCAACAGGGAGCGGATCGAAGAGAAGGCGCCGATGGCAACCCTGACCAAGGTATACACCGATGAGGCGATTAAATTCATCCGTCAGCACAAAGAAGGGCCGTTTTTTGTCTACCTGCCGCACACCATGCCCCACACCCGGCTCGCTGCTTCGAAGCAATTTGCGGGCAAGTCGCCACGCGGACTCTATGGCGACGTGATCGAGGAAATCGATTTCAGTGTGGGACGGATTGTGGAGGCAGTGAAGGCGCTCAAGCTCGAAGAGAAGACCTACCTCTTTTACACCAGCGACAACGGCCCCTGGTTGGTCAAGAACAAGGGATTCGTGGACGGAGACCAGGCTCCACATCACGGCGGATCGGCGGGCCCCTTGCGGAGTGGGAAGGTTTCGACTTGGGAGGGCGGAGTGCGCGTCCCAGCTATCGCGTGGGCGCCGGGGCGAGTGCCGGCGGGGAGCGTTTGCTCCAAGCTGGCGACCACCATGGACTTGCTGCCCACTTTTGCGAAACTGGCGGGAGCAAAAATTCCGGAGGATCGCGTGATCGATGGGGAAGACATCTCCCATCTCTTCGAGGGGAAATTCGATCGAGCCGATCCGGAGAAGGCCTATTTCTACTACTTCCTCACCCATCTGCAGGGAGTGCGGCAGGGGAATTGGAAGCTCGTTCTGGCTCGCCCGGAGAATCCCCGGTGGCTCGGACCACACGCCAAGAACCGGCATATTCACCCGCGGGACGATGGGGCGATCGAGGAGGCGCAGCTCTTTGATTTGGAGCGCGACCTCGGAGAAGGGAACAATGTTGCCAAGCAGCATCCCGGGGTTGTGAAAAAGCTGCGCGCGTTGGCCGAGTCGGCGCGGAAGGACATCGGAGATCACAATCGAGTCGGGAAGAACATGCGCTTCTTTGATCCTCAGGAGAAGCGGCCGGAAGTGCCGAACACTCCTTGGGTGAAGCGCTGAACGGTTGCCTGCGGTTCTTGCCCCTCCCCTGAACTGCGATCCCCATGAAACCCTGCCGGGATCCCCTACCGCCCGAAGAGCAGGAACACGTGGTAGAGGTAGAGCTCACGCATCACAAATTGCCGGCGGGATTTGGAGGACTCATAGCGGGAAGTCTCGGTACCTGATTGATAGGCATCGATTCCCCGGCGCTGCGCGACGAGAACGCCGCGCTTCAGGTGCCAAGGGTCACTGACAATGAGAGCAGTGCGGAAGCCCTCCACATCGAGAAGTTTCTTGGCTTCGGTGAGGTTCTCCATTGTGGTCTGTGATTTCGTCTCGAGGAAGAGAGCCTCGGCTGGGATTCCTCGCTCGAGACAATAGGTGCGCGCAACTTGAGATTCTGAGAAGGAGGCGCCTTCCCCGTAGCCGCCGGTCAGGACGAGGGCTTTGACGCGACCTTCCTGGTAGAGCTTGATGGCGTGATTGATTCGCTCCTCGAAGACGGGAGAGGGTTTATTGTGCCAAGCCGCAGTGCCCAGAATGATGGCGCAGTCCGCGCTCCGTCCGTCGTCGCGAAACCCGTAGCGATTGATGGAGACAATCTGCCAAGTGGTGTAGAAGAAGGCCGTGAGAATCACCCCCAGGAGGATCCTGGACAGGCGGCCTTTCCAACGCGGCTTGGATCTCGAAGCAGGAGCCTGAGCCGGTTCGACTATCGAATCCGGGGGTTGAGTCTGATCTTCGTCATGCGCCTCCGGATCGCTGGTTCCCTCAGTCTCCATCATTCCACGGGGCTACTCTAGCGCAGGATCGGGGAATGGCGAGGATTCAGTGGGCCGCAAAGCACGGTCGCCGGCCGCCCGAAGCAGGGTTTCTTGCAATCGCTCCGATGGGAATCCTCAGCTCCTTTCCATCAGTGCGCCTCCAGCCAGTTCGCTCCGATCCCTGTATCGACGCGGATCGGAACTCCGTTCGGGAGGGGCAAGGCGAACTGCATGGCTTCCACGATCTTGGGGACAAGCTCCTCGCGTTCACTCTCGTACAGATCGAAGACAAGTTCGTCGTGCACCTGCAGGAGCATCCGGCTCTG